>Ga0172381_10001234_pt1 | contig 30536 bp, 41 predicted proteins | sample Leawel6488metaG_FD_119754 | JGI IMG/M metagenome (GOLD analysis project Ga0172381, IMG submission 119754) | Leachate microbial communities from a municipal landfill in Southern Ontario, Canada - Leachate well 64-88 metaG | ecosystem: Engineered > Solid waste > Landfill > Unclassified | place... | reverse complement strand
AGACAGCGGCAGCCATAGATACGGCGAGTGCAATATTAACGAAATCAAGGGCGAGTGCATGGGCCGCTGTTTCTACTGACGCCTGGGCCGTTTCAAAGGCGGCCTTGGCGCCGGCAAGCGCAATAATGCCTTCGTAAAGTAACCAGATGGCATAGTTCACCATGATCGCACGGTAGATCGCGTCCAATATCCTCGCGGTTTCGTCGCCAATGATACCGAACTGTTGCAGGAAATACGAAACGTGCATCATTGCCGCTGCTGATGCTGCAAGCCGCCCCTGAAAATGATCGATGGTCTTCGTGGTCCTGTCGATCTGTGGTGCCACCTTTGGCATTACGAGTTCTTCCTTTGCTACCAATTTATATGACTGGCTAAGGCTTACATTGTCAGCAATGGACAGCACATAATTATACCTGCGGGTTAGCATTTTTAATTTTCTCCCTCATGCTGTTCACGATCGCGGCCTCGTCTTGCAGATCGCCCATCAAAAGGTCGGCCTGCTCGGCGGTCATGTTCTCGATGGTCAGATCAGGGGGAAGGGGAATGCTAAAGCGCTTCATCAGGGCCACAACGCTGCTTGACAGGCGGCGGTCGGGGTTGGGCTTGCTTAGTTCAGTCAATGCAGCGTACAGAGCGTTAGCCTCAACGTCAGGCAGGCTGGACAGGAATGCGTCGAGATCGTCAAGGGTTTTTATCCAGTCCGGCTCGGCTATCGCTGCGATCATAAAGCCCTTGCTCTTGGTCGCCATCTTCTCGCCCAGTTCTATGAGCCGACTCATTTCATGTGCCTCCAGATCAACGCCCGCGCGCATCTTCTCCCCAAGCGGCTTGTATTCCTCAAGCAGCGCCATATACTGTGCGTCTCTGGTTAGCTCGATCGTCAAAGAATCCCGGTCGAACATACTTATCTTCTTTAGCACGACGAAACCGCGCGATGTTTTGACGGCATACCGGCGACGCTGCTCAGTGAATATTTCCTTTGCAGACACCAGGTTGTTCTTTACCTCGTCTGGGGTTTCCCCCTCGAATTCTATTAGTGGTCCTTTCATTCGTTTCCCTTCTTTACCTATGCTATGGTCAGCCCGTTAAATATCATTTTCACCGTTTCGTCCAACGGGCTGTCGAGTTTCAGTTCGGCAAGATCGTCGGCAGCAAATACCCCCCCGGTCAAGGTGATCGTATTAACCCCGATCGGAATCGTAAGTGCGGTTATGGCCGAGTTCGCTATCTTGGCGTTCTGGAAGGTTTGGCTTTTCCGTGGCAGGGTAAGTTCGACCATGATCTCCCGCGCTCCCTCCGTCATGTCTATGGCGACAGGGTAAATGACCGCATCAGCGCCGGTTCGGTTGCCCGGCTCTCTTGTAATGTTGTTCTTCACGGTCAGTGCGAATTTGCTGGGGTAAATTGTGGTCAACCCCCCGGCTGCAATATTGACCTGTATGTTGCCAGCCCACCTCAGGATGTCCGTAGTTATCGTAGTGGGGTCGGCTCCGACCGTCACTGATTGCAGCCGCGTAAAGGTCTTGGATGTGCCATAATCGACATACTGTGCCAATATTTCAGCATCGAATAGTATTGCCTTGCCGGGTTCGTCGCAGCTTATTTTTAGGCTGTCGATCACACACCCATTGTAGAGATTGTAGTAGGTATTGATGCCTTGCGTAATTCCAATGATCGCACTGAAAGAACCAATCCTGCCATACGACGAACTTCCGTCCTCTATCCCCGTCAATGAACCGAAGCCATAAACAGCAAAAAAGTTCTTCCAGTTGTACCCGCCGCTGACCGCCTGCGCTTTGCCTTGGTAACTGAACCCCATTTCGACCATGCCGTCGCGGCCTGCGGTGCTAAAGGAACGCGAACCTTGGACGTATTCCGGCTCGATCTTAAAATTTGATTTTGGTTTGATGCTAACCGGCAACCCGGCATATACCAAGGAGGACGTTACCGTTGTTGCGTAAGTTGCCTCAGCCACATAGTAAAGCCGCCGTACTTCCCCGATCGTATAAGTGTCTGCCATTTTATTCCCCTAAGTATTCACATACATGGTTGTTCTCATTTCCAGAGTCAGTCGATAAAGGTTCGTTTCAAGGAACGAACTGTCAATCCAGCGCTGCTGTGTCATAAATGCCACCCCGGTCATTGGGTCAACCGAATTGTCGTTTATTATACGGTCGATCTCACCCTGCATATCAAGTACGTCCTGTCGTGCATCTGCATAAAGGTCGATCTGATACAGGCATTCAACCCGATGGCAATTATCACCGAGATCTTCAATTGTATGCGGGGCCGATAAAAGCTTAATGAACACGACCCTTTGTGCGTTCCAAGATTCAGCAAACCATTCAGATGAAAATTCCGGCGTGAAAGATGAATCTGTGTTGCCCTCGTCCCACTGGGCCTTGAAAAGATCGATGATAAGCTGGGCGTAATCAGTATATGCCACGGCCCCACCTTCTATTGCCGGTGGGCTGCGGAACACATATTTCGATATTGCTTCCCAGCGCGGTCAACAGTTTGTCTGTTTCAGATTCAAGCGCCTTGATTTCATCGGCATAGTTTGCTTTCGTGCCTTTCCCCCTCATCGCTCGAAATGTTTGGATTGCGGCCATCTTGGAGGCCAGCTTACGAATCTTATACGGCACCGGCGTTTCTCCGTGGGTATAAGTTATCTTAACGGCCTCCGTTTCATAGTATGGAGATTCGATCAGTTCAACAAAGCCCAGGCGCTTTCCATCATCGGACAGATAATAATCGTGTTCGCTCCCCTCGGTCATTGTTTCCCAGGTTCCGTCGCCCGTTCGGTAGGCCAAAGAGGTTATGCCTGTCACCGGGTAGTTTTTGAGCTTTAGGCTTCTTTGCCCGGACCATTCATAGATTTCATCGGTCGCCGTTTGTTCGGTCCACGTTCTGCCGCTGCGTTCATCTATCTCATCCACCGCATCCTTGATAAAGCGCTCGATCGCAGCGGCGCTAACGGCGGTGATTCCGCTTGCTGGGGCGTTCGTAATGTCCCTGACGTCATCTACCTCACAATAGTAGTCCTCGCCCCACTTGACGTTGTTGAAGACCCACAGCGCGGCCGTTTCCGCACCCGTCTGCCCTTTGATACGGCACCGGGTAACGGTCATGGTGGTGGTGATCGCAGGCATGGACCACGCGTTGTGCGGCAGCGTTTCGGCAGATCGTATTTCGGCCGGGTTGTCAGCGGACCCGGTGACAGTAATCGTGATCGCTGTCGCCGCCGAATCGAAACCGGCCCCGGCAATATCATCGAATTGAAGAACCGCGCCTTCCTCTATGACCAAGATTCCGTTGTGCAAGGTGGACGAGTCGGTGATCTGGTAAAACGTTTCAGTGGTGTCAGCGCTTATGGTATAAGTCGCCCCGGCAAGGTCCAGGGAAGCGCTCATAATCAGACCTCCGCGCGCCAATAGACGGTGCGATTTCCGCCAACGGCCCCGGCTGCGTGGATAGTGAAGTAAGTATCACCGATCGTATCTACATACAGGCTGGCTGTGTCACTTGTGGAGCCGGTCACGATGATGTTCGTAGGAGTCAGTTTTTGACCCACGCCCCCCATGCCGTGCGTAACGATTATTGCGGATTGACCTGAAAGAATGGTGGCCGTACTGGATTTTTCAGTTATGTAACCCACATTGTTCTTGCAGATGTTACTTGTGCCAGCATCGACTATGGCCGTTGCCATATATCCCGCGTAAGCTGTATAAATCTGATTGTCGTAGATCAGATTGCTGGAAGATTCTGCTCCCATTTCTATTCCAGCCTTTGCCTGCGTGTAAAGGCCGCCCGCTTCTAAGGACGGTATCCAGCACATATTATGGTGGATGATGTTCGCGCCGCACCCGTAAGAACCAGTATCCCCGAGGAAAATACAACTGTAAAGCCCTGCTCCATCATGCGACGGGTTGTTGATTATATTGTCACTAACGATGCTGCTGGATAATGATGTTATGTAAATTCCATGCTGGTCCGTGTCCCTTACGAAATTGCCGTGAATGATCGCTGAAACATTGGGGTAGGTACTGGTATAAATTCCATACTTGCCATTTGCACAATAGTTGTAAGAAACATCGATGTACCGCGCGGCTGTGTTTATAAGTATATTTCCGGAGGAACAATCAGATTCACAAACATTGTGATGACACGAAATCCTTGAACCCCATTCTTGCTCACCGAGGTACATGTCACCATTAGTCATTTCCGTGCAGCGATTCCCGCAAATCTCAACGCCAAGGCTACCGTGATCTACTACGACCCCCCACGTTCCTGCAACCAGTACGTTATCACGAATGACCACGTTCGTTGCATAGCTAACGTGCAATTGCCAGCTTCCAGTCGTATTGACATAGTTCTCAAAGACATCAATGGCGTCGCTGTAATTGTCACTGGCGCCGTACAAGATCATGGCCCTGGAAACACAGTCGTGGAAGTAATTTCGGCTTACCCGGACCCTTGAAAGGCCTCCGCCCGTATTATTGATTCCGTCGCCCGACTTCGTATTACATATCTCACACAGGTCCACAGTTATGTTGGTGCTGTCGGTTATGAATGAAATGTTGTGCCAGGACTTCGTATCCCCGTCGATGATTAGATTCTGAATCATTGAATTGTCGCCAAGATAAAGGAAAGCCCCTGACGCAGCACCGGCCCACTTTAACCCGGCTCCTGTAATTCCGATCAGCGTTACATTGGTCGCCGTGACCGCCGCTGTTATTGTCAGCAGATCGCGCAGGATGACCGTCCCGCCCGCTGTGAGCGCTGTTTGAAGCGCGGTCGATGGACTGGCGCCTGAATACAGTTCATCGCCTGTGTCGCCCTCTACCGCCTTGTAAACAGACCCGTCATAATAGACGATCGAGCTTACGGGCATCATGCCGTGACGATAGTTGCCGTCCTTATCAATGCTGAATAATTCAGTATCGTTCGAGTCAAGCACTTGAAGTATATCTACCGCCTGCCCCGCTGCGCCCTTGATCACCAATGTAACGTCATTAGGATTACTTGATTCCAACTTGCCCATGTTATCAGCCTCCTACGATCAACGGCGGGTTTAGCGCCTGGTTCTTGACTGTGTTGAGATACATCGCATTCTTCCCGGTAACTATCTCCTTCAAGGTGTTCTTTGTGAATGTCCCTTCGTTTACGATCGACTCGACAACACACATCCGTTTATCTGCTGCTTGGACCAGTGTGGCCCCGGAATCAATTATCAGTTTTCGGCACCTGAACGAAGAATCGACTGTGTAAGTGCCGCTGACAACCTCGAAGATAGAACCCGTTTCGGGTTTCAACCCATTGTCGGAGTGCGCTATCGTGCCGTATGCCCAGGCTTTCTGTGAACGACGATCTCTTGCGCACGCAGAGCCGGAAGTAAAGGTTATGCTTGCTGGCAGCACACTTGAATTTTCAAAGCAGACCAATGACCCACCCGTTATTGCGCAAGTGATGTTGGGCATCCCATACACTAACTGTACGGCGGTTCCAGTGAAGTTGAACGTGCCAGATGTTTTCGCGTATGAACCCAAAATCCAAAGGTCTTTATTACTATTGAAAGTGCCCCCGCCCTGGCTGTTGGCGCCGATCAGAACCAGTTTACCAAGCTGATTGACCGTTCCTAACGTGAGTGTGAGATTTCCGTTGATCACCATTAAGCAGTTTGCGCCCTGCGATAATATGGCAGTTGCTCCATTGACCACGACATTGCCGGTTATTATCGTTCCACCAACAGAATCAGTCAGGGTGGATAATGCGTAAATCGTTGTGGTCGCGCATACAACGTCATATCCAGCAGTGTCCAGGGTGGTCGTTCTTGAACCGCCGTATCTCTCATTAACCTTTAGGAATAAAAGATTTGGAACATCTGCGGAAAGGATATATTTGTAAGTGGTCCCCCCCGACCAATCAGTATATAGTTGTAACCCACAGTGAATGTTGGTTAAATCAAGCGCCTTGTTATAATTATAAATGTAAAGGTCAATTTCTCCAAGTCCGTTTATCTGCCCTGCGATCAGACTAAACGGAGTAGCGCCCCCCAATTGGTACGGCGAATCTACAACCTTACCGGAATTAATCGTAAGAACCTTTCCAGTTATTACTTCCAGACTGGTCTTGACCCCGATGGAAGATAACAGCGTTATGTTGTTGCTGATCTTCAATTTGTTCCACGATTGCGCGCTGTAATTGTTGCTGCTGATAGTCTCTCCGTCACCGGTCATTTCCAATTGCAGCTTATCACCCGTAAGCGTTCCAGCCGATTTTAGGTAGCTGCCGCTTAGGAATACCCAGTAGCTTGTACTGAATGTGATGGTTGCAGCACCGGCGATGGTTATGTCGTGCGCCGATATGTTGGCCGTCTGGGTTATGGTTCCTGTGTATCCAGCGTTCACAAAAATATTGCCCAGCGTGGCGGTGTAATCAAAACTACAACTTGCAGTAGAGGTGGCGTCGAAAATTAAATTATACCCCGCCCCAATCCCATTGGACCAGTTGGCTACGGTGCTGACCTTTCCGTCGCCGCCCCCGTTGGTCCAGGTGCTGTCGGTCATTTGCCTAACCTACTTAATGCCTGCGCCGTAGTAGAGATTGACATCGCTTATTGCGTAACTGGCATCGCCGTTGGTTATGCTTGCTACCCTGATCGCGGACAGCCCCTCAACATTCAAAATCTCCGATGGAGATATGACCGTTGCGGTTCCTGCGACTGTGACGGTTATCGACTGCCAGGTGCTTGTTGACCACTTTTCATTGCCCACGCACGATTGCAGAGCAAAAGTAACTACGCCACTGGACCCAGCATTGGCGCCTTTGGCAATGCCCGATAAGTGAACCTCGCTAAGGTTTTCACACCTCAACGTTGGAGTGGTCGTACTGTAAGTTGTATTGGCTGTTATTGTCAGATCAGCGGCAAAGAACTGTCCCTTCACGATGTTTCTTGGCATTTAGTACCTCCGTGTTGCGCCTCCCTAAAAAGCGGGCAAGCGCGGAATAGAATTGGTTTATCCTCCCAGTTCCTTGAGCAGCATACGGCAGATCTCTTTTATTTCCAGGACCGTCAGTTCGTTCTCTTTGATGTTGACCTTGGTCCCGTCCGTTTCAAGAGCGAACTTGCGCATCTTGGGTTTCTCTGCCGATGGTATTTCAAGGATAGCTTCCGGTTCTTCCATTTTTTCCAGATCTCCTTAGACCGTGTATAACGGTATGTGCTTGCTGATGGTCCCGATCTTGACCAGGAGGTAACCCGCCTGGGTTGCCGAAACGGTGGTTGCCGTGTCGATCACGCTCGCTACCGCGGTGAAGCGGGCGAACGCAACGACAGGCGCGCCGCCGCTAACGTCAAGGACATAGTCCCACGCCTTTGCCCCGGTCCCTCCGACCTTGATGGCCGAGAAGTTCGTGATCGTCGCCGCTGCCGCCTTGGAATCGACGACAAGCCCGTAAAGGTTGGTCGCCGTCAGGGTCGCTTCGCATTCGACGGTACATATTCCAGCCGCCTCGACCGTGGTCGTGGTGACGGTCCCGGATTGCTCCCAGACCAACCACGCACCCGCGTGCTGCCCGTTGGCAAGATTGGCCTTGACCCGCATCTGCAACTCAGCGCCGAATATCGACACATCGTTGGTCTGCGCCTTGTTTATCAGGAAGCGGCTGTAAAGCCCTGCCTGGACCGTCAATGCAGCAAGCACCGAGTCAGCAGCCTTGCATTCGGGGTATAGCCCCAGCAGGGCCGCTGTGTTTCCGTCCGGGTCTGCGGGAATGGTCACGCCCATTGCTTGTCCGAATTCACCGATAATCAGGGGCGCTTCCAATTTGCACCCGTTCAGATCGGTGAAGATGGGGCACGCGCCCCTTGCTTTTGTTCTTGGTCCGTTAGCCATTTTCCCTTGACCTCCTTATGCCAGGTCCCTGACCTTGAAGTGGGTGGCGAACTTTAGCGCAGTCAGCTCCCCGAACATATCCAGGCTGTGCCTCTCTACGAAGGCGTCGTGCAGGATGGCGTTGCTGATCGGGGAAACAAGGTGCCTGGTCGGGCTGGCGACACGGAACTCGATACCATCGAGGTCAATGCCGTATATTCTGCTGGCCCCGTCCTTGACCACCTGCGGGCTTTTGAAGATCGGCACATCGTTGTAGGATGCTGCCCTGCTGCCGGTTTCCCTGCCCTTCTCGCCCTGGACCCCATTGACGCCAAAGCTGACGTTGATGTAGTCGTTGAAGCGCTGACTGCCGCTTATCAGGGCGGCCCAATCGGCCAGGGTGTCCGAGCCGGTCAGTATCGCTCCCCTCTCGGCCTTGAAGCCGTAGTCCTCGGCAAGCTGCATCTTCTCGTCGATCAGGTTCACGGTCAGGGCGCGGTCCACGGCGCTGGTTCCATAGGATACCTGCGCGTCGTAAGTGTAGGCGCTGTCCCTGTCCAGGGTGTACCAGTCCACATCGTTGGCGGAATAGGCGCTGCCCGCTGCATCGCTGTTGTTGTCCACCTCGTAACCGCTGGCGATCAGCCGGTCGATCGACTCCACGCTGGCGTCAGCGGTGGTGCCGTTGGTGGTCAGCATCATGGTGTCGAGCGATCTGGCGAAGTAGTCCATAGCGTACTGTGCCTGGAACGCGGCCTCGCCTCCGGCCTTGCCATCCTCGGCCAAGCTCTTGACCTGGGCCAGTTCGGTTATGTCCCAGGTGTAGTTCGGGCGCTTTAGGGTAATGTTGTAGGTCGCCAGGTCGGGCTTGTCGGTTGCCACAAGGGCGCCGGTTTCGGTCACGCCTGCGGCAGCGGTGGCATGGGCGGTCACGATGCGCACGCCTGATTTCGCGGTCTGGAAGTCGATCTTCGGAAGAATCTTCCAAAGGACCGAGTTCTGGTCCAGGTTCATGTGGGTGCGCGGTCCCAGCATGGCGGTCGCAACGGCGGTGGCGTTGATCACCGGGTCGTCTTTCATCAACAGGTCGCTGACGCGGTCAACATCCACGCCCAGGGCGCGGAGCTGCTTTAGGTAGGCGGCCTCTACCATATCGTTGTACGATTTTATTCTGTCTGTCATGGTTTGCCTCTAATCCAGCGGCACCAATGGTGCCTTGTTTTCGTTCATCTTGCGCGCCATTTCTTGAACAGACACTCCCGCGCCGCTGCCCGATAATGGGCCGCTGCCCTGAACGACGCCTTTGCGGTCGGGCTGATTGGCCGGTTGCCCGATCGCGGGGGCGGGTGCCTGGGCCGGGGGCGTAATCCCGGCCGTCGCGTTCAGTTTCTTCTCAGCATCCAGCGCCGCGAGCTTGGTTTCCAACTCGCGATACTTGGGTTCAAGTTCCTCGAACTTGGCCTTGTAGTCGATTGCTGGCGTGGGCGCCGGTGTAGGCGTCGCTGGCTGCTGGGTCGGTAAAGCCGGCGCTGCTTGCGCAGGCGGCTGTGCGACTGGTTTTTCCTCCTTTTTTACTTCATCTGGCATAACGATTTCCCCTTCTCCCTTCTTCTTGACCGCTTGCTCGATCGCACCGCAGTAAGCTTCCGGGTTGTCCTTGTCCTGATTCTTGGCTACGCAGTCTGCAAAATCATCGTAGCCAGGCAAGACCTTCATCATAACGGGCGGCGCTGCATTACATTCCGTGGCCCCGCTTGCGTTTGGTTGATCTGTGCCCTCGTCGCTCTTTAAAATAATGCTGCCCTCGTTATTTATGTAATCCTTTTCGCCATAATCTACTTTTCGTAGAGGGGCGAGGCTGCCCTTGACCGCCATTATCAGGCTGCCCGAGTTCATTGGGTTGTTCACCAGGGCGATGTGGTAAAGCTCGATGTCGTCGATCTTGTTGAAGCAGCTCCCGGCCTGGCTGCAATAACGGACCTTTGATAATGCCGAGCCGCCGATCGAGAACGCCCTTATCGCGTCTTCCCCCTTGTAGTTGGGGTCCAACCCTTTGGTCAGTCCGTCCATCGCCGCCTTGCCGGCCTTGCTCTTGTTGATCTTGCCCTGTATCCAGAACTTGCGCGGGGTGGACTCTTTCAGGAATTGGACGTCTGTAACCTTGCCCACGTTTATGCCGGCCATGTGCCCCAGGGCCAGCGGCAGATCGACGCCCTCGCCTTTCAGTCTGGCAAGCGCCTTCTCAAATGCTTCCATGACGATCATATCACCGGCCTTGTCCACACCCTCGATGCTGGCGAAGCCGCTGACTATGCCGGTGTCCGGGTCAGCTTTTTCAACTTCGATGTCGTATTGCCAGTCGCCCTTCTGCAAGAAAGGCCGGTTCGGGTCCGCTGATTCGATCGCAAAGCCTGTCATGTTCCTATCCCACCAACATTCCGATTATCGTGCAAATCAGCCCGACCGCGCCACTTGCCAAGCCCCATATGATGTAGCGGTCCCGCTTGCTGCGCTCATGTATTTTATCCTTGGTTTCGTCGATTGTTTCAACTTTGGTTAGTCGGTCGTCGATCACGTTTAGTAATTGCGAATGACTGAGGCACATGGGTGATGGACATTTTATGGCCTCTACCCGGAAGTTCAAAAGCTGCACATCTTTGTAGAGCGCTACCAACAGTTCGCGTTCTGTCATCTGCCCGAAATTATCACTTTGCACCAAGTTACTTTCCTCCAACATATCTGTCAAAGACGGCGCCGGCGATCTTATCAACTTCGCCCTGCACTCTTTCGACCGCCCCGCGCACGAATGCCCTTGGAGGACAGCCCCTTATCGAAACGGATTTAGCGAAATGTTCCATGCCATCGCTGCCTACCCAATGCAGCGCCTTTTTGACCTTGGGCCTGATGATGATCGGCATTCCGGTAGGACCATAGATGCCGCTGCCGAACTCCACCGCCGCAGCGTAGGGCGCGTTGTAGAAGATAGTGGACCTTGCCGGGATGCTGTTGTCGCACCCGCTGCGCAGCTTTAGGTTGCCAGTTCTGACCGGGCAGTTCGTTTGACTGTAATAGTACGCCGAGTTGCCTATCTCATGGATGGTATCGGAAATCATGCTGGGTATTTTTGCTCTCAGTTCCCCCAGGTCTTTCGCCATTTCGGCAATGTTCGTGTTTATCAATATCTCCGTCATTGGCCACCCCTCATGGTGATCGGGCGCCGCACGATCGTGCAACGACAGTTGGGGTGCGCCCGTCCGCCGCTACTTTCACGCAGCAGATCATCCAGGCGATAAGGCCCGCTCATTGCGAGTTGATCACATTTGTCGCAGCAATCGCCCGCCGTGACCCAATCATAGTCGGCCTCGTTGCCGGGGTCCGAGGCGCGGTAGATCGCCGCCCTGCCCTGATTGCCGATCATGGTGGCCTCGCTCCTCGCTATCCTTGCCAACTTCCATGTTTCGGTATCGCTGACCTTCTTCATTTCGTCGATCATCCACCTGTAATCGGCATGGCCCTCGGTGAACGATCGGGTGATAATGTCGGTGAACTGTGCCTGCTGGGCATTGCTGAACTCTGGGAGGACCGAATTGACCCCAGGCCAATTCTCTTGAATCTGCGCTATGGCCCCCACCTCGCGCTCGGACCAGGATATTCCTACCCCGTCCTTTGCGCCAGAATCCCACCCGTCCTTGTAGAGCTGCGCCACGCTGGCCTTGGCGGTGCTGACCAATTCCGCGCGCAGCAGGGCCACGATCTTATCCGCCTCGGCTTGGACCTGGACCTGCGTAGGGTTGTCCATCGCTGCGATGCGGGCCAACCCGGTGTCAATTATTTCCTTGTAGGTCTGGTCCAGGTTGCGGTAGAGCAGCAGCTCGTCGCTGCGCAGGTTCAAGATCGCGTCAGCCCGGTCTATCTTGCGCGGCCCTGGCGCGGCTTTCATCAGCATGACAAGGTCGTCATACTTGGGGGACGGCTCCCCCGCCAGTTTTGGGTTTTCAAAGGCATTGGCGGGTTCCTTGCCTGGGGCCGGCCCGACCTCTTTCGCGGGCGAGGACGGGGCGTTTTCAGGAGGAACGAATGCACTTACAGGTGGATACTCGCCCGGTGTCGGTTGGGGGAGCTTGTCTGTTGGACTAATCCTGCCGTCCTCGTCTAACGCGGTGTCGTAGCCGGCCGTCTTCCAAGCGCCTGCGGCATTGGCCCAGGCAAGGCTTGTCTGTGCCTCCATGAGTTCGTCCTCCTCCTCGGAGGGGGTGAACCCAAGATACCATTCGGTGATTCCGAAAGACTCGAACAATGGGGAGTTGGTGTAGGCCTCGCCCACGATCTGCTGTATGGCGGCCATGACATTCGCGTTCACGGCCCGCTGCATATCAGGCTGTTGTCCTGCCTTGCCTGATTCGATAATGCCCGCCACGACCGGAGAAACCCCGAAGGTGCGGTAAACGATCTCCTCATAATGCTTGTACCAGTCCAGGCTTTGCATATCCGTGGGCGTGTCCATGAGCTTGACGAACTGGACGTCCTTGCCTTCGGGCAGGCCCAGCCAAGCGGTCCCATGCGGATTCTGCTCCACCTGCGTTTCAACGTCCCGCGCCAGGCGCTCCACGGCAGCATGGGGCGTGCCTTTGAACGCCAGGAGGGACATGGGAAGGCGCTGATCGCGGTAGGAATCGCTGAACCACTCGTCCATAGCGATCATGTTACCGATGGGCAGCATGAGGCTGATGAGGATGGGCAGCCCATTGAGGCGCGCAGCAGACTTGAAAAGATGGCCGTGTATCATTTCGTTCTCGGCCCACCGGGCGATGACCTTGCCCTGGGTGAACTGAACGTAGGCGGTCCTCTTGTATTGCCGCTTGTGTAGCGGGCAGATCATGCCCCGGCGCTTTGCATCGTCCTCCGTGACCTCCATTTCCGGTGGACATAGTTCGCAGAAAAAGGTATTGTCGCCCAGGTTGCCGTGCTGATCGTGCCGCATTTCCATCGTGCCAGCATCCTCGGCATACAGGGCCACCGGCTTGTTGAACCATTCCTTGTCGGCCGGGTCCTCCCCGTAGGCGATCGATGTGAAAAAATCATCATAGGTCAAAAGGTCCGCGATGTTGGCCTTGATTATGTTATTGAAGCTGCGCCGGTTCCGCCGATCGGGCAGGAGCAGCAACTTCTCGCATTGCGCATACTGGCCTCTTTCCGCGTCTGTCGGCTCCTTATCATCGCTGTTGTTCTTGGGATAAAAGTCCCAGCAGCGGTCGTATGCCTTGGTGCTGCGCGTGACCTCGCGCCCTATGATCTCGATGCAGGACCGCACCGGCGGCGATCGTTCGACCATCTGCCGCAGCAATAAAGAATTGACCCTTTTTTCGGACTGGCTGCCCTTTGCCGGTGAGCTGATCGCCAAGCCGGCATCGACAATTTGGTCCGCAAAGGAGCGCGGTGCCGTCTGATCTGATGCGGCCGGTGGTTCTTCCCCCTTCATCAGCAGGTCCAAGGCCATCCCGATACGACTTCTGAGCGACATAGAACACCGGCAATCCTTAAAACGGAATAGTGTTGAGGATGCTTAAAAACCTAACTCAAAAATAAAATAAATTAAGGGGCCGGGCGCTGCCGGCCTTGCGCTTATGCAGCGGGCGGTTCCTTGACCACGATCTTGGACCGGCTTTCCAGCCAGTCGAACGGCAGCTTGACGGTGTAGGCCGAGATCATCCCATATACCCAGGCTGCGAAGAAGGCCGCGAACAGCCCCTCGTTGCCGCTGGGAAACGGGTACGCAAGGATAAGCGCGCTCACGGTGAAGACCATGATGAAAACCTCGATGACGAGTGCGTAGATGTATTTTATCGAGAACTTCACCGGCGCCAAACCGGCAGCCACAAGATCGGCATTTTTCTTTATCCAAGGCAGCACGAAGGCTGCCAGCACACCCAGGATGATTCCCAGGTAAACCATATACTCCATCGTTGACATTTCTTACCTCCTTTGGTCCTGATCGACCACCCGACCGCGCGCTTTCATGCGCATTAGACGGGCGACCTCGTTGGGTAGTCCCATGCGGGAATAAACTTGGTAGGGGTCAGCGCTCAATGACTTCGGTCGAGCGAATTTCAGTTTGGGGCGATCGTTGGGCTTCATGGTCGGCTTGTATTTCCAGCCACAGTTCCAGCACTTTACAAAATCATCGGTGGCCCAGGCATACGCTTCCAGCCGCAAGCGATCATCGACCTCTCCAAGTCGCTCCCCGCCCACAGTTAGCAGCGCGCCGCAACGTCCGCACTTCATCCATCGTCAAAAGATTGTGCAAGACTATAAGGATTACGCAGGTTAGAATTGTGACGTCCTTCCGTCATTTCGCACCGCCAGATGGCAATAGTGGTCGCCGGCGAGCCGCTGCGATATGCCCACGCCTACACGCCCGATCGGGAAGGACGATTTTTTAGGTTGCGTATGTTGAGCCGAGAACTTCTTCCCTCCCCCGGCTGGAGGATGATTGGAAGCGGCCCGAAATCGGCACCCTCCCCCCGGCCAAAGGAGTCGGGCACCTTAACGAGTCGGAGCCGCCCGGCGCGCGTCCACGCATGAAATATATTCGCCAGGGAGTTAATAAACCTTTCATATAAATTAAGTCGGCTGGCTGCCGATCGGGATAATTATAATTAAGAACCGCTGTCGGGGGCTTTAGGGCGCTTTTATGCTGTGCAGCAGGGCAGATAAGCCCCGCAGGAGCAGCGCTGCCCACAAGCCCGGAGTGCGGGTTATCGCTGCCACCAATTGCCGCCCACCCGGCGCCCCCGAACAGGGTCGCGCATGATCGCCACCCCTATGTCGTCCTCCCCGCCATCCCAAAGCGCCAAGGCTTGCGCCCAGAATTCATCGGCGTGGCCTATCTCCTCCTGCCTTGCGCTGTCGAACTTGAGGTAGTTGGTTTCGCTGTATTTGCGCTGGATACTGTTCACGGCCCTTATCAGCAGCGGGTCGTCGGGCATGGACAGCTTCTTTTCCTCGTATCGCTTCTTCAAGGAGGTGACCATCTTTGCCTTCAATTCGTTGGTAAAGTGGTACCCATGCACGCACCTATGCTTGACGGCAAGGCGCTCGGCCAATTCCTTGTTGGCGGTGTTGTCCATGTTGAACCTGGTCATATTGCAGGTATCCAGCATGGCGTCCACCGCCGCGAACTGGTCCTCATAGGGCTTGCCGGCCCACACATACTTGCAGCGCAGCACCGCCTTTTCGTTCACGATCTCGTAGATGTGGATGGCGGCAAGGTCACGATCGCGGGCCACATCGTAGCCTCCGATGCAGGGCCGGTCCTTTAACTCGGATATGTCCCAATAGCGCAGCTCCGGGTCCAGGCACCCGGCGATCAGGGCCATCGGGAACTCGCTGTTGGCCTCCCCTATGAATTCATTGCAGAACTCTTGACGGAAGGATAGCTCGTCATAGGCGCCGCTGGCCCGGATGGATTCAACGTCCAGATCAGGGCAGGCGGTGTAGGGGATGAGAATCTTCTTCCACTTGCTGTCGGTCCTGCTGCTGGCCCATATGTCGTAGAACAGGTTGGACTCACCGAAAGGGGTGCTTATGCCCATGAACTGACCGCCCCTGCTGATTGAGGGGGTGATGGCCTCGAATATCTCCGCGTCGGTCCCATTGAGGAAGTGGGCCATTTCGTCAGCGATGATAAGATCGGCCGGGTATCCCCTGATGGTGCTGGGGCTGTTGGGGAAGGCCCATATGCCCCCGCCCTCCTTGAATTCCAGGGTATGCTTGTTGTCCTCCTTGATGGCAGGCTGGACCATTTCCGGCCAGCTTTGCCATCCCCGCCAGAACTCGTCCACATAGGACTTGAAGTGGATTGATTGCCTTTCGCTCGGGCTGATCACCAGGACGCGGTGGTTGAGCAGGACGGCGCGGTAGAGGGCATAGGAGGCTTTGAAGCTGGATATGCCCACCTGCCGGGCCTTGTTGATTATCGTGAACTGATCGCGCACCCCAAGGAGGTCGATCTGATAAGGGTAAAGGCGGTCCTTGCCGGTGCGGATGAGCTGCTTGTCGCCCCTGCCCGATCGGCGGAACATTTCGTTGAACAGGGCGACCAGGGGGCGCTCTACCATTTTTGTCGGTCCCTTAGTTTGCGGCTGTGCAGCCCTGGGTTGTGCTTGGACCACCAAATGATGTGCCGCAGGCAATACTTGACAGGTTTATCCTCGTCGGGGTCACAATCGTAGCGCTTGCGCAGGAAGTTGGTGCAGGCCACCGCGTCCCTGCGGCACCCGCTGTATTGGCACTTCTGCCCCCGGTTGCGGTCCTTTCGTCTTCGGGTGTGGGCCTTGATAATATCACAGCCCAACCCAGAGAACGATCACTAAGCAGATCAACGTGAACGTGCAGACGATGGTTGCGTATGCCAACATATCTTGTTCTTTCATGTTTGCTCCCCCAGCATTTTTAAAAGGTTCTCGCGGTTCTTGTAGGGGCAGTTGCGGCAAGCCTCCCCTGGCCCCTTGTCGCTGCCCCTGTCGGCCTCCTTGCGCGCCTGTGAATCAAGCACAGCGGTCAGTTCAGACTCCCATTCCTTGTCCTTGCTGACCGGCTTTGCCATTTCATCCCTCCGAGCATGGAATCGAAACGGTGCCGCTTCCGTGGCAAACCGGACAGACCTTACTTGCCGCCGTGGTCTGGGTTGATGTTTCTGGCACGAACCCGGTCCCTTTGCAGTTGCCGCAATCGTATGTTTCGTACCAGACTTTGGTCATCAGGTCCACCCGGCGACGAAGCCCTTGGGCATGGGCAGCACCTTGAATCCTTCGCTGATCACCATCTTCTCGAACAGCCCTGATAGGTGATAGACCTGGATTGGTTCGCCCCGCAGCTCCATAAAGACCGGCACCGCGTACAGGTTGCGCATGGCCTTCTCAATCCTTGCCATAGGGTGCAGCGGGTCGGCCCCCTTGCGCGCATCGTCGTCGATCTGCACCATCAGCAAGGTCTTTTTCTCAAACTCGTAGCCTGCCCGGACCATATCGCCCACCAGGAAGTAGGCGCGCCTCACCAGGCGATCATCCACTCGCATCCCTCCGTTCGTAGGTCTTGTCGATCTCCTCGTCGGTGGCGACCACCCGGAATTGCCCGCAGGCGTTGCAGGTTATCTCCTGCTGCGCAAGCCACCGATCATAGACCGGGCCGTTCTCGCCATAGCGCCGGGTTATGTAAACCCCGGCCACCCTGGCGCGCTGCCCGCACTTGGGGCACTTGCCGTTCCCCTCGGTTTCCAGCGCGTCCGATTGGACCCGTTGCATCCTGCGTCCATCCACGAACTTGTTGGGCTGCTCCTTGCTCCAGGGCTTGTCGGGGTGCAGCCATTTCGCACTTTCAACGATCTCCTTCGCCTTTTCGATTATCTTCGTAGCTATTCCTCCTTTTGTTTTGTAGCGCCCTTTGGCGCCTTAATCCTTTCCGCTTCCTGCCCATCCCGGACCTTCTCGATGGTTATCAGCATTCCGGGTTGGCCGTGGTGTTCTGCCAGATAGTTGTCATCCGCGAACAGTTTGAGGCACCTTATCTCGATCACATGGGAATCGTCGCTAAACAGGGTCTTCGTTATCCCGTCCAGCGCCGCCCTCATGTATTTGTCCAGGTCCGGCCGGGTCAATGCCATCGTGTATTTCCTGGGCAGCGACTTCGGCCTGGTCTTGTAGAACATGGCCGTCACCTTGTACCCAATGTGGTCGTCGGGTTCCAGGAAGTCGCCTGCCCCGGCCTGATCGGCCACGAAGGACACTATGCCCTCCCAGGTGGCCGTCTTGGGGTTGTTCGCGGTGGTGACTACCCTTTGCAGCTTCTTGATGTAGAACGCCTTGGTGCTGCCTTTCTCGACCGGCTCCCCCGGCACGAAGAAGGTGATTGAGTCGGTCATAGTCCTTCCTTGGAATCCAGCTTTTCGTAGAACTCAGGCGGCAGCATACCGTAGATCATGTGCCCCATGTAACGGAGGTCCACGTTCTTCATGTGGCCGCATTCCACGCCCAGGTGAACCTTGAACTTCAAGCCCAGCGCCCGCGCCCTTTCGTAGAAATAGACGTCCTCGCCGTGTCTGATCTGCTTCCCTTCCTCCCAGGTCAAGCGGAACCAGGAGCCATGATCGTCCATCGTTCTCTCGGCGGTCCTGCGGTCCATCATCCAGCAGCCGCCCCCTACCAGATCAGCGTCCACGATCGGCAAGCGCTGCGCCTCATTGGCCTCCATGATGGCGTTCCGCACATCGTTCATGGCCCAGGTAGTAAAGCGCTTGTCGTCGCCGGGCGGGTTCCAACGATACAGCCCCGGCACCGGCATATACTGTCCGTGTATCGGGCCGGCAATCCAGCAGAAGGCCGATACCAAGGGGGCATCCACCAGGAACAGATCGACCAGGTTCGGCGCAGATACCACATCAGCGTCGATAATCATCATGTGGGTGAATTCCTTGTTCGCCAGGAACGCCCTCGTCAGTTCATCGCGGGCCTGGTCCAAGGGGAAGGTGGTGCTTATCCGCACCGCCTCGAATATGCCGCCCGGTATGTTGGCGAAGAAGGCGGTATGCAGCGAATCCCGGCAGCAGATCGCCGCCATGACCTTCTTGCCTTTTATCACGCGCAAGGCCGTGTCCCTGCACCTTGCAGAGCAGAACCCGCCCTCGATCGCACCCTCGTTCAAATGCTTTCCGCAGAACCGGCAGGGCATAGCCATCGGTCCATTCATCGGTTTCTTTTCGTCTGTCGTCTTGTTCACGCTCCTTTTTCCTCGAAAGATAGTTCGATGCCGTGCTGGGCATCGTATAGCTGGGCCATGTCCATCGACTTCATGTGGCCCACGCGCACATCGAATGCGACATGGATTGTCAGCCCCAGGGCGCTCGTCCTCCTAAAGAAGTAGGTATCCTCGCCCCGGTGCAGCTTGCCGGCCCGATCGTGCCAGTTCAAGCGATACCATTCCCCCTCCTCGTCCTTGACCATATCAAAGACCTCGCGCTTGACCGCGTAGCAATTGCCCACCACATCGGCCAACGGGTAGATCGGGCGCACCCCTGCGGCCTTGCAGCGGGCGATAACGTCCAGCATAGTTTCGTGGGGCATTATGCCAAGGTCTTCGTGATCACCGTTGGTCCATTGGTAGAGCGAGATCACCGGGCCTGTTTCAATGAAGCTGTTGCTGTAAGGGGCGACCATCAGCGCGCCGGGTATGGTGAACAGGTCCATGATGTTCTTGCAGGGGATAACGTCATCGTCCATCCACAGCAGCCATTCGCAGTCGGTCTTTAGAAATTCCTTGACGATCTCATTCCGGCAGACGTCCAGCCCCAGCGCGTCGTTGAGGTAGATCGCCTCGAAGGCGGTCTTGTCCAGCCGGTTCATTATCCGGGGCGCCACGCCCCGCTTGGTGGGTATGCCCAGGAAGACCTTGGGGCGCGTCATAGCTGGCCCTTCTTCTGATCGTAGGCAGCGCCCTCATGCTTTAGAACGTAATCATAGAACCCGCCCGTTGGCGCATGATGGCCCCACCGGATGAACTCGTTGCCGCTGCGCCGCTGCTCATGCACGAAGAACTGAACGCTGTCGCCTTGGCTCTCGACCCTTATGGCGATCTTGCCACAGACCGGACAGATCGGCGCCCGGTCCTTGGCCTTTGGTGAAAAGTAGATTATCTTGCATTCCGCGCAGGCGGCCTTTACCACGCTGCCGCCCTCGCGCAGCAGCGTCATTTCCTGCCCACAGCACTCGCACTTGGTCCTGATTATCGGCTTCCTTCCCAGGTCGGTCCCTCCTTGATGAACATTGATATTCCCGAATATAAAGGCAACCTCGCGGTGCAATCAGTTAAAAGAATTTTTGCTGTGGGTCGTTCCCCGATTCGTTGCCAATCACATCCCACCCTGGGCGGGGCTGTCTGGCGAATGCTTCGATATAGGGGGCGTAACTTGTTGCCTCGATCATGGCATATTGCTCGTCGGGCTTTTGACTGTGTTCACGACGCTTGGCATTAATGACGGTTGTCAGCACCGGCCCCCCCCCATTGCGCTCTTTATACGGCGGCTGACCCTTGACCCCGAACAACAAGAGTTCGTGCTGCCCTCGGAAATATTGCCCCAATCCGAAACGGTCCTTAACCCACGCCAGATTGGTGACGTACCGAAACCCCAGCTTGCGCATTACAAGCAGGCCGTCCTCCAAGAAATTGTTGGTGACCCAGAGATAAAGGTGTGCATCCGGCTCGGTTCTGATCTGCGACAGATAAGCGATAATGGCCGGCGTGGACATTAGCGGGTAGTGCCGATCGGCACCGCGCTTGCATTGCCCGCCGCCCTGTTCGTTCCAAGGCGGGTCGGCCAGTATCGTGCGGTACTTCATCGTTTCTTCCCGAACCGCACCGAGAAGAACGGGGTGGAAAACAAGCGATCGCCGTAGTGGTCCGTGAACCAAGCGCCAAGCTCCTCCCAGCTATCGAACCCCTCGTCCCGCACATAGGATTCCAGCACCTTGTCGCTCATGGGCATGGGGCCGGTATCGACGTCCATCATGCGCGTGATGTAGGGCCATAGTTCGTGATAGGCGAATTCGCTGACGTAGGGCATGAAGCGCAGCATATAGTAGTCCACCGCCTTGGCGTCGAACAGCTTGACGCACTCCGTGGTGCGCTGCTTCCAGTAGATCTCCAGGTTCTCGGCCCGCATGATATGCCCCAGCCGCCCCTCCTTGTCTTCCCTGGTGGTCCTGATCTTGATTCCCGATTCCAGCCGTTCCCGCTTTGTGGTGAAGTTGATGGCTACCATTGCCCCTCCTTTATGCCGACGAACATTGACCCGTATACCTCGAAGTCCTTACAGCGTTGGGGCTGGGCGATAAGCTCCTCCTGCATCACCCGCCCTGGACCGGACCAATTGCAGTCGTGCAGCGCGACCGTTCCGCCCACCATCAGATAGGGCCACCATAGGTAAAGATCGTTGCGCACGCTGGCATAGTCGTGCGCCCCGTCGATGAACAGTAGCCCGATCGCCACCTTGTTGTAGACCTTGGCGTGATCTGCGCTGAATCCTACAAGCGGGTTCACCCAATCATCCAGCCCAGCCTTCTTGATGTTGTTTTTGAACTCGTCAAAGGTCCAGACCGGGCCGTTGGCCTGATGCTCGGCGCTGCCCTGAAAGGTATCAATGGCCCATACCTTGCGCATTATGTCGTGCGGCTGCTCCTCGCGGTCGCTGCACCCTGCCGCGAGCATGATGGTGCTTCTGCCCTTCCATGAGCCGATCTCCACCACCCGGCCGCCCTTGCGCCCCTTGGCAAGCAGGTAAAGGGCGCAGGCCTCCACAGGGGAAAGCCAACCCTCGGTGTTCATCGCCAGGTCCAGGGCGCGGTCCAGGCCGATCGTCGGGCGTTCAGCCATTTTTTGCACCTTCGTATGAAATTGTGAACCCTTCGTCGATCTTGGCCCCGGTCGCTTTTTGCAGGCATTCCCTCGAACAGTATTTTTTTACTTTGGCACGGTGCCCCCGCAGCACCCACCAAAGATAGACCCTCGTCCTTATCGGAATGCGTGGAACTTTGCCTCCGCAGTATGCGCAGGTGTCCATCAGATCGCCTTCCAATCAGCCGTCACGGTCTTGCACTTTGGGCATTGCCAGATAAAGCCGCCGATGCTGCAATCAGGGCAGCCCAGCGGGACCACCTTGACAAGCGGTATCTTTTCAAAGTGGCCCACCCCGTTCTCGTTCCAGATCAGGTCGCCCAGGCAGGAAGCGCAGCGGGGGCCGTCCTGCCCATGATCGACCGGCACCTTGGAGAACGGGCTTATGGTGATCAGCTTGTCCATCCGGGCGTCCTTGGTTTCCTTCTTCTTGCGCGTCGTGGCCGCTTTAAGCCCCTTGTCGGTGGTGATAATCTTGAAGCCGTTGGCGCGCAGCACCTTGGCCGGCTCCTTGTCCTGATATTCGGTAGTGACCTGGGGCCGCGCCTTCATTTCAAGGTCGTATTGCACGATCGTGGTCGCCGGCTGCGAATAGTCGGGAGCTGCGGTGAGCTGCCCGCCGACCTCGGATTCCGCTATTTCCGTGGAAATCGTCGCTTCTGCCGTCGATTCCGTGGTTTCGCCCGCGGGCAGATCACCGTTTTCGCCGGCGCGCTGCACGAACATATCCCCCTTCTCGCAATCGGGGCAATCCTCCGAGCCTTGGTGTTCACATTCCGGGCACTTTTCCTTTTTCCACTTTGGTTCCTTTTTTGCTGGCATATCACTTTCCTCCTGTCCTTTGGTGTTTGGGTTCAAACAATGGATGGTCCCAGCCGGCTTCTTCGTGCCCGACCAGGCAGGTATAGCACGGCTCCTTGTCCGCATCCATGTCCGGGTGGTGCTTGCACTCGAAGCAGAACCTCCCCCGGCGCTCGGCCGCGAAAGATTGTGGCCCCACCTTGCCTGCTGGCCTTTCTTTCGCGGTGTCGATCACGGCCCTGCGCCTCCGTCAAAGACCTTTTTCTTATCAATCACCGAAGGTGATTGATGGACCGTTGCCGATACGGCGTTGATCGCGTCCTCCCACGTTCTTCCTGCGCGGCAGCAGCGCTTTGGCCCCACCGCCTCCACCTCGTAGAGCAGCCCGTCCGTGGATAGTAGGCAATGATAGGACCGCCATGTGTAGCCTTCGGGCAAGCCTTCGCCGCTTCCGAGCTTAGGTGGTTGGTTCATGGCACCCACAGCTCCAGGAAGGTGATCAGTTCGCCCACGGTGATGTTCTTCCAATCCTTGCGCTTGATAAGCTTTCTCATGTCCACTATTATCAGTTCGTGCAAGCCATCGCCGGAGAACTGTTTGGTCTTCTTGTCAATGCTGGCCTTGGTCGGGGTGGTTTCTATTTCTATGACGTAGTTCTTGTATTGCCCATGAGCGCCGAATATCCTGACGTATATGTCGGGTTCCCCTGGGTAGATCGCCTTGGCCTTTAGCGGGTCTGGGTTAAGGAATTGGTATCCCCGGCCTGCGCAGATCGACTTTCCTACCATGATCGCCAGGTTGTGCATGGCGTCGCCGTGGTTGTGGTGGATGAAGTCGCCTTTCATTGGCTGCGCCCCCTGGTGTATGGGGCTTGGCTTTTGCGGGCGAAGAATCCCCTGCCCCTGGGCTTTGGTCCTGTCTGTGCAAAGCGGCCGATCGGCGGGTGTTCGTATTTCAGATCAGCACCGAACTTTATGTCGGTCCTGCCAAATGTGGCGTCGTACTGTTCTTGGCAGGCTTCGTGCGTGGCCCCGCTTTGATTCAGGCTCCCGTCGATATAGATTGTTTCCATCGTTCCGGCTGTGATCTTATCACCAACCGGCTTTCCGCAGACGCAGCAATTGATTATTTCTTTGATGTAAGCTGCCATCAATCGGCCCCCCTTAATCGTTCCAGGTTGCTCTTAATCCCGATCGGTATTCCGGCCTGCTTTAGCCATTGAATAAGCTCCTGGACCTCTTGCCAGGTCGGCTCTTGCAGCTTGCTCCCCTTGCTGTCAGCGCCGATGTTCACGGTGTCGGGGTCCGCCAGCAGGATAAGGTCGGTCATTTCCTCGATGTCAAAGCGCATGATCGGCTCGATGGTTACGAAGGTCTGCCGCCCTGCCTGCTTGTGCTGCCGCATGGCCCTCGCCCTTGAAAGCGGCGCCGGTGCCTTGCTGATCTTGGCAAGCAGCTTCGCGTCGTTGGTTTCAATGGTGGTGCCTATAATCGTCTTCTTGGGGTAACACCAATCCAGGGCGCGGGCCGGGTTCTTGGTCTGGAAGATGTAGATGTTGTCGGGGTAATCTATGCAGCGGTTCAGAACCCGCGCGATCACCCCAGCGTCCACGGCCTCCGCGAACAGATCTCCGGTGTGGGCCACGAATATCTTTTTGCCGCTGCCCAGTACCAGGGCGTTGTCGTTCTCGTTGAATCGCGGCGGCCCCCGGTAGTTCGGGCTGTCCTTTGTGAACCTGCCCCGCTTGACATAGCAATAGTCGCAGCGGTGCGGGCATTCCCCGTTTATGCAGGACCAAGTGTGCGTCACCCAGTCGTACATATTGCCTTGTGCCTTGCCTAATGGCATTTCATTTTCCTCCTGATATGCAGCCCGGTCCGATCGTAAAAGTATCGTTCTTGCCTGGCGTGCTGCTTTTCGTCCAGACCAAGAATTTCAGTCGGCACATCCAATTGATGTGCTTCTCGACGGTCGCCTTCGAGGTGATCTTGGCCACCCAAGCGAAGGCGAGTTCGAGATCGCCCTTTGTCCATCCCTTCTGTTCGGGGTATTGTTCCTTTAGCCATTCCATTACTTGTGGGTATAGCGTCTGCAAGTCCTGCATCCGTTCCCTCCTGCGACTTCTGCAACGATTTGGCTCGTATAAATATCTCCCCGCTTGATGCAATGTATATATCCGGCCCCGGTCAGAAGTGTATATTTCCTCCACCTCCCCCACCCCTTGAGTTCCGATGGAAACGCAGAAGGGGGCCGGGCCTGTTTCCTGGGATAGCCCGTTTTCCGGTTCCATATGAAGTCATGCTGTATGATGATGAAATGATTTTTATTGTATTATTATGATATGATGTAGAATTATTATTGTATTGCTGGCCTATTGAAAAGGCAATATCAAAAGGCCCGCTTTTCAGCCCCGTTTTTAAGCCCCCTTATCCTTTTCATAGTTCCAGTTGAAACGAAGGGGAGGGGGTGGGGTGGGAAATATATACATTTTATTCCTCCTTTGCAGATATACTTTTCAGGGCCGGCATGGATTCATCCACCAATAGGTGCGGCTGCTTTAGCCGGGCGATCACTCGCTCCTTGACCGCCTCGTCTTCGGGCGCCAAGGCCGCCATCACCCACCGGGCGACATAGGCCGGGGTCATCTGTATCACCTGGGCGCTGACATTGACGGTGGCCCCGATCTGCGAAGGCGGGACCGCCCCGAGCGCCTGCATTATGGCAAGATCGTCCCGCGCTATGCCCTTAATGGTGTTCAATGCCGCCAGCTTTTCGCCTGCGGTGCTGTGTTCATCATGGAAGATAATCCAAGCCTCGCGCTCCACCTCCCCCGCCCGCAGCTTGCACTCGGACAGGAATTCGCCGGCCGTCATCTTATCCAGCCGCAGCTCCTCCGAGCGCCGGATGCTGGCAATGTCCATTTCGATACAGCGCTTGGATACCCCAAGCTCAGTAGCCATGCGGGTGGTGGATACCCGGCGCACCATGAACTTCTTGACCTTCTCGCGCCTTACGTCGATCTGCTGCTGTTTGGTGGGCGGCTCATTGTTCTTCGCTGCCATTGCCCGTCTCCCTTTCGATAGCGTCCTGGACCGCCTGTTCCAGCGCGTCCTCGGTCATTGCCAGCGGGCCGTGGACCTTGTCTATCTTGGACTGATCGCCCTTGTAGAAGACAAGCACGTTTTGATGCGCCTTGCCCAGCTTGCGCGATTGCCGGAATTGCCGGCCCACCCTGATCGGCAGGCTGCCAATGCTCGTCAGCAGCACCGCGTCGTTGTAGAGGACGCAGCCGCAGTCGGTGAATGCTTTGACGGTATCGGCCACGAACTCTTGGCAGGCGCCGGTTTCGTCCCTGATCTCCCCTACTACGATCGCAGCGAATCGGTCCGGGTTCAATCGCGCCACCCCGGCCTTTATGATCTTGCGGTATATCACCAAGAACTCATCGTAGGTCTGGATGTTCGACAGATCTCCCGGCTCGTCGCTGTATTGTTCGAGGTCGTAATAGGGCGGGCAGGTAAACAGGAAGTCGTATCCTTTGCCAGCCGGCAGCAGCGCTTCGATGTTCAAGCTGTCGCCGTTTATCCATTGCGGGTCAGGCGGCGGTTCAATGGCCGCATCCCGGTCCTGGTTCTCACTCTGCCTTATACCCACCACCCAGAGCAGGTCGCCATCTTGCAGATACGGTAGGCACTTGGCTTCGTAGATCGGGTCCAGGTGCAGGTCGCTCAGGTCGGTATCCTGCGCCGGTGTTTCGTAGGGCAGCGGCGACTTGATGATGGTCAAGGTTCGCGCCCAATCAGGCGGCGCGTAGGTGTTGAGCCGTTCAATGGGGTCAGCGCCTACCTGTATGCCAAGCACCGGAATGTCAAGGCCGCGATCGCGCAGCCCCCATAAAATGCCCGACGCGCTCATACCGCTGCCGATCGGGACCACTATTCGCTTTAAATCTCCTGGAATATTGTTGATCTGGCGGCGCGTTTGGGCCACCGCCTCCTGGCATTCCATGCCGAAGGGTATGTAGGTCCACCCGCTTTCAATGGCGTCGTCCTTGGCCCTTTTTATGATCACCGTGTTGTAGCCTGCCGGGTGCTGCTTGATTACCGCGCCTGCCTCCTTTGCCTTTTGCAGCTCCACGGATAGCTGCCCCTTGGGTATATGCAGGCGGCAGGGCACCCCAAGGCGCTTGGCGATCTGTGCCACTATGTTGCATTGCGGACTTGCCCTGGCGCCCGCCGTGATAAGCCCCTTGGCCCCCTGTGCCAATACCCAGCAGGTCCGCACCTTGCCCCCGCTGACTCCGGCGATCGTGAACAGATCATCCCGTTTGACCAAGTGCCCGCCGTGTTCCTCGATTGGCGTCAGATCAGGCAGGTTGTCGCCCAGCGGTTCAAAGTGCCGTATGCCTGGCACCCTTGGCCCGATCTCCTCCCATTGACGCTCGTTCTCGCGCACCTGATCGGCGCTTAAATCTATCCCGGTGTAGGGCCGGCCAAGATAAGCAGCCACTACCCCTCGGACGCTGCCGCCTGCAAACGGGTCCAAGATCGAGCCGCCCTCCGGCACGAACCAACGATAGAGCAGCTCGCACAGGACCGGGTCGAAGATCGAGGTGCCGGTGAAGCCGCCGCCCTCCCTCTCGATCGTCGCCCCGCCGTAAGCGTCATAGCTGCCCAGCGCCTTCCTCTTGTCCTCCGGCAGCTTGGCGTTCTTCTGCTTCATCATGGCGTTGAGGCTTGATTGCCCCTTGTAGCTTATGGCCTTGCCCTTGCCCATCGTCAGCGCCGTGTCGCTAAAGTGCAGCAGGTTCTCGCCCCTGCCCATTTCGCTCCTTATGCCCAGCGCCATCCAGGCCGCCTTTCGCTTTTTCCAATACCCCTGTCTGGCGTCCAGGACCGAGAAGGGCGGCGCGACGAACTGTTCCACCAAGGTCCGGGTAAGGTCGCCTGCTGCGCCGGCGATCATGTCGTCCATCTTGACGATGGCCGCCACCTGATCTTCGTCCCACCCGGTCAAGGGCAGAACGTCCTCGTCGATGGTACGCAGGAAGCCGGGCAGCTTGTCGTAATCCCAATCGCCCCCGATCTCCGGGTTGTTCAAGGCTACGTTAAGTGCCTTTTCCATCTGCTCGGTGTAGCTATTAACCCGGACCTCGACCTGGCGCCAGCCCAGGTGCCGCATGACTTTCAGCCTTTGGTGCCCGCCGATCATGCGCCCGGTCTGTGCATTGACCACCAATATGCTGGCGTCCTCGAATGTTTCAAGGCTCGTTTGCAGCTTCTTCCACCCTCGATCGCCCGGCTTTAGGTCCAGGCGCGGGTTGTAATCAGCGGGCAGGTAAAGCCGCCCATCATCGTCCAGCAATCCTTCCGGGGTGATCTGCATTGATTTTATTATGCCCATGCGATTCCTCCGAGGATAAAAGGGCAGGTTGCGTAATAAACCTTCGCTGCGAAATAAGTGCAAAAAAAAGAGGCGGCCGACTCATGCAAGGGGGCCGGCACGCCATAGGGGGTATGAACTATCCATCATCGTAAAAATCGAGCTTGTCCTGGGTCTTGGGAATCCGGCGCTGTTGCAGATCATCCAGCCGGGCGCCCTTCACATCAAGGTAGTCAAGCTCCTTGGTAGATCGTTCCAGTATGTCGATCAGCGCCTTGTTCGGGGTGTAGTTATTGGCCTTGGCATATTCCACCGCGTCCTTGGCCCGGCGCTTTATCTCGGTCAATGTGCCGGCCATGTGCTTGTTCACCTCGTATTGGAGCGCCATGATCTTCTTTTCCGTGAGTTCGTCCTGCTTGCTCATATTGTCGCCTCCCAGAGAAAGACATTTCGGTTGGTTTCCTGATCGAAGGTGCGGCCTGCTATCTCCGCCGCCCCCATGTCCACCAGTTCGTTGCGGCGCCCTGTAACGCTGCTGATGCGCCAGCCCAGCGCCTTCTCGATCTGCCGGTCGGTCATTGGCCCCTGCTGCTGCAATAGCTCCAGGACCGCGATCTGCTTCGCGCCCAGCCCCTCGTCGAGAAGTTGGTGATAGCTTAGAACGCTTGTCCTTTGCACCCCGCGCCGCTTGGCCGGCTGGAAGCAGAACCAGATAAGGCCGCGCACATGATGGCAATCCTGGCGGTATTGAAAGCCCTTGCAGTCGCAGCGCAGCTCCCTGGTGCCGTGGTCCATGACGATCGTGTGGGCGGCCCCCTCCTCCCGCATTGACCAGGAGGGGACCACTATCTTGATACCGTGCAGATCGGCGCCCGTCACCCACTCCTTCGGGATATTGGCGCCGATCGGCAAGGTAAGGGGTTTCATCGCTGCCTCAGCTCCTTGACGTATTCCCGGCATTGGTCGATTGGATAAGGGCCGTGGAATAGCTTGGAGCGCGCGTCGTCGCGGTCGATCTTCCCATCTGCGTTTAGTATTTCGACATTGACGCCAGCCATAGGCTTGTGTTCAAAGTCGGTCCCGGCCTCGATCTGATAGTAGGTGTTCTCGTTCAGTATTCCCTTCGCCACCAGATCAGGCGTCATTATGTTTCTGCTGTCGCCGTAGGCCATAAAGAAAAGTTCGCTTGGGGTGATATTGGAGCCGATGGGTTTCAGCTTTAGCGCATCTTTGTGGTCGGACCACTTGGCCCGGTCCTTCTGATAATCTTTCAGCCGGTGCTTGTTTAGGGTGATGCTCTCGCCCTGGTCGTTTTGCTCGATCTTGACGAGCAGCTCGTTAATCCGGTCGTTGATGATTGCCACCCTGCTGGCGATCTGCTCCATCCACCCAGCCTTGATTTCTTCGGTCAGCTTCGCCATTTATTGCGCCCCCTCAATCACGATCTTGGCACCGCAGCCGGCGCACTTGCCGTTGGTGATCTCGTCGCAGGATAGTTGTCGCGGCCGGCGCTTAATCATGTCCTGCCGGCATGGGCAGGTTAGCCCCATCGCATCGACGAGGGCAAATTGGACGGCCTGGGCGCGATCGTGGTGGTCGTCAATGATCTTGCAGCAATCCTCGCATATATCGTCCCAGACCTCCTTATCGTTTATTATACCGTGCAGGGCGTTGATTCGGTCGCCTTGGATTCGCGCGCTGCTGTATGCTTTTGCCAAGGCGGCAGGGACTACTATAGGCGGCTGTTCTTCGGCCATCTATTGCGCCTCCTGGGTGTCCATCGGCTTCACGGCTCCGTCCGCTGCGTTGAGCCAGATGCGGCAGTCCCAGCAGGCTTGATATGTTCCCTTCTTCGGCGGCTTCTTGTCGTGGGTCACATCGGTGCTGCCGCATTGCGGGCAGCAGACGAAGCCGGGCTTGTTGCGATCATAGGCGGCGATCTTCTCGCCATCGAAGCCGTCAAGCGTCTTCGGCCCCTCGGCCTTTGCAGCGGGCCTCGCGGGCGGGGCTGCGGTGGCCTTGGGTGCTTCTGCGGGCTTTTGCGGGGCAGGCGCCGCCTCGGCGGTCTTCGGTGCGTCCTGCGCGGGCGCAGGGGCCGTAGCGGGCGGTTTGATGCCGGGCGCGTCTTTGAGCACCGATGGGTTCGTGGGCGGCAGGACGAGCTTCTTTTCCGGCTCGACCTTGGCCTGGGGCGCCTTCGGCGGCCCCTCGATGATCTGTTTGAAGATCTCCTTGAGCTGCTCGGCCTCCCCAAGTATGTCGGCCACCTGCTGATCGCGCAGCAGCGGCTCGTCGGATTCGTATTCCAGCACGATCTCCGGGGTCCAGCTCCACGTTCCGTTGTCCTTCTTCCAGCCTTTCATTCCTATGGTAGTTATTCGCGTGTCGATTCCTCCTGATTGCCCATATAAAATAAGTCCATAAAAGAGTTTGCTGCGGGTGCAGGCACCGACGCCAAGAACCCTCGTATCAGGAGGAAACGACAAGTGCATGATCGGCCGGCGCCTGCACTTGCCTGATTCCTCCTTCCGGTTATCAATGTTTGCCCCCCTGCAAGTCCACGATCGTCAGCGCCGGCGTGGGCGTGCCTTCCATGCGGGTCTGTTTATGGCAGCGGGGGCAGGTGGCAAAGACGCCCTTGCCGTTCCACCGCCAAGCGTAGCCGCACTTGCATTGGACGGGCTTCCCGTCCTTGTTCGGCGGCCTTCCTATCGTTCCCATTGCGCTCACCCGCTGGGCTGATCTGCCGCTGTGCTGCCCTTGGTCGGGGCGGCCACGGCCTTGGGCGGCTTCGGTCCAGGCGCGGCTCCGGTGGCGATCGCGTAGTCCTGCAAGCGCTTTATCTCCCGGATGTATTTCTCGGATTCCTCCGGGTTCTCTATGTCAAAGTAGGCATAGAAGCGGTTGCTGGCCTCGCCCATTTCCATCTTGCAGTTGCGCGGGTCTTCGCTTTTGCTGATCTGGAAGACCACGCTCTTGCTCGATGCGGCGGTCAGCAGGGCCACCTGTTCTTTCAGTTGTGCGCATTCCTTT
>Ga0172381_10001233_pt1 | contig 30543 bp, 27 predicted proteins | sample Leawel6488metaG_FD_119754 | JGI IMG/M metagenome (GOLD analysis project Ga0172381, IMG submission 119754) | Leachate microbial communities from a municipal landfill in Southern Ontario, Canada - Leachate well 64-88 metaG | ecosystem: Engineered > Solid waste > Landfill > Unclassified | place... | reverse complement strand
TTCCGCAATAAAAAAACGTGGGGAGAGCAGGATTCGAACCTACGAAGGCGTACGCCAGCAGATTTACAGTCTGCCCCAGTTGGCCACTTTGGTATCTCCCCAATTTTATAATTGTTTAAAAAACTTAGAGCCGATGGAGGGATTCGAACCCCCGACCAGCTGATTACAAATCAGCTGCTCTGGCCAACTGAGCTACATCGGCATTTTAGCTAATCCAATTTTCATTTAAGGGACTGCAAAGATATAGGTTTTTGATTAATCTCCAAAAAAAAATATCAAATAATTGGATGTATTAATAAAATATATCCAAACAAACAGAACCAAACCTATTCGATATGAAATTCCTATCTCCTTATGCTCTTTGTACGACGTCCAAAATTGTATTATAAATGCTGTTCTCGTCGTATCCGCACTCGGCTTGCAATTCCGGTATGGTTCCCTGCTCGATGAATCTGTCAGGAACGCCAAGTCCGATTACTTTAACTGCAAGAGCATTTGATGCAACATACTCGCTTACGGCAGAATAAAGACCACCAATCAGGGAGGCATCCTCTACGGTAATAATAGTTCTGCAATTATCTGTGGTTGTTTTCAGGGCCTCTGTGTCTATGGGTTTTATAAAACGCATATCGTAGTGCAGGACGGATATACCCATTTTACCTGCCTTTTGAACAGCTTCTTGCGCTTTGTTACCAATGGTACCTATGCTGAGAAGGGCTATGCCCTCTCCATCCTGAAGCAGTCGAGCCTTCCCTGGTTCAACCCTTTTGAATTCACCTCTCCAGTCGAGACCTTCACCGTACCCTCTCGGATACCTTATGACTGTTGAGCCATACTCCGGAAATTGTACCGAGTAAAGAAGATCTTTAAGGTCCACCTCATTAAGCGGGGCAGAAATTGTCAGATTGGGAATACACCTGAAATATGAGAGGTCAAAAACTCCGTGATGAGTAACACCATCTTCTCCTACCAAACCGCCTCTGTCCAGACAGAATATTACTTTTAGATTTTGAGTGGCAACATCGTGAATTACACAATCATAACCCCTTTGCATAAAGCTTGAGTAGATGTTGCAGTAGGGGAGGAAACCTTGAGATGCAAGCCCTGCTGAAAATGTAACAGCATGTTGTTCTGCTATTCCTACGTCGAACGATCTTTCCGGGATCTCTTTCATCATAATGTTCATGGAGCAGCCGGAAGGCATTGCCGGTGTAATTCCAATAATTTTTGAATTGGAACGGGCCAGATTCAGAAGTGTTTCTCCAAATACATCCTGATATTTAGTTCTCTTCTCTGCTACATTCGTATTTCTTTTGCCGGTATCCTTATCGAAAGTACCCGGAGCGTGCCATACAACCTGATTCTGTTCTGCCGGCTCATAACCTTTGCCTTTGGTTGTAATAATATGCAGAAGTTTAGGACCTTTGATCTCCCTGAGGTTGGATAAAGAGGTAATAAGCTGTCCCAGATTGTTTCCGTCTATAGCACCAAAGTATCTGAATCCCAGTGATTCGAACATTGAACCGCTCCTGAAAAATGCCATTTTAGTGCTGAACATAAACTTCTGAATGATACCTCTAAGCCGTTTTGAACCAATAGTATCCCAGATTTTGTTTTTGAATCTATTGTATGTGGGTGAAGTTGAAATCTTTAAAAGATAATTATGCAATGCGCCGACGTTGGGGTCTATTGAGATTTGGTTGTCATTCAGGATAACCAGTATATCAGATTTGAGCGCTCCGGCATTATTTAGCCCTTCAAAGGCCAAACCGCCTGTAAGTGCTCCATCTCCTATAATAGCGACAATTTTATTGTCTTTGCCCAGAAGATCGGTCGCAACAGATATTCCAAGGGCAGCTGAAATTGATGTAGAGGAGTGTCCAACCCCGAAGGCATCGTAGGGACTTTCTGACATCTTCGGAAATCCGCTGATTCCGTGATATTTCCGATTTTCTTTGAACTGTTCTCTCCGACCGGTTAAAATTTTATGGGCGTAGGCCTGGTGGCCTACATCCCATACTAATTTATCTTTTGGAGTATCATAAACATAATGCAGGGCAACTGTCAGTTCAACGGTACCTAAGCTTGCACCTATATGGCCGGGATTCTCGGAGCAGCACGAAATAATATATTGGCGGAGCTCATTGCAGAGTTCTTGTAACTGATCTGTGTTTAGCTTTTTAAGATCATCGGGAGAGTTAATTTTATCTAAATATTTCATGCAAATTATGTGGAGTCTTTACAATTAACAACAATTAACTTCTTTTGTTGCGTTGCTGTAAACCGTATCCCTTGATTTTATCCTCTCTTTTGAGTAGAAATGCTAATACTATTGCAACTGAACTGACAACTGCAAAAATAATCATTGGAATTGTATAGTTGTAGGCAGCTCCAACACCGGTATCATTTTTACAGAAAGTGTCCAGAACATATCCAATTCCGATAGGCATCAAAAGAAGGCCAATGTTCTGAACATAGAAAATCAAAGCGTATGCAGTTCCCAACTGTTTGCTTGGAATAATCTTTACCAGAGATGGCCACATTGCAGAAGGAACAAGGGCAAAGGCAATACCAAGAATAACCATCAGGACAATTGCAACTATCCAGTTTGTAGTGAACGGAGCTGCAAAACATATGTGTACAACCGTAAGCATTATGGCACCCAGTATCATAAGATCCACACCATGACCTTTTCTGTCATATACAGATCCGAAAATCGGCGTAAGCAATATACAACCGAATGGCAAAAGGCTTGGAATCAGACCGGCCAACTCAGGCTCAACGGAGAATTTGTTAACCATAAGGTCGGAAGCGAACTTAAGAAATGGAAATACTGCTGAGTAGAATACAAGGCAAAGGAATGAAATTAACCAGAACCCTTTATTGTTCAGAATAACCTTAACATCAGATAATTTAAAAGATTCCTCTTTTACATCTGCTGCATCGCTGATTTGTTTGTCAAGTTTTTTGTCGAAGAAGGCATATATGATGAACGAAATAAGACCGATGAGCAGAAGAGCAAGGCCAAACAGTACTGGAGCCGATACTTTATTGTAACTTGTTGCAATTATAGGGGAAACACTCAAGGCAAGAGCCGATCCCAATCTTGCAATTGCAAGCTGCATACCCATGGCCAATGCCAATTCTTTACCATTGAACCATTTTGCAATAGCTTTACTGACCGTAATACCGGCAACCTCGGCACCAACACCAAATGTGGCAAAACCCAGTACCATATAGACTACCTGTGCTTTCATCCCGAATAATGACTGACCTACGAGAGCATCATTTGTCATAGCCCAATATTTAATTCCTATACCGATCATCATTATTACACCGGATGTTATACCGCTGAAGCGGATTCCCATTTTGTCCAAAATGAGGCCCCCGAAAATCAACATAAAAAGTGCAACATTGAATAGTGAATAAGAGCCGCTGAAAAGACCAAAATCCTTGCTGTTCCAGAAAAGGTCTCTTTCGAGCATTGTTTTTAGCGGTGAAAGGACATCGGAGACAAAATAGACCCCAAACATTAGGAGAGCTACCAATAAGAGCATAGTCCATCGGGTAGCTGTACTGTCGTTAAGCATTGCAGCTTTTTTCATCTTTTTAAATTTGTTAAATTATTATGAATATATCTGTTAATAAGTACGAATTATTGTTTGCTCCCTGTCTGGCCCCAAAGAGATAATGTTGATAGGAATCCCTACTTCCTTCTCTATAAATCTTACATAGTTCATAAACTCAAAAGGGAGGTCATTCTCCTTTGTAACTTTGCTAAGATCTCTTTTCCATCCTTTAAACTCTTTGTATACTGGCTCTATCTGGGCAAATGTGTCATAAGGTACATTATTGATAATCTCTCCGTCCACCTTGTAAGATACTGCAATCTTGATAAGATCCAGAGTGTCCAGGACATCTGCCTTCATCATGATTAACTGGTCCACACCATTGATCATAACAGCATATTTCAATGCAACAAGATCCAGCCAGCCGGTTCTCCTCGGCCTGCCAGTGGTTGCTCCATATTCAAAGCCTAATTTGCGAAGTTCTTCACCTGTCTGGTCGTTAAGTTCTGTGGGAAAAGGACCGCTTCCGACACGGGTGCAGTAAGCTTTAAAAATTCCGGAAACAGTACCAATATGCGAAGGAGCCACGCCCAATCCGATACAAACACCGGCGCAAGTTGTAGTGGACGAGGTAACGAAAGGGTAGGAGCCAAAATCTACATCCAGCATAGAGCCCTGGGCGCCCTCGGCCAAAACCCGTTTGTTATCTTCCAGAAATTGATTAATAACATATTCACCGTCAATAAGATTGAAACTTTTAAGGTAATCAATTGCCTCCAGCCACCGGGATTCATTTTCCTCAATATTATAGGTGTAGTCAAACTGTTTGAGAAAGCTAATATGTTTTGTTTTAAGGGCATAAAATCTTTCAAGAAAATTTGAGGCAATTATATCGCCAACCCTTAAGCCGTTTCTCCCAGTTTTGTCCATATAAGTTGGTCCGATTCCCTTGAGTGTGGAACCGATTTTAGACGCTCCCTTGGAAGCTTCCGATGCAGCGTCGATTATTCTGTGGGTGGGTAAAATCAGATGTGCCTTTTTGGAAACAAGAAGTCGTTCGTGTACAGGTACGCCAAGTTCTTCCAACTGATGACACTCTTCCATAAAAATTATCGGATCGAGCACAACTCCGTTGCCGATAATATTCTGTGTGTTTTTTCTAAAAACCCCGGAAGGAATACTGTGCAGAACAAATTTTTTGTCTTCGAATTGAAGTGAGTGACCGGCGTTTGGCCCCCCTTGAAACCTTGCAATAACCGGATAGCCTTTTGCTAAAACATCCACGATTTTTCCTTTCCCCTCATCCCCCCATTGGAGCCCTAAAATAACATCAACTTTCATAACTACATTTAAAATTTATTAAAATGGCAGATCGTCAGGTAAATCCTCATTTGCAGCTTCTGTCGGAGCTACAATTTGCTGAATGCTTTGGGCCGGCGTCGCAGACTCTGGCCTTTTGCCTAAAAGCTGGATATTGTCTGCAAGTATCTCAATGGAATACCTTTTCTGACCGCTTTGATCTACCCAGTTGTTAGTTCTGATCCTACCCTCAACAAAGAGTTGTGATCCTTTTTTTACATATTTTTCTACTCTTTCTGCAAGAGTTCGCCAGCAAACGATGTTGTGCCATTCCGTCTGCTCTTGCCACTCACCGTTTTTATCCTTGAAGCGTTCGCTTGTGGCGAGTGTGAGACTGGCTACCATTGAGTCGTTTTCCAGATGCCGGATCTCCGGGTCTTTGCCGACATTACCAATTAACATTACCTTATTTAGTGACATAGCTTCAGCCGTTTGTTTCCCTACAAAGGTAAAAAACTTTATATATTATTAATCATAAATCGCATTGACTCAAGATCGGGTTCAATTGACGTAAATAGCTGAAATGATTGAACAGCTTGATACAATAACCATGATTTGCCTGAGATATATTTTGCATTGAATTTTTTTTCCGCAAAAGATAGCTGAGGGGAGCGATAATTCGCCTCCAGAATGATTTTGCCTGTATAATCCATATTGTCCAGTATCTCCATGTTGGTAGAAATGCTGTTGATAAACATATTGCAACCAATTATCTCATCTTCCAGCGAATCGATTGTATTATATTTAATTCCAACCCTGGTAGAAAATTCTTTTGCTTTATACATAGAGCGGTTTACTATTGTAACTTCACACCCTGTAGATCTTGCAGCAAGTGCAGCAGCTTTTCCTGCTCCTCCGCAACCCAGAACCACAACTTTATCTGTCGGGGAAACATAGCCTTTAATACTTTCTATTACACCATAATAATCTGTATTGAAGGCAGATACAATTCCGTTATTTATTAAAAGAAGATTAGATGCGCAGAGCTTCTCAACAATAGGGTCTCTTTTGTCAGTAAACCGGAGAATATCTTCTTTATAAGGTGCTGTTACATTTAATCCATTAAAACCTTCATTGTGAAATCTTTTCACTGCCTCCTCAACCGAGGTGGTCTCCAATAGTTCATATGTGTGACAGGAACCGGGATAGGCTGTCTTGAAAAGTGCAGGACTCAGACTGTGGGAAATTGGGTTACCTATGAGAGCAAATCGCATTTATTTGTAAAAATTATAAAGTCAAAATTTAAAATCTCTCTGTCTCAGGGCTTCAAAACATATTATTGCAGTTGAAACAGATACATTAAGAGAGTCAATCACTCCACTCATTGGTATTTTAATGCGGGCATCGGCATGATCTCTCCAAAATGGCTTAAGTCCGTCAGCCTCACTACCCATGACTATTGCACTTGGAACGGACATATCGGTTTTGTGATACCATACAGCAGCCTGAAGCTCCGCGGTAAGTATGTTGATTCTGTTCTCTTTTAACCATTTGTAACACTCTTCAGAACTACAGCAGCACACCTGGTTGGTAAAAACAGCACCCAAGCTGGAGCGGATAACATTTGGATTAAAGAGATCCGTAAGTGGGTCACAGACAATAACAGCATCAATTTTTGCAGCATCTGCAGTTCTCAATACCGCACCAAGATTTCCGGGTTTTTCTACCGACTCCAGTACGATCACCAGTGGATTTTTTGAGAGAATAATATCTGAAAGGTATCTCTTTCTCTCTTTAACGACGGCAATCACTTCCTCTCTCCCGCCCCTGTATGCGATTTTTGAGTAGATACAGGATGTAAGGGAATAGAGGTGGTTACAGCTGATTTTTCCAACTCTCTCCGCAGGATATTGTTCCGGGACAAAGAAGAGTGACTCTATCTCATATCCTCCCGATATGCAAGCCTCGAGTTCACGGATACCTTCGACAATAAACAACCCCTTCTCCCTGCGCTCTTTAGATCTCTCCTGAAGCACAATTAACTCTTTTATTTTTGGGTTTTTTAGAGAAGAGAGTTGATCTGTATACATCATGGTTATTTTTCCGGACGCATTTGAGGGAAGAAAAGTACATCCTGGATAGAGGGGGAATTTGTCATAAACATCGTTAACCTGTCTATCCCGATTCCCATCCCGGAAGTTGGCGGCATACCGTATTCCAGAGCTCTCACAAAGTCCATATCAATAAACATAGCTTCGTCGTCTCCCTTGTCTTTAAGCTTAAGCTGATCCTGGAACCGTTCCAACTGGTCTATAGGGTCGTTCAGTTCGCTGTATGCATTGGCAAGCTCTTTGCCATTGACAAAAAGTTCGAAACGTTCTGTCAAGGAAGAATTTGATCTGTGTCTCTTGGTTAGAGGAGATGTTTCTACAGGATAATCTGTAATAAAAGTAGGCTGGATAAGGTGGTGTTCACAATACTCTCCAAAGATTGCATCAATCAGCTTACCTGCACCCATACTCTTGTTAATTGGTACATTAAGCTTTTCGCATACTGCTCTGAGTTCGTTTTCATTCATTCCGGCAACATCTACCCCTGCATGCTCTTTGATGGCATCGAGCATTGGCAACCTTCTGTAAGGAGCCTTGAACTCAATCTCCTTGTCTCCTAACGTGAGATTGGTTTTGTTGTGAAGCGCAAGTGCAACTTTTTCGATCATCTGTTCCACAAACTCCATCATCCAGAAGTAATCCTTGTAGGCTACATATATCTCTAAAATGGTAAACTCAGGGTTGTGTGTTCTGTCCATTCCCTCGTTACGGAAATCTTTGGCAAACTCATAAACACCCGTAAAACCGCCGACGATCAGTCTCTTGAGGTACAACTCGTTTGCTATACGCAAATAGAGAGGAATGTCCAGAGCATTGTGATGTGTTGTAAATGGCCTTGCGGTTGCTCCGCCGGGAATAGGCTGGAGAATAGGAGTTTCCACCTCAAGGTATTCGTGCTCATTAAAGAAGTTGCGTATAGTGTTGATTATCTTACTGCGTTTTACAAATGTTTCTCTAACGGAAGGATTCACAATCAAATCTACGTATCGCATACGGTATCTGAGCTCAGGGTCGGAAAATGCGTCATACACCTGGCCCTCCTTCTCTTTTACTATAGGGAGAACTCTCAGGGACTTGCTCAGGACTTTGAGCTCCTTGGCGTGTATGGACAACTCACCCGCTTGTGTAATAAAAGTAAACCCTTTGATGCCGATAATATCTCCAATATCCAACAGCTTTTTAAAAACTATGTTGTATAGAGTTTTGTCTTCGCCCGGACAAATGTCGTCTCGCTTTAAATAGACCTGAATAATACCCCTTTCATCCTGAATCTCAATAAATGCAGCAGCACCCATAATTCTGCGTTTCATAATCCTGCCGGCAATCTTTACATCCTGCAGATTTTGAATCTTGGGATCATACTCTTCCCGTATCCGACGGGTCGTGGTATTTACTTCGAATGCCTCTGCAGGATATGGGTTGATGCCCAATTCAAGCATTGTCTTAAGGGAATCTCTTCTGTTCTGTTCTTGTTCGTTTAACTCTGTATACTCCATAGAAATCTATCTTTTAATATCGTACAAAAGTAATTTTTTTTAACGACTTCTGAAAATATTAAGTACATTTGTAAGAATATGGCCTTAGATAAAAAATGGATAGTTAAAGAGCCTGGTAACCCGGCATTGGTACGTCAGTTATCCTCCGATCTGGGTATTGATCAGACGTTGGCAAATCTTTTAGTTCAGAGAAACGTTAAAACACAGGCAGAAGCAAGATCATTTCTCAAGCCTCAGCTTGATCAGCTACACGACCCTTTTTTGATGAAGGACATGGATAAGGCAGTCGAAAGACTCACATGGGCTTTGGACAAGGGAGAGAAGATTCTCATATACGGAGATTACGATGTAGACGGAACTACCGCTGTTTCTCTTGTCTACTCTTTCCTGAGGAGATACAGCGAAAACAATCTTGAATATTACATTCCAAACAGGTATACCGAAGGGTATGGAGTTTCGTACAAAGGCATTGACTGGGCTCACGAAAATGGTTTTTCACTCATAATTGCTCTTGATTGCGGAATAAAAGCGGTTGAAAAAGTAAAATATGCAAAGGAGAGGGGAATTGATTTCATAATATGTGACCACCACCTTCCCGACGATCACCTACCTGAGGCAATTGCTGTTCTCGACCCAAAAAGAGGTGATTGCAGTTATCCATACGACGACCTTTCTGGTTGCGGTGTGGGTTTCAAGTTTATGCAAGCCTTTTCTAAAACTAAGGGGATACCATTTGAAGAGATACTGCCACTCTTGGATCTGCTTGCCGTCAGTATTGCATCCGACCTTGTATCTATAACCGGGGAAAACAGAGTATTGGCATACTTCGGTTTAAAGCAGCTCAATCAATCTCCCAGAAAGGGACTTCTCTCGATAATCAAACTCTCGGGTTTGGAAAAACACATGATTACGATTGACGATATCGTATTCAAGATTGGACCCAGAATTAATGCTGCAGGCAGGATGGAGTCGGGAAAGACAGCTGTGGATCTGCTCACTTCCAGAAACGATAATGATGCCAGGATTATTGGCGATACTATAAATACTCACAATAACGACAGAAAGAACGAAGACCGCAAAATCACACTGGAGGCCAGTGAAATGGCTTCTCTTGTGGAAAATTTCTCTCTCCGCAGATCTACTGTCGTATATAACCCCGACTGGCATAAAGGGGTATTGGGAATTGTTGCCTCAAGACTTGTGGAAACCTATTATCGTCCAACCATCGTTTTGTGTAAATCTAACGGCCTTATTACCGGATCTGCCAGAAGTATACCCGGGTTTGACCTTTATGAAGCGATTGAAAGTTGTTCGGATCTTTTGGAAAATTTTGGCGGACATATGTATGCTGCCGGACTCACTTTAAGAGAGGAAAACTATAAGAAGTTCTGCGAAAGATTTGAATCTTTCGTTGCCAATAAAATTACAAATGAGATTTTAACCCCTGTAATCAATATCGATACATATTTGGATTTCAAACAGATAACGCCAAGATTCTTTAATGTCCTAAAGCAGTTCCAACCTTTTGGTCCGGGGAATCTATCGCCGGTGTTTATTTCCGAAAATGTATACGACAATGGAAACGGACGCAAAGTAGGGTCGGAATCGGGACATCTAAAACTGGAACTTATTCAGGAAGACGATTTTCACAGACACATCTCTGCCATAGCATTTAACCGTTCGGAACATTTCGAGCACCTGAAATCCGGTAACCCGGTTGACATATGCTATTCCATTGCAGAAAATTACTACAGAGGTATTGCTAATATCCAGCTCAGAGTTAAAGACATAAAGCTTATCGAGGATACTATATAGAATTGATTATCTCAGTGAGCATATCATTGACAGATTTGTTATCTACATCTATTATAAGAGAACTGCAGTACTCATATCCGGCTCTCCTAATTTCAAAAAGCCTCTTGATTCCTGCTTCGTACTCTCCGGTAGGTAATTCCTTGAATTCCTTGATATTCGGTCGGAGTCTATTGCTTTTTGACAACCTTTCAATTTGAGTCTCCTCACTAGCCTTAAGGTAAATACAGAAGGTCTTCTCTTTGATCAACTCTTGATTTACCTTGGAGATAAGAGTTCCACCCCCTAAGGATAAAACAAGGACCTTTTCCCCGTTCTCGGCTAACAGTCTATTTAAGTAGTACTCCTCTTTTTCGCGGAAATAGATCTCACCTTTGCTCTCAAACATCTCTTCAATTGAAATTCCTTCTTTGGATTCAATAAATCTGTCAAGGTCAATCACTTTGCAGTAGAGATGTCTTGAGAGCCGTTTGGAAATTGTGCTCTTACCAACTCCCATAAAACCGGTGAGGCTGATAATCATATTTAAAAAAGTGTTGGAGAGATGACTGAGGTGTCGGAAACAGACTCTTCTCCAATATTCTCTGTTTCATCTCCGTTTGCATCCAGAATCTCTGCGATGTTTTCCTTTACGAGAGGCTCTACAAAATTTATTTCGCCAACTTCAAAGGTGGTTAGTCTCTTCCCCTTTGCACGAAAGCTCTTGCTTGCAATAAACTCCTCCACATCTATATATTCAGCGGCGCGTTTTGAGTGTTTTCCGGTAAATTGTATCTCTACCTGAGGGAACTTGTCTGTTGAGATGTTATGAAGAAAAGACCCGGGAGAGTCTGAAATGAAAGTAGTTACAATATTGTCGTTAGGTTCAAAACAGAATCTCTTTATGTAATAGCAGTTTTGTTCCCCGTCGAAGTAGACTGCAGTATAAATTTTGTGAAGATCAAGCTTTTCGATAATCTGGATCTCTCCCTGGTACCGGTTGCTCAAGTCGTAGTTTGTTGTGTAGTATTCACCATTTTTACACACTACAAGAATGTGGTCGTGGTTGAGGAAATCTCCAAGATACAATCCACGGGAGTCTGTGTTCAATCTGTTGATGTCCTGGTCGAACCATATCGATTGTCCGCCGAATTGGGAAACTCCGATGGATTTAAGTTGAATCTTATGAATTGCGTGTCTGCTTAAAATATTCCCCATAGAGCCCCTTCCTTTGATTGCAAGGGTGGAGAAATCGAATTCAAAAATCAGTTTCTTAAGCTTTGGCCTTGGTTTCAAAAAGATCTTGAGTACCTCTGCCTCTCCATTGGGATTTGCTGTAAACCACAATACCTGTGATCCCTCTTTACCTTGAGTAAGATCGTACCCCTTATCTCTGGTAACGCCGGTAACAGCAAATCTTTTTACATAAATGTCGCCCCCCTTACCATTCTTATAAACTGCATTGTATATGCACCTTTCATCGTTCTTGTTGAAAACTCCTATATGTATTATATCTCTGCCAATGAATGCCTTTTCGCTGATTTTGGTTACAAAGTACTGGCCATTTTTTAAAAAAACTATAATATCGTCAATATCTGAACATTCACAAACAAACTCTGCATTTTCATCCCGTTTGAGATCCATACCTACAAAACCCTCGGTCTTGTTTGCATAGAGTTTCGCATTGGCAACCACAACCTTGGTAGCTTGTATTGCCTCGAAGTTACTCAATTCTGTTTTTCTGGGAAATTTAGAACCATACTTTTTCTTTAGCTGATTGAAGTATCTTATTGTGAAAGCTGTAAGATGCTCGAGGTTATTCTTTACCTCCTCCATCTCTGCTTCAATTTTTAGAATCGACTCGTCCAACTGTTTGACATCGAACATCGAGATTTTCCTCACAGGTTTCTCAACGAGTCTGAGCACATCTTCCTGAGTAATCTCTCTTTTCAGCAAGCTTTGATATTTTAGGAGCTCCTCCTCAACAGATTTCAGCTGGTTGTTCCAACTCTTGGCCTCTTGTTCCAGCACTCTGTAAATTCTCTTTTCGAAAAAGATCTTCTCCAGAGATGTGTAGTGCCACGCTTCTTCCAGCTCTGCAAGCCTGATTTCAAGCTCCTGCTGCAACAGCGATTTAGCATAATCTGTATTATGCATAAGAATCTCGTCTACCCCTAAAAATTGTGGGTGATTGTCTTTGATTACACAAGAATTTGGAGAGATAGATATTTCGCAATCTGTAAACGCGTAGAGTGCATCTATGGTCTTGTCGGGCGAGATGTCGTTGTGTAGGTGGACAACAATCTCTGCAGCATCTGAGGTGTTGTCATCTACCTTCCGGATTTTAATTTTACCCTTATCATTTGCTCTAAGAATGGACTCAATAAGCTTTGATGTAGTCTGTCCAAATGGAACCTCTGTTATTACAAGAGTTCTTTTATCCAGCTTAGATATTTTTGCCCTTACTTTTATCACAGAACCCCTTAAACCCTGGTTATATTTTGTGCAGTCTGCCAAACCGCCTGTGGGAAAATCTGGATAGATGGTGAACTCTTTCCCGTTCAGATAAGCGATGGAGGCATCTATCAGCTCGTTAAAATTATGCGGAAGAATCTTTGAAGCAAGCCCGACTGCAATCCCCTCAACACCTTGAGCCAAAAGAAGAGGAAATTTTGCAGGTAAATTTACAGGTTCCTGGTTTCTTCCGTCATAGGAACTCATCCAAACAGTGGTCTTGGGGTTAAAGAGAATTTCGTTTGCAAATTTGCTAAGTCTGGCTTCTATATACCTTGGAGCTGCAGCACTGTCGCCGGTCAGAATATTGCCCCAGTTACCCTGGCAATCCACTAATAAATCTTTTTGTCCCAACTGAACAAGCGCGTCACCTATTGAGGCATCTCCGTGAGGATGATACTGCATTGTAGACCCGATAATGTTGGCTACTTTGTTGTAGCGACCATCATCCATCTTTTTCATTGCATGAAGAATACGCCTTTGAACAGGTTTAAGTCCATCATTAATATGAGGCACTGCCCTCTCAAGAATGACATACGAAGCATAATCGAGGAACCAATCTTTGTACATACCCGTAAGTTTGTACTTTTTGTCGCCTTCGTTTATTAGTTTGTCATACTTATTGCTCTCTGCAGCATCGGGATTGTCTGCCGGATCAACGGCTTCCAGGTCAAAATCAAGGTCTGGGGTACTCATTCTCTTTATAGTTATCTAATCTAAGATGTACCCGAACTGTTTAAGTTTTCTTTTATCCTCTCTCCAGTTGGGATTCACCTTTACAAATGTCTGTAAAAATACCCTTTTTTCAAAGAAAGCCTCCATATCAATTCTTGCCTGAGTACCTACTCGTTTAAGAGAAGTGCCTTTATTTCCGATAATTATACCTTTTTGAGAATCTCTCATTACATAAATTATTGCATCTATGTGGTAAATATCCTCCTTCTCCTGAAAACTATCGATAACAACCTCCGTGCAGTACGGAATCTCTTTGCCATAGTTGAGAAGTATCTTTTCCCGGATTATCTCGGAAGCAAAAAATCTGAGATTTCTGTCCGTCAGAACATCTTTGTCATACCAGGCGGGATTCGCAGGAATCAATTCCAGAATTCTGTTGAACAGGGAATCAAGGTTGAATTTTTCAGTTGCCGAAACCGGAAATATCTCTGCCTTAGGTACTAGCTCCTGCCACCTCTTGTATATCTCTTCCATACCTGCCTGACTGCTTAAATCTATTTTATTAATCACCAGAAGGACAGGAGAATTTACCTTGTTGAGCTTGTCTATGTACTCTTCATTCTTAGTGCTCTTTTCCACCACATCGGTAACATAAAGAATAATGTCTGCATCGCCTATTGCGGTCTCTACAAATTGCATCATACGCTCCTGAAGGCCATAATTTGGTTTAAGAATGCCTGGAGTATCAGAGTAGACAATCTGATAATCCTCTCCGTTAACGATACCCATTATCCTGTGGCGGGTAGTCTGAGCTTTTGCTGTAACAATAGAGATCCTCTCGCCAACCAGTGCGTTCATAAGAGTAGATTTGCCAACATTGGGGTTACCGATAATATTGACAAACCCTGCTTTATGTATTTTTGTGCTCTCCATATTATTCAAAGGCACCCATTTTTAACATGGCAACCTCTTGTTCTGTAAGAAAACGCCATTGACCTCTGCGAAGATTCTTCTTGGTTAGCCCTGCAAAAAAGACTCTGTCGAGCTTCTTTACCTTGTAACCGAGATGTTCGAACATTCTTCTGACAACTCTGTTTCTGCCTGAATGAATCTCCAGTCCAACCTGACTTTTGTCTTCATCTATGTAGGATAGAGAATCTGCATGCATCGGTCCGTCTTCCAGATTAACTCCTTCTATCAGTTCTTTGAAGTCACTGCCGCTAAGGTTTTTATCCAGAAACACGTGGTAAATCTTCTTGTTCATATTTGATGGATGAGTAAGCTTCTCTGTCAACTCTCCGTCATTTGTAAGTAGAAGCACACCTGTAGTCGATTTATCCAACCTCCCCACGGGATAAACTCTTTGAGAGCAATTTCCTGCAATAAGATCCATAACTGTCTTTTCTGCGTTAGGGTCGGAAAGGGTTGTGACAAAATCTTTAGGCTTGTTCATAAGAATGTAGACTTTCTCCTCTCCTCTGAGTCTCTCTCCGTTAAATCGAACATCATCCTGAGCTTGAATTTTTGTACCCAGTTCGGTGATTACCTGCCCGTTTACACTAACAAGACCTGCGATAATATAATCATCGGCCTCCCTGCGTGAACAAACACCCGAATTAGCAATAAATTTATTAAGGCGGATTCCCTCTTCGTCAACGGCTTTGCGCCTTCTTGGCTTAGGGGTATATGCTTCTGCTCTTGGACGGTAATCCCTTTGAGGTCTCTCTGCGTGACCCTCTCCAAAAGATCTTTTAGGTCTGTTGTTTTCAAACGGTTCGCTACTCTTTTCAAATGTCTTGCGGCCTCTTTCAGGAGACTTACGACCTCTTTCAGGAGACTTGCGATCTCTTTCGAATGGCTTTCTCTCTCTGTCAAACGGTTTATCTTCACGATTTCCGTAAGTTCTTTTAGGCCTCTCTGAATCAGAGGACCTTTTAGGTCTGTTGTTTTCAAACGGTTCGCTACTCTTTTCAAATGTCTTGCGACCTCTTTCAGGAGACTTACGATCTCTTTCGAATGGCTTTCTCTCTCTGTCAAACGGTTTATCTTCACGATTTCCGTAAGTTCTTTTAGGCCTCTCTGAATCAGAGGACCTTTTTGGTCTGTTGCTGTCAAATGGCTTACCGTCACGGCTGCCATAAGTTCTTTTTGGTCTACCGGCAGACTTTGCTCCGGGACGACTTGGTCTTGTATTATTTCTCATCTATATAGAATTCGGGTGCAAAGTTATGTCAATAAGATATATTTTCCTACTTTTACATACTTATTTAGCTGAAATCAATTCTAATGGCTGCATTCATAACTAAAATTGCTCATAGACTGGGCTTTACTCCTCTTTTAAAAGAAAATTTCAATGTATCCATAAAGTCAATCTTAAGCAGCAGACTAAGGTCGATACTTACGATTTTGATAATTGCCATAGGAATAACCTCTCTTATTGGCATTTTGACTGCGACAGATTCCCTTAAGGCTCTTATGAAAGAGAATTTTGGTAAAATGGGAGCCAATTCCTTTTCAATCAGGTCACTTTATTCCGATACCCAGTCCGGGGACAAAAGGACAAGGGTGCTTAACAAAAGAAATATTACATACTCTCAGGCGCAGAACTTTGTGAAGAACTACAAAATCCCTTCAATAACAACAATCTCGGCAACTGCAATAAATAACGCAACAATTAAGTACGGATCGGCCAAAACAAATCCAACTATCAGAGTAACAGCCATAGACCAGAGCTATATCGGATATGTGGGAGCTAAAATAAACAACGGCAGAAACTTGAACAACAGAGATCTCGAAGCCACATCTTTCACAGCTGTAATTGGTTCAGAAATTGTAAAATCTATCTTCAAAGGAGTGAACCCGATTGGAAAAATCATCTCTGTCGGTGCTGCGAGATATGAAGTTGTAGGCACGCTTGAATCTCAGGGAAGTACTTTTGGAGGAGGTGTGGATAATCAGGTTTTGATTCCTATAACCAACGCCAGAACAACATTTCTGAATGATAACTCATTCTACTCCATTGGGATAATTCCAAATGAAGGAGTCAATCAAACTAAAGCTATTGATGCTGCCGAACAACTTTTCAGATCTGTCAGGCGGTTGAGTCCGATGGACCGTTCGGATTTCAGAGTTACAAAATCAGATGCAATGATGGAGGGTGTTATGAAAATTATGTCTTATGTTACGATAGCCGCCTTTGTCATTGGCATAATAACCCTGCTGGGTGCTGCTGTTGGTTTAATGAACATTATGCTGGTTTCGGTTAAAGAGAGAACCAGGGAGATAGGAACAAGAAAAGCCCTTGGAGCAAACTCAAAAACAATAAAACAACAATTTCTTTTCGAATCGATTGTTATCGGTCAGTTGGGAGGAGCACTCGGAATAGTTCTGGGAATTATTGTCGGCAACCTTACTGCGGCAATAATGAAGAGTCCCTTTGTGATTCCCTGGCTTTGGATGTTCTTCGGAGTGCTGGTATGTCTTATTGTAAGCGTTGCGTCGGGTTATATTCCGGCAGTAAGAGCATCCAAACTGGATCCTATTGAAGCTCTCAGGTACGAATAATCTATTTAAGTTTGAAAATATAGGTGATTGTTCCCTCTTGTACCGCAGGAGCAGACGAGCTGAGGTTGAATTTTGCCTTTAATGCAGCTTTTTTGGCCGCTTCCCACAATGTCTTGTCCTGTACGGTAGTACCACTAATGCCGGGGGTTGCACTAATCACAGTACCATACTGGTCTACGGATATTTTAACAATTACTTTACCCGACTTATTGACTGCATATTCAGGTTCAGGAAGGTTACCCATCAGGCTTCTCCCAGCTAGTCTTGCAGAGGGTTCCCCTTCGATACTGCCGACCCTGGTGTTGCCTTCTGCATGACCGGCAGTGAGCCGGTCACTTATCTCTCTGGCTACCTGGGGGGCCGCTGAATCTCTATTAGCTGCACTTGGAAAAAGTGCGCGTCGGTTAATTGGCTTAGATCTTGGAGCCTCATACTGCTCCACATCACCCTTATCACCCATGGTGCTCTCAGCTCCCTTATTGGCACCTTTCCCGACTATAGCAGATTCCGACCGTTGAACCAATCTTATATCGTCTTTAGGATTCGGTTTATCTGCTTTCGGTTCATTGCCGGACTTAACCTCAATCGGTTTTGATGGTTCAATTAGTGGTTCCTTCTCAAAATTCACCTCAATCCCCGCCTCGGCAGGGTGAGAACTAACAGCTTTCAATCCAGTAGAAAACAGAAAAACAAGAATCAAGAGGTGAAGACCGACAGTCATTCCTGCACCTACTATTTTTGCTTTTCTCTCCTCTTTTCCTGTTTTTTTTGGAGGCTTAAACATAATATTATTCGGGAGCCGTAGCCAGTATTATTCTATATTCATTTCGCTTTGCAATATTCATCACATTCACAACCTGCTCCATTGGAACACTCTTGTCTACATACAGAGAGATTGTTGGATTCTCTACATTATTAAGTTTACGTTGCACCAAACCCTCTATTTCATCGAAGCGAACAGGTGTTATGTTACCATCAATATGAAATGAGAAAGTATTGGATTGCAGATAATGTTTAATGGATATGCTAACCCCTGGTTTGGATGATATCTGGTTGCTGCTTTTTGGTAGTTGTAACTTAAGTGCATTGGGATTTACCAATGTGGATGTCACAAGAAAGAAAATCAGCATCAGAAATACGATGTCCGACATCGAAGACATGCTGAAATTGGGTTCTACCTTTGCACGACGTTTTAATATCATAGCTATTACGATTGTTTATTTGCAGGTTCGTGGAGCATATCCATAAACTCAATTGTATAACTCTCCATTTTAAATACAACATCGTCAATTCGGGCAACCAGATAATTGTAACCGAAAAGGGCAATAATACCTACAACAAGACCGCCTACTGTGGTCACCATTGCTACATATATACCGCTGGAAAGAAGGGATATATCTATATTATTTCCTGCCTGGGCCATATTGTAGAAAGCCTGGATCATACCAACAACGGTCCCGAGAAAACCGATCATAGGGGCACCTCCGGCGATTGTGGCAAGCAAAGGTAATCCTCGCTCCAGTTTCGCAACCTCTACATTCCCCGTATTTTCAACTGCAGCATCAATATCCGGGAGTGGTCTGCCAATTCTTTGAATGCCTTTCTCTATCAGTCTGGCAATAGGTGTATTCTGTGACTGGCAAAGGGTTATTGCAGATTTGATTTTTCCTTCGTGCACATAGTCGCGAATGTTTTTCATAAAATTTTCATCTATCTGAGAGGCCTTTCTTATTGCCCACCATCTCTCTCCAAACATATAAATAGTCAAAACCGAGAGTAGGGCCAGAGGTATCATCAACGGTCCGCCTTTAATTGCCATATCTATAAGTGAAAAAGATACCTCCTCTTTAACGGGGATAACCGCTTGCGATGCAGCCTCGACACCCTCTTGGGCAAAAGCTGTTAGAAACTGAAAGATCATATTGATTTTTTAATTATTTCAATAATAATAATATTATTGCGACAAATTTATGAAATTTACGCTAACACAGCAAATTCAGGTGAAACAGAAACAAAAAATGTGCCCTATTATTTAAGAGAAATTTTAGCTGCAATTCAATTTACTGTGCTTGTGACCGTACAGAAAATAAAGTACAAGCCCTATTGCCAGCCATATCAAAAACCTGAGCCAGTTTGTCACACCAAGTTCTGTAATCAGGTAAATATTGATAAGCAGCCCCAAAACAGGAATTAAAGATGACTCCCTTCGTATCGCATAGTAGATTATAAATATGGAAGATATAATATAAACCAGCATGGGAATTTTATGTATTAATACAGTCCGGAAGGAGAGTTGCTGGTTTATAGGGTAATTTAGTGAGAAAAAATTTGTAACTCCTTCGAAATTAAGATAAAAAACAAGAAAGAGAACAGTAATAACAATCGGAGGCAAAAACTTGCGACTGTTGCAGTATGGAACACGAAATCCACCGGACTTATTTGGACCGTGATCATCTTTATCAATCACCAATATTCCACCGCACACTAAAATGAAAGCAAAAAGAGTACCTATACTGGTCAAATCGGTCATCGCTGTAAGATTCATAAAAAGGGTGGGTACGGCAACAAAAATTCCGGCTATTATGGTTGCAAATGAGGGGGTCTTGAAGCGTTTGTGAACCTTGGAAAAACGATGAGGAATAAGTCCGTCTCTGCTCATACTCATCCAAATGCGGGGTTGTCCTACCTGAAACACCAGCAGCACACTTGTCATTGCAATAATTGCACTTACTGCAATTACTCCAGAGAGCCAGTTAAGATTCAATCTGTGAAACACATATGCCAGAGGATCTCCCACAGCCAGCTCTTTATAACTAATCATGCCTGTAAGTACAAGACTTACTGCAATATATAATATAACGCATATAGCCAGTGAGTAGATTATTGCCTTTGGAAGATCTCGCTGAGGATTTCTGCACTCCTCAGCAGTGGTAGATATTGCATCAAACCCTATGTAGGCAAAGAAGACTGCCGAAACCCCCTTCAATACACCTCCCAGTCCGTTTGGTGCAAAGGGAGTCCAATTATCTGGATTCACATAAAATGATCCTACGGTTATTACCAGTATCAGAATAAGTATCTTTATCATTACCATAATGTTGCTTGCAATCTTTGTCTCATGTATGCCTACATAAACAAGAGCTGTAATAAAAACAACAATGGAGAAGGCGGGAATATTAGCAATAATACGCACTCCAAATAGTTGAGGAGCATTGCTCCATGCCATGAAAGACTCTTGCAAAGATGCGCTGAGGGTATGAAAATCGGTACCAGAGGCCATTAGTGATGAAGCTTCGGTAAAACCATGTGAGGCGGTGTGAAAATCGGTAGTCAGATATTGAGGAAGGGTGAGGCCAAACCCGTTCATCAAACCGGAGAAGTATTCCGACCAGGAGATGGCTACGGCTATATTCCCGACCGCATATTCCATTATAAGATCCCAGCCTATAATCCAGGCAATTAGCTCTCCAAAACTGACATATGCATATGTATAAGCACTGCCGCTTATAGGAATGCGAGAGGCAAATTCTGCGTAGCAAAGGGCAGAGAAACCACAGGCAATTGCAGTAAAGATGAAAAGGAGAGAGACAGCAGGGCCACCGTTATAAGCTGCGTTTCCAATAGTACTGAATATGCCGGCTCCGACAATGGCTGCAACACCTAAGGCCGTTAAGTCCAGTACGGTAAGGTTCTTATTTAGGTGCGCCTCCCCATCGCTGTTGCTGGAGTTAGCAATAATCTGCGATAAGGATTTTTTACGGGAATACTCCTCTAACATCTGTAAATTTATTATGTGTGGTTATTTCATCTTGGGTTCATTTTTTTAAACGTCAAATTACCATTGTTTTTATTTTGTGTTAATATAAGTCGGAGTGACGAGTCTTTTGTTATATATGCCCATGCCCAGTTGATAAAAATAATCAGTTTGTTTTTTACACTCAGGATGAGCATCAGATGCAGGAACATCCAAATGAACCAAGCAAAATAACCTTCCATTTTTATTGATTTCAAGTCGACAACTGCTTTATTCCTGCCAACAGTTGCCATAGAACCTAAATCTTTATACTCATATTCAATTTGAATTTTGCCTTGAATAATAGCTTTTAGATTTTTTGCTAAAGTTTTAGCTTGATTAATAGCTACATTAGCAACCTGTGGATGCCCTTTTGGATATAAAGGAGTTTCCATATAACAAATATCACCTAATGCGTAAATGTTAGTGCAACCCTCTACCAAATTTGTGCGGTTTACTTTTATTCTGTTGGCAAAAGTGATACTTCCATCAGGTAAACCGTTAATAGAATTAGCTGTAACGCCTGCCGCCCAAATGACAGTTCTTGTTTTTATCGTTATCCCATTATTTAAAGTTAACACTTCACCATCATAGTTTTTTACAAATGTTTCCGTCAATATGTTTACTCCCATAGCCCGCAAATATTTTTCGGAAGCAAGCTTTGATTTCTCGCTCATATTGTTCAAGGTGTGCTTGCTTCCCTCTACTAAAAAGATATTGAATTTTGAAAAATCAATTTTTGGATAATCTTTTGGTAAGACATGCATTTTTATTTCGGCAAATGCCCCGGCTATCTCAACTCCGGTAGCTCCCGCACCTACAATAACAAAATTTAATAATTCCTCTTTTTTATCTTCTGAAGCTGAAATAACATTTTCAAAAGTCATTAGAATATGATTCCTTATTCTAATTGCATCGTAAGTAGACTTTAATGTAAGTGCATTTTTTTTAATCTCCTCATTGCCAAAGAAGTTAGTTTTGCACCCCATCGCAATTACTAAAATGTCATATTCAAATTCCCCGATGGTTGTATTAACGGTGTTTCTACTGCGGTCAATGTTGGTAACTTCTGCAAGTCTGATCTGCACATTCTTTTTATTCCTGAAAACATAGCGTATCGGAAAAGAGATGCTCGAAGGCTCAATTTGTGAGGTCGCCACTTGATAAAACAAGGGCTGAAACTGATGATGGTTTATTTTGTCAATTAATAGAATATCAAATAATTCCTCATCTAAATTTGTTGTCAGTCGTATACCCGCAAAACCTGCGCCTACAATTATTATTTTTTGTTTCATTTTTGGGTTAATTTCAAATAGTTCAAAATTAACTCTACAGTTTTGTCAATATCCACCTTGCTTGTATCAATGCAAATGTCATAATTTCTTGCGTCAGCCCAATCTTTTCCGGTAAATGTTTTGCAATATAAAGCTCTTTCTTTATCGTTTTGAGCGATCATTTTCCCGGCAACCTCTTTTGATACATTATACTGCTTCTTAATCCGTTCATTTCTGAATGCAATATCACCATGTAAAAATATACTTACATGATTTGGATATTCACGAAAGATGTGAAATCCACATCGACCGATAATAACTGCAGAACGTTCTTTTACAATATGTTCAATTACTTCTGTTTCGGCTTCGAACAGTTCACGGTCTGTCGGAGTCATCATCTTCTGAGGAATATATACATCCGGGATAAATGTCGTTGTTTGAAAAAAAGAATTCCAAAATGAAAATACTTTTTCATCGCGCAATTCCAAGTCCTCTTCCAATGTCGAAAGTTGTTTGGCAGCTTTGCGGATGATTTCACGGTCTGCATAAAAAATATTCATTTTTTCTGCTAGTTGTTGTCCTAAATAGGCACCGCCACACCCCAGTTGACGGCTAATTGTAATCACAAATTGTGTAGTCTTTTCCATTTTTAATACCTCCTATGCTTTAATGCTATTCGTACATAGCTGTTTTTGTCATACGTTATATTTCATTTATCAACACATAATGAGGATAATTGTTAAAATTCACTACCAGATACGATAACTCAAAGGATTTGAATTAAATCCAAAGGATGGTTTAACAAATACTTCGCACCGTTTGAAATCAATTCTTCCTTCGTTCGGAAACCCCATAACGCACCTACTGCATACATTCCGGCATTATTTGCAGTTTGCATATCAATGCCGGTATCACCCACATAAATTATTTTTTCAGGACGCACTCCTGATTTTTCGCTTATTTGAAGAGCACCAAATGGGTTTGGTTTTTTATTTGCTTCATTGCTTAATCCGGTTATTGCTTCGAAATTCCAATTTGGCAGCAGGTCCGATACAATCTTCTTTGTGAGTTCATCAGCCTTATTAGATAATACTGCTAATTTCATCTGACGCGAAACCAACTCATCAAGCAAGTCGACAATACCAATATAAGGTTTTGTTTTATTAATGCAGTTATTACGGTATACCTCAATCATTGAATTAAAACACTTATTAATTAATTCCTCTTCTGAATCTGATTCGGGTAAGGCCCTACGCACCAGATTTCTAATCCCATTACCAATCAAATACTTGTAGGCTTGAAGATCATGAGTAGGTAAATTATAATTTTGAAGAACAATATTCATTGAATCTGCTAAATCTTCAAGTGAATTAACCAATGTCCCATCTAAATCGAAAATAACTCCTTTAAACTTCATGTTACTATAGCTGTGATTGTGAAAACAAAATTTCTTTTTCATAACAAATTTCCTAACATTATTATTAGTTGGCGTTATAGGAATGGCGGTCCATCTGTCATGACTGATTTCAGCGTAACTCCGTTTGAGATATCACCAGGACGAGCTAAAATAGATATACGTAGTGCATCGGGTATTTCAATGATGCTTATGGCAAATCCGCCGCCCGGAGCTGCTTTGAGGTTTATTTCCGTATTATTTGTTACCTCAATCTTTTGTATTGTATATGCCTGAGGATTCTTTTCGAAATGGGCATCTTTGGCATCTGCATATATGGTTGCCTGGTATTTTTTGCCTGCATCAAGGAAACTGAGCTTGAATTTAGATTTATGTCCGTTTTCATCGCTGGTATTTCCAATAAACCAGTTGCCTGTTCCTTTTGCTTTGCGTGCGATGGTAATATAGTCGCCAGGCTCTGCTTCAATAACCTTAGTGTCATCCCAATCTATAGCAACATCCTTGATAAACTGAAAAGCATCTAAAAAATGATTGTAATTCTCTGGCAGATCTGCAACCATTTGAAGCGGACTGTACATTGTAACATATAAAGCCAACTGGCGGGCAAGTGTTGTGTGTGCAAAAGAGTTGTTTTTAGGATTTACCTTGGAAATTTTAGTTTCAAAAATACCAGGCGTGTAATCCATAGGCCCGCCCATCAACCTTGTAAATGGCAAAATGGTTGTATGGTCCGGATTACTTCCGCCGAAAGCCTCATACTCTGTACCGCGGGCCGATTCATTTCCAATGAGGTTGGGATAGGTACGGCACAAGCCTGTCGGACGCACAGCTTCGTGCGCATTCACCATAATCTTGTAGTCTGCAGCCTTTTTAATTGCATACATATAGTGGTTTACCATCCACTGCCCGTAATGATGCTCGCCCAGGGGAAGTATATCGCCTACATATCCACTTTTAACAGCATGATAACCATTGTCAACCATAAACTGATAGGCTTTATCCATGTGACGTTCGTAATTGCGCACGGAGCTCGATGTCTCGTGGTGCATTATCATTTGAACACCTTTGCTGGCGGCATACCGATGAATCTCCTGTACATCGAAATCAGGGTATGGAGTTACAAAATCAAAAACATAGTCTTTCCATTTACCGGTCCAGTCTTCCCAGCCTACGTTCCAACCTTCGACCAATACAGCATCAAAACCATGTAGGGCAGCAAAATCAATATACTCCTTAACATGAGCTGTATTAGCGGCATGTCTGCCATTGGGCTGTGTCTTTGAGTAGTCGAGCTGATCTATTTTAACACTGTTTAGGTCGTTGTATGCCCATGAACTTCGTCCTGTGATCATCTCCCACCATACACCTACGTATTTTATTGGCTTAATCCATGAAACATCGGCATACTTGCAAGGTTCATTCAGGTTCAAAATCAGTTTTGACTCCAGAATCTCAGTTGCTTTATCACTTACAATAATTGTGCGCCATGGTGAGTTACACGGAGTTTGCAAATAACCCTTATCGCCAATCGCATCGGGTGTAAGGAACGATTCCAGAATGTAATTTCTATCGTCTATATTAAGCGACATACATGAATAATCGACCAATGCTGCTTCGTGGATATTAATATACAGGCCATCGTTGCTTTTTAGCATTAACGGGGTTTGTACTCCGGTAGGAGAGAAAGGTGTCTGCGATGAATTTCCGGTAATAGCAGACTTCATAAGACCTCTTACTTCCGATAGCTTTGATGTGACTGTGCTGTACTCTTGTGTATCGTAATCACCTGGTAACCAGAAGACCTTGTGGTTACCGGCCAATGCGAACTGAGTTCTCTCTTCTTTAATGATAAAATGGCCCAGATTATCCTGCTGAGGAAACTCATACCGGAAACCCAATCCGTCGTTATACAGACGGAAACGAACTATAATATAACGTTGTGTACTTGCTTGTGTAAGAGTGACAGCAAGTTCGTTATAGTTGTTGCGGATGGTCTTTACCTCGCCCCATACTGGCTGCCACGATTCGTCAAAAGATGAAATCTCAGACTTTGTAATGTCAAAACCTTGTGTAAGGTTCTGACCGTTTTTCAGCTCCAGACCTAAACTGCTTGGCTCTATAACATGCCTGCTTTTATAGTCTAAACTATATACAGGACAACCATTTGTCAGTCCCACATTCAAAAGTATTGTGCCATCTGGCGACTTTAGAATGAGGGGATGCGTATCAGACGTTCCTTCCCCACTGTCGGTGGAAACAGAATGGGTCCCGTCCGGATTTACTATAACTGTTTGTGCATTAGTGAAATTAAAAGTAATTAGACTAAGCACAAATGCAAATAAAAGCTTTTTCATATTATCCGTTATTTGATTCAGTATTATAAGGGTAATTATCTTCATTATATTCAGCGGTGTTCTCTTTTCTGACTACTGTTCCGCCAACAGCGATTAATGCCAGCCCGTAAACAATACTGTCAGCCAACATATCCAAACTGTCAGCAACTAAGCCCATTGAGTTTGATATAAGTCCTGTCACAATTTCAATGGCGAAGAACAAAAAATTGATTATTAAAACAGTCCATAAGGTTTTCCTTTCGTCATTTTGATTGTAAGTTGTCGTAAAATTGTCAACCGTAACAGTCGAGAGAATTAAAGTGTCGAATTTTAATGTATCAAGACGCTGGAAAATTTGTTCATTAAGTTTCATCCGAATCATTTGTTCTTCAGATGGACAGTCCATTTTATTGATTTTAAAAGTCGTTTTTTGCATATTAGTTTATCTCTGTTAAGGTCCTTGTCTTGTCCTACCATTACCGCGTGTTGCCATAGTGTTTATTGTTCTATTATCCAGTCGTATACGGGGTCATGACCTCTTTTAAAGTCTTTAAAACTAACATCTACAATATGATCCGGAGTTATTGTGTTTATGTCTAAAGTCGAGTTCTTAAAGTACTTAGTAGAATATTGAATTTTCAAACCAGAGCTTGGAAGTTGAAGTAGCTTTATTTCACCAAAATGATTCGGCTTACCAGAGGTTTCCTCCCCTACAAAAATGGCTTGTGTCATATTCTTAAAATCCATAGCATTTATTATTGCCGAGGAAAATGTTTCTCTTCCAATAATGACGTATAATTTCCCCTTTTTATTGATTTTCTTTATTGTGGACAGTTCCCGTATCAATTCTGTACCTGGGGCAGAATTCCCACCACTATTGAAACGGATATCAAAAACAACCTTATCAAAATCATTATTGTTGATGGTTTCTATTATGTTTTTCTTGAAATCATTGAAAGAAGGCAACAGCTCTGGATTCCCACGAAATCTTTGTGGTGGAAATTCTCGGCTTGCGCACATATTGTATTGAATGTAGTATGTATCGTCCTTTCTTAGGATAGTATCTACGAATAATGATCTTCCATTTTTATAACAAAGGGCAATAGAATCCGGCATAAAAGACCGTCTATTTTGCTTGGTCATGACACTGGGTTTTATTGAATAATTCAACAATTCTCCTTTCTGATTTTCAAGAAGCAGGTCAATAGAATCTGTTTTGATAAAACCAAAATGTTCCAAAAGCTGAACATATAGGATTAACTTAGGTAACTCTTTTTTAATGACAGCATTATTATCTGCAGTGACTAAAGTTCTTAAAGAGTCGGTAATTATAGAGAGTGGAGTACCGTTAATCTTTAAAATTTTAGAACCCAATATGCTTTTATTCTCTTCGGTCGAATTAATAATATAGAGTCCGTCTTGGAACCATAAGAGATACAATGGTAAAATTTTATTGTTGTCGGCGAATTGAGACCAACCTACCATAGTGTGGGAGTCTCCAAAAGTAGCTATCAACTGTTGCAACTTAACTGCGATTGAAAAATCCGATAGTTTATTCACTTCTCGGGATATTTGTTCGATACCTTCAAAATAATCCTTTTCACTCTTTACACTATAAAGATTATAATGGTTTTTCGGCAATTCTGCTCTAAGGAAATTCAAATCGGAGTCCCAGTCAATAACTCTATTATTCTGTGAACTCCCAATTATTGGAATAAATAATAATACTAGTAAAATAATTTTTTTCATTATAGATGGTCTTGTTTTTAATATTATGGCTAACGGTTCTGCTATATCGCCCGTTTTAATGGACTGTAATGCCTGTTAGGCTTTCGTGCTTTTTACTTCCATAAATCTTCAGCCTTTTCGCAACTTAATAAATAAGAGGTTGATTGACTTGTAAATATCCAATCATTTACCAGTTTGTCTACTTTGTTACTTTTAAAGTTATTTTTTAAATATTCTGCAAATTCTTTGGTCGTCGAACCTGAATTTTCAAAAGTTATATAATATCCTTTCATTGCTTTAAAAAATGCTTCTTCCCCCACTGTATGGTAAAGAACATAGAAAAATAACATTCCCTTGTAGTATGAATAATCTGTTATGTTTTTTTCTCCATACTCTATGATGGGTGTGCTCGAAAATTCTTCACTGTCTGCAATTTGTTTTTTTACCTTTTTTAATGTTGATTGCGCCCTCTCTTCCAGATAGTTATTTTTATTTTCAATTTTTTCTTTGACTAAAAACTGTAAAAACATGGCTAAACCTTCACTTTCTAAACGACATGGTGCTTTGTCAATATGCGGAACATTCCATAAATGGGAAATTTCATGATATACTTCTTCTAAATATTCAGATTGTTTAAATGCTGTCGCTGTTTGGATAATGCCACACTTATCAGTTTGAGAGCCATAACCATCCTCAATTTCTATTATAGTGAAATTAGCTAAGTCTTTTTTCCCAAACCAACTATTGTAAAGTTCACTTGTCTGTTCTACCGCACGAAGTACCCTGCGGGCACCGGCACTGTCTTCTTTGAAATAATGTATATTGAAATTGTTCTTTTTTAATGTGGCATATTTTCCAACAGCAACATCCACTCTCCATGTGGGTTGAATACTTTGGTATGCATATCTTGTCTGTTTTGCATGTTTGCTAACTTGAGTTACTTTTCCAAGAGTTACGGCATTTAAAGAATCAGGAATAGTAACTGATATGTTATAATCAAAAAAATTATTCGTTGCACTTGCTCTTAAATCCTCTACAGAAGGTCTTCCAAGTACAGGATAACTGAAAGCATCCATACGAATTATTGTGAATTCAGGGGAGATATGATCTTTGACATATTTCATCCCCGTTTCTGCATATCCTAATACATAACCATTAAAGCGAAGTGTTAATATTGACTTATTTTGATTAGGTAAAGAAATCTGTATGTGATTTACTTGAAGTTCTTCAAAGCCTTCAAATGATACAACCTCTTGTGTAAAATCAATGCTATTGCCCAAAGAGTCCGTTATTGATGTTACTTTTAATAGCCTGTATAATAAAAGATTCAAAGTGTCTTCCTGTCCGCTAATACTCAACTTTGCAACACCAAATAATTTATTGTTGACAAAATCGAGTTCGTAATCCAAATCATAGTGTTTAACGTTTACTTGTCCAAGCAACGAACTTAAACTGAGTAAAGTTAAACTGAGTATTAAAGTAGTTTTTTTAATCATAGTAACTAACTTTTTTGCATGTCACCCAACGTCAGTCTGTCTAATAACCTCCGTTTAAAATCAATTTATTGTAGTAATACCCAGCTAAATTTAATTATGGCAAATTCGCCATAATTAAAATCAGGATTATAAACCGACTCCCAGATACCGAGATACTCAATTGTGTTACGATTACGTAACCAATCGAAGATAAAAAAATCACCGTCTTTGGCTTTCAGCATATCTGTCAAGGAGATAAATTCTTGTTTTTTCTCAAGAATTACCGTAATTTCTTTACCCTCAACTTGTATTTTTCTGGTTATTGCCATATTTTAGTTTTGTTTAAGCTCCTGTTTTGACTCTATTATACAATTGCCCGCTAACGTTCAGTATAAGAATAATAGCCGACTGCGTAGCACTTTCCTGTCTATTTTATAGAAAAGTTGAAGCGGGCTACAACCCTTGAATTTACTACTGTCTCGGCTATTATTTTTATATATTGTTTGCAACAGTTTTTATTCATAGTCATTGATTCGGTTAATTTTTGGTCTTGTTGCCTGTTGTTTTTGACCATCTTAATTAACTACTTCGTTTTCGTTATATTCGTGTCTAATTTTAACCAACTTTTTATTGTCGAAAAATAATCTTACGAATGACCTTCCAACGATGCTTGTACTGATATTTTCCTGAAAATAAAATGCCCATTCATCGTAATTAGCCATGTCTGGGTCGAAAGGATCTTCCAACGACTTGTCAGGAAGAATAATCTGATAATTATTGTATGGGGAGATTTGGCAAATGTCTAATAATTTCTGATATACGATATCTGTCTGGTCATTAATATGGATTGTAATTTCATCAGGTGTATCTGAAGGCCAAGCGGAAATATAGTCCAACAATGCTCCTCCTGTTTCTATGGAACTAACTTTTTCGTTATTGAATCCGATAACAGCCCGCTCTGTAACTCCCGATTTAGTTTCTAAAGTTATAGCCCGGTAAAAACCTAAAATATTCTGTATTTCTTCTGGTTTTGAATATGGCTTTCTATACACTATAGCTACAGAACCAATTTTTTTCTCTATTCCTAATTCTTGAAGCTGGTTATAAACTTCTATTGGAGAACTCCCTATTTGAATTGTCCATTTTTCTCCACTTGTTGTGTTTTCTACTCGGGGGAAGATATCATCTTTCTCACAGGAAAAGAATAAAAACAATGCAGGAACGATTAATAATATCAGCTTTTTCATCTCTGTTAATTTTTAAATTTTACTTTTTATAGATTCCGATGTTCTCAATTTGGTTGCGTCAAAATTGTTACTAACGGGAGTCTGCGCAAAAACTCTGATTTAAAATTAGTCTAAAGGTACAAAATCTATTTTTTAGTAATAAATTTATTTATTCAATGATTATTTGCTTTTTATGAGGCCATTTTATGTTTTTCAAGAAAAACGGAATCAACTGGAGAAAAGGGTGTTTGATTTAGGGTCGTTTGTAGCAATAAAGGTTT
>Ga0172381_10001232_pt1 | contig 30547 bp, 38 predicted proteins | sample Leawel6488metaG_FD_119754 | JGI IMG/M metagenome (GOLD analysis project Ga0172381, IMG submission 119754) | Leachate microbial communities from a municipal landfill in Southern Ontario, Canada - Leachate well 64-88 metaG | ecosystem: Engineered > Solid waste > Landfill > Unclassified | place... | reverse complement strand
GAATTCCCGGGCCAAGGAATATATTTCTTTGGGTTTGAATGAGGTTTTGCGCATATGGTAATGATTAGGGCAGTAAAATTACCATATGGGCGGTTAAATGGGGATTAATTTAGAACACCCCCATATCTATATTGACAATCATCTAAAAATAGTATATAGAAATTAGATAGGCACAAGAAACAATGGAAATTCAAGGGGCAGTCGATTTGGCGGTCGCCGAATTGGAAAAACTTCATTTTGACGTTCCCGGAGCCGGGGACACACATTTTGAAGTTATTTCAACTTTTATCAGTAAGAATGTCCAGGAACAGGCAGGCGATACCGCAATTATTGTAGCTTATTTACCCCGCACGGCCTGTATAGTTTGCGCGGAAATCAGCTACATGCAATCACGCCGCTACGTCACCCTCACACTCTGCGGACAATTGCATGGCAAAGGATATCCCAGAGATCGCCTGGTTATAGTAGACCACGAAAGCATCTTTGAATCGGAAACCTTTGACGGCGATTTTACCCGCCAGTTGAAGGCAAACGATATCAGACCCATCTGGGAGCAGGTTTTTGAGGGAGTCAAGTTTATCCGGGAATTAGTGGATGCCAATCTAAAGATGTTCGATCTCCGCTTCCTGCGGATGCCGACGCTCCCGATTGCGCCCGTCCACGCCGTGGATTATGTCACAAGAAGCGATGCTCGGGAATTCTTCGAAGGAAAAGTACATCCGCGATTGCCCGTAAGTATCCTTCCCTGCAAAACCACTAAGCGCAAATGAGGTAATATCCCCATACCGGGCGCAATATTGCGCCTGCCGCATCGAAGATCCCCAAATCGTCCTGCGGCTTTTTTTATCCAGCCTCGCCGCTATTAACACCTAGCAAGCCTTATCTGATATTTACAAAATATAATATTTAGCTTATTTACTAAATGGTGACGCAATGATTGATCTAATCGAGGAAAAGAAAGAAAAACAAAAATTCTACGGCGATGTAACCGAGGTTATCGACCGAGCACACCATGATATGATGCAAGAGTTAATGGCTACCGGAGAAATCGACGACGGTCGTTTAGCGGCTTTGTCAGGCGGAATGGACGTGGCCAACGATGTGATGCTGGCAACCATCGCCTCATTGATGGCCGACGTGGTAATGGCAAAAGAAATTTATCGCGACCTGCCGCCCGATGAGTTGCGTAAAAAAATGCCCGACATATTCGATGGAGTGCGGGATGGTGGTCTTAAGAAAATTATTTCGGGAAAAACCAACCTTAAGATAATGATCGCCGCCCTGACAATGATCAATCCGGCGGCAATTCTCCAAAGCGCCCAAAAAGCTTTTGAAGAGCTGACCGAATTGACCATCATCGAAGTTGAAAGGCGACGGGCAACAAAATAATGCCCGCCCTTATTTTTATCAAGAACAAAAATTATATGGTTGGCCCAACATCAATCATATTATCTTAAATATTCTTAATCGAGCGCAGACGAGATCAAGGTTCTTGCGCCGCAAGGTTCTTATTTAGAATATTTTTTGACAAACTAAAAAAGGAAATTGAAATTTAAGTAAAAAGGGAGTAATTCAGAGGATAAGGTTTGGTCTTGGGCTGATTCGGCGCGCTGGGCCGATTTTTTCTAAAAAAATTAAAAAATATCCAAAAAAATCAAAGACCCGATAAAACGGATATCGATCGCCCTGGGAATCGCGTTGGTTGTCGCGACCGGTGCCATCACAATCAAAGATGAATTGTATTATAATTTTTTTTACGACCCGAATAGCAAAGAAATCCAAGCCGCGGGGTGCTATGGGTTTGAGAATGTGGCATTGGTAAGTATCCACGGCGGCATCGTCAATTACAAAATCCCGCCGGAAAACGATCCCGCCGGGGTCTACGATCCGGATTCGGTCGCGGCGGAAGAAATTACGTAAAAACTTACAAAAATCGAATAAAACAACCAAATCAAAGGAATAATCGTTGAAATTGATTCACCGGGCGGCGCTTCAACCGCCGGGGAAGAAATAATGAACGCGCTGCTGGCTTCGGAAAAACCGGTTGTGGCATGTATAAGGGATAACGGCCTTTCGAGCGCGTATCTGGCCGCCACCGGGGCCGATAAAATATACGCCGCCTGGATGAGCAATGTGGGAAGTATTGGCGTCACCATGTCGTATTTGGATTATTCCCGGCAAAACGTAGCCAATGGTTCCAATTATCGACCGGCAAATTCAAAGATGCGGGAAATCCCGACAAAGAATTAACCGACGACGAGAAAACCCGCTTTATGGCCGACTTGGAAAAAATCCATAATATTTTTGTCGAATGCATGGCCCAAAACCGGGATATGGATATCGAAACGGTTAACCGGCTGGCCGACGGTAGCAGTATGGTGGCCCAAGACGCCATTATTACCGGTCTAATCGACGCCATCGAAGGGATCAGGAAGGCCGAATCATATCTCTCGGGCAGAGTCGGGGAAGATGTCTCCGTTTGCGCTTATTGATACAAACGACTAGTCAAAACACCCAGAACAACATTATTTAAATTCAATTATTATTGACTAAAGAAATTAATGATGAATTGTTTTTCTACTGGGTGATTAAAAATGCTTGAAATAAACTTGGACAAGCTGGATGAATGGATTGAAATAATCCCCGAATCGCACGTTAAAACAAGGGATAAATACCGAAGCATCTGTAAAAGTATTAGAAGGGTTTACGAAAAGGACATGGCTTCCCATGTGGAATCATACCTGCAAAAGCTTTACCAACTCACCAAGCGATATGAAAACAATGATCGCTTCGTCGAATACAAGAATTTTCTCGATAGGGCAGTTGCGGCTACTTCCAATATATGCGGAGATGTGCCCGAGAACTACACAACAACACCTCTCGCGAAACCAGCCTTTGTTACGTAGCATGCCATGTAACAAATTACTTGAAGGGTATAGGGGCCAGCCCCGGTACCTTTTTCTTTTTTTATTGGGGTATTAAATATTATATTAGAATATCCAAGGTGAGGGCAACCTTCATTTTTTGATGTGGCGTTAGATATTCTAAATCGAGCGCCAACGAGATCAAGGTTCTTGCGGAGCAAGGTTCTTATTTAGAATATTTAACAAGTGAATAAATTGGATTGAGGTTGGGTATGGAAATTAAGGGAGGGGAAAATGTGGTTAAAAAGGCTCGCAAGATACGTTTTGGAGGTTTTAGAGGCGGGGAATTTGAAATTCGGCAGGAAAGAGGGTAATTTGGAGGATAATGGGAGGGCAAAATTTATGAAAATTAAGGATTTGGCAAAAGTTGACCGGCCACGGGAAAAGCTGGAAAAGTATGGGACGGAAAAATTATCGAGCCCGGAGCTTTTAGCGGTTTTACTTGGGTCAGGGATCAAAGGATTGAATGTGGTGGAATTGGCAAAAAAGATCGTGAAGTTGGTTGAAAAAACAGGTGCCAATAAAATTTGCTTGGAGGATTTGTTAAAAGAGAAAGGATTGGGCAAGGCAAAGGCCTTGCAGGTAATCGCAGCGCTGGAATTCGGCCGGCGGATAAGCTCGGAGAAAAAGACGGAAATTTTAACCCCCGAAGACGTTTGGAAACTGGGCGGCGACATTCGCACCTCGAAAAAGGAACATTTTGCGGCTTTTTATTTGGATACGCAGAATAAATTAATCGAACGCCAGATAATTTCCATTGGTACCCTCAACGCCAGCCTGGTACACCCCCGCGAAGTATTTGAACCAGCCGTGGCAATGCACGCGGCCAGCATTATAATCACCCACAACCATCCCAGCGGGGACCTGGAACCGTCACCGGAAGATTTGGCGGTCACGAAACGCCTAACTGAGGCGGGAAAAATATTAGGTATCGAGATAATCGACCACATCATCGTTACTACGGCAGGGTTCATGAGCTTTAAGGCGCAGAATTTGATTTGACGCGATACTTGATGTACGTTATTATGTACGCATAACACAAATACATGAATCCCAAAACCACAATTTCGATTTCCGAGGCAAGAAAAAGGATTTTTGAGATCGCCCAGGAAGTTCAAAAACCCGACAACTATTACACCCTCACCGAAAAAGGCCGGCCCAAGGCGGTTTTAATGTCGGCCCAACAGTTTGATTCTTGGCAAGAAACAATTGAAGTAACTCGCGAATTTCCAAATCTCGATAAAGACATCAAAGAAGTCGATGAAGCGGTAAAAAGCGGAGAATATAAAAATTGGACAAGCCTTGAGGAACTTCTCGCAAAAGAAGGTTTTGTAGTTTCCGAAAAACCGGTAAAAAAATATGGAATATCAGCTAAAGATCAAACCAAGCGCCCAAAAGGAGTTAAATAAACTACCCAAAAAGGATTATTACCGGGCCTTGGCGGCATTAAGTGTGATTGCCAACGACCCGTTTGCCGGGAAAAAACTCGAGGGTAAGCGCACAGGCCAATACTCAATGCGCATTTGGCCTTACCGCATAATTTATTCCATCTATAAAAAAGAGTTGCTTATTGTCGTAATCGCCATCGGCCACCGCCAAGGCATTTACTAAAACACACCAACGAAGCCCACGGCTTCGTTTTTAGTTGAAAAATGGATAAGAAAAATTTAAGCATAAGCAGGTTAGACCCACTTAACTTATCATATTTTGGCACTACCACATTTTTCAACATACAAAAGCCCTTGATTGCGAAATCCGAAAATCACGGAAAACCGACAGAAAAGGTCTTTCAGTTGGTGCGCGCGACGTTTATTCTGGTCGGCATCATGGAATAGACGAAAAAATAATCAATGCGGCCTAAAAACTTGCCCTTGCGGAGGGCTTAGTTATAATCATTATTGTGAAATATTGTTGTTGTGATTATAATTGAAAATAATGAACAATATCAAAAAAATAGTCTTACTGGCAATCGGGCTGACTTTTGCCTTGGGCGCCTATTTATTCCCATCGATGCCGACTCTCATGGCAAGCCATTGGGGAACCGATGGCCAGGTTAACGGCTATATGCCTAAATTTTGGGCGCTATTTTTGTTGCCAATGGTCACCTTGGCAATATACGGTTTATTTACCGTCTTGCCAATAATTGATCCGCTGAAATCAAATTACAAAAAATTCGCCCAATATTACGATCGATTTTTGGCGATGTTTGTTGGTTTTATGATTTACATCCACGCGCTAACGATATTATTCAATAAAGGGATTGGATTTAATATGAGCGCCGCCCTGATCCCGGCAATGGCGGCCCTTTTCTACACTATTGGAACGGTACTGGGAAACACAAAACAAAACTGGTTCATTGGGATCCGCACGCCTTGGACTTTATCGAGCGAAAAAGTTTGGGGAAAAACCAATAAACTGGGAGCAAAAATTTTTAAGATTATCGCGTTACTAAGTTTGGTATTGGTTTTTATGGGAGATTTTGGATTCATAATCTTTGTCGGAATAATAATTATCCCGTCATTCTATTTGATCCTGTATTCATATCTGGAATACAAAAAAGAAAAACGCCCCCTTGAATAAGGGTAGGTAATTAACGTAATGGAAATATCATTACTCCGGCCGCCGATTAACAATTTTAGTCCAAGATTATTCGAAAACCCGGATCAATCGCTTGACCCGGGTTTTCATTTACGTGCTTAAGCCATAACAACCACCATGGCAAAATTATGGAATATTTTAAAAGTTATTGGCAATCACAATGAGGCTCCCCGAGACAAACCCGGCGAAGTATCTTCGTTGAACCACCATTCGCTTCGCTTCAGGCCCCCAGGTGCAGGGGGAAAATAAATAAAGCCCAGCCTAAAGCCATCAATAAACATCCTCCGCTTGCATCCCTTGTTAGATATTTGTAATTTAACGGGTAATATCTGGGATAATATAGTCAGTCGAAGAAATCGCGAATCGGGCGCTCACAAAAATCAGCCAGAAGTTTTAGCTCAGCGGCAGTAATGGGCTGTTTACCGCTTTCGATTTTGGAAATATAGGATTGGCTCTGGCCCAGATACAGGGCCACGTCACCCTGAGTTTTGGGAGTTTCCAGCCGCACCAATTTAATCCGCTGGGCAATATTCGCCACAATCTGCCTATAATCCCGGTTTATCACATTCTTTTCATATTTGTTTATTACCCCCCCTTTTTTTCTTTAAACCATTATATCTCAAATATTCTAAATTTGAATATTTTAAAATATTGAAGGGGAGAATTTTTATTATATTTGGTTTTCCGTTAGATATTCGAGAGAGAATAATTATAATATTTCTGTTTCGCTGTTTAATATTCTAAATTCGAATATTTAAGGAAGGAGAGTTTAGGTTTTTTTGTCTCGAAGTTAAATATTCTATTTTAGAATATTTAACGGGGATGCATGGGGTTTGGGGTGAGGGAATTAGGAAGATGAGGGGGGAAGAATGAGGTGGGTAAGGAGGAAAAGGGCAAAGGGGTTGATTTTGAGGGGGAAGGGCGGTAAATTGAGCAATTGAGAGGGATTCGGCGGGAGAAGCCGTTTTTTGGGAAAATGTTGGAAATTTTGAAATATTTAAGCTAATTTGAACCGATCCGCCTCCGCCTAAACCATGGCGAGACAAGGGCACATTTGGTGTCTTTTTTAATAATTGGAAGAGAAAGTTTATTAAAATTAAGGATTTGACAAAGAATAGTGGTGTGTGGTATCTTTTATGCACACAGCCACTTATATGATTTATAAATTACAAGATACTACCAACTTAATACCGGGTTTTGCCTTCCGGGGTGCCATAATCCCGAACAGTAACGGCAACATATCCGTGCTTCAGGCCAAGAATATTAGTGAGAATATTAACTTCTGTAACCTAGTAAAAACTTCTTTTAGCGGTCCATTTGGCAAATATTTTTTATTGAAGGGTGATGTCGTCATTACCCTAAGAGGAATGGGTTTGGGCTCATTCAGAGCGGCGGTAATTCGTGGAAACGTCAATAATGTAATTGTGGCGTCGTCGGTATTAATTATCCGAACAGTTAACAACAAATATTCTCCTGAATTTGTAGCGGCATATCTAAACTCAGGCGAAGGACAAAAAGCCATTTTGGACTCTGTAACTGGTTCATATATCAAATCTATCTCGCGAAAGAGCTTCGGGGAAACGGAACTCCCCAATTTAGATACGGAAAGCCAGTCTTTAATTGTTGATCTTATTAAAAACACGCAGGAACAAACCAAAATTTGCGAGCGACGAATTCAATTATTAAAAAACATAAACAATTCAATTTTTGAAAATCTATGACCACTAAAAAATACTCACAGAAGGAGCTTAATAAGGTGCTTTGGGCGGCGGCGGATTCGTCCCGGACGCAGGTTGATGCCGGCATTTATAAGGATTATGTGTTGGCGATGCTGTTCTTCAAATACTTAAGCGACTTGACGAAGAAAAAATACGAGCAATACCGGGAGCGGTTTAATGATGACCGGCAGCGGATTGAGGAAAAAATGAAGCTGGACCGGTTCTATTTGCCCAAAAATTCTTCGTTTGACTATATTTATAGCATTATCGAGCAGGACAATATCGGGGAAGAGATAAACAAAATCCTTGACCGCATTGAAGAAGCCAACCGCGAAAAGCTTGAGGGTGTATTCAGTGTTGATTTCAATTCTGAATCAACTTTGGGTAAATTGACCGAGCGCAACAAAATGCTGCGACATTTGATCCAAGACTTTGCCAAAATTGATTTGGCCGACGCGGGTGATGACATTATCGGCAATTCGTATATGTATATGATTGAGAGATTTGGCGCTGATGCGGGGAAAAAGGCGGGGGAATTCTTTACCGTGCGTAATGTGGCTAAATTAGTGGCAATGCTGGCACAACCCAAGGCCGGAGATAGGATTTGCGATCCGTGTTGCGGCTCGGGCGGCCTGCTTTTGCTGGCAGGCGAGGAGGTAGAGAAGAGCGGTTCAAATAATTATGCGCTTTACGGCCAGGAATCTACCGGATCGACCTATCAACTGGCCCGAATAAATATGTTTTTACACGGCAAGGATTCGGCCCGGCTGGAATGGGGCGACACATTAAATAATCCGCTTTTGACCGAAAATGACCAATTAATGAAGTTCGATACTTGCGTGAGCAATCCGCCGTTTTCACTTAAAAAATGGGGTACGGAAAATGCCGAAAATGACAAATACAAACGATTTTGGCGGGGCGTGCCGCCCAAGGATAAAGGAGATTTTGCCTTTATTACCCACATGGTGGAAACCGCTAAGCCAAAAACCGGCCGCATTGCGGTGATTGTGCCCCACGGTGTATTATTTCGCGGCGGCGCCGAGGGAAAAATTCGCGAACAATTAATTAGGGAAAATATTATCGACGCAGTAATTGGGTTACCCGCTGGGTTATTCCAAACCACCGGGATTCCCGTGGCGATTTTGGTGATTGACCGATCTCGCGAACAAGGCGGAGCAAATGAGAACAAAAAGGATATTTTCTTTATCGAAGCATCCAAAGAATATAAACCCGGCAAAGCGCAAAACATTTTGGCCCAAGAGAATATCGAAAAAATCTATAATACCTACAAAAACCGCAAGAATATTGAAAAATTCGCGCAAAAAGTTGATTTTGACCAAATCAGCAAGGAAAACGACTTTAACCTCAATATTACCCGGTATGTTGACACTTTTGAAGAGGAAGCACCCATCGATATTAAGGCAAATTTGAAGGAATTGGCAGAATTAGAGCCGGAGCTGAAGAAACTGGAAAAACAAATGGCAGAGTATTTGGAAAAATTGGGAATTAAGTAAAAAGCAGAAATATGGCGTATATATTTTTGGATGAAAGCGGCCAATTTAATAAAAAATCGAGCGAACGATATTTTTTAATTGCGTCATTTACGGTTGGCGAGCCCAAAAGAACGCATAAAAAGTTCAAATCTTGGTGCGCGCTAAAATTCCCAAAAGCAATGCGCAAACAATCAGAAATTAAGTTTTCCGATTCGGGAATTGATAAAAATCTCAAAATTAGAACACTGCGCCAGATTGCAAAATTGGACACAAGAATTTTTTTCACCTACCTTGATTGTCAAAATATTCCGATGGAATTTAGAGATAATAAATCATTAAAAAGCGGCTTGCTCTATACTCAATTAGTCGGAGAAACGCTGGATTTGTATTTGCCTTTGCGCGAATCACTACTACATGTATTTTGCGACCAAAGACGATTAAAGGGGGTAGGCAAACAAGAATTTATTGACAACCTAACTGCGCGATTGTTACCAAATTTAACGAAAGGGGCGCAAGTAAAAATCCAAACAGTGGATTCCAAACATTATCCAAACATCCAAATTGTTGATTGGATTGCCGGTGCGATTGCGGCTCATTTAAACAAAAAAGAAGGCGGCGATGAGTTCTATGGTATTTTAAAAAATAACATCATCGCAGAAAAAGAATTATTTAAAGATTATTGGATTAATAACCACAAGAAACAAAAAAATCAATCCAATGATTGAGTTCTTTGTCGAAGCAGCGTCTATGGGTGTGGAATTCCTCGGCTGATGCCCCGGATTCTCCGGGGGAGCACCGAGGCGCGCCCAAAGTTATTATTGCATGCTTCTATTCACAGAATAAAGCAGATCGGCTTTAATGTCAAGGCCATAATTGACATTGATTAACTCAATCAAATTTAAATTTTAAAAGTATGCCAAAAAAAGATATTAAAATAACCGAAAACGATTTAATTCTGATCTATGGCAACGATTATGATTTTTTTTGCAAAGAAATTTTACCGAATTGTTTTTGCGACAAGTGCTGCGTTGGCGGCGGCAAGCCAATGGTGGGAATCGTTGATTATGAAATTTTTCTTAACGATTTGAATAATGTTGCTTTAAAAGGAAAATGCGCCGAATGCGGCCATTCTATCGGCCGCTATCTGGAAACCGGCGAAGTCAAAGAGTACGCCGCCAACATCGATAAAGTGAAAAAACTTTATAAAAAAAGCTTATGAAAATCAATATCACCAATAAGCAATATCGCGCTTTGCTAACCGCCTGCGGGATTGCCGATAACATTCTGGGATATATCGGCGATTCGATTCAGGAGCCGAATTATAAACCGCAGGCAAAGGAAATGGATGGATTGCTTAGCTATTTATTGCAATTTGCCCAAGATTTCGGTTGTGAAGATTTAACCGAAGATTTTGACGGAAAAAAAGTACTAACGGATGACGCGGAAGAAGAAATGATTTGGCCGATTGCCAAGGATTACGATGAATGCATCCTTTTCAACAATTTGGCCAACAAGCTTGCCTGGCGCGATTTTAGAAAAAACCACTCGGAAACCGAAATCAAGAAAATGGGCGGCAAGACCGGCTATCTTGGCCCGCAATTGTATGATTATGAAAAGAAATACTGGGACGAATTTGAAAAATACGATTATGACCGGTTGGAGATTAAGGAAAACCCAGCAATTAATAAATTAAACAAGTAAAATTATAACAATAACTATATGACGGATAATATTTTTGAAAAAATTAAGAAAATCAACGAAGACGGCAAGGAATACTGGCGGGCGCGAGATTTATATAAATTGCTGGGATATACCGAATACGGCAAGTTTTTGCCCGCGATCGAGCGCGCTAAAACTGCCTGCAAGAACAGCGGCCAAGATGTTTTAGACCATTTCGCTGGCGTGAGCGATATGGTTGCCATTGGATCGGGAGCGGAAAGACCGGTTAATGATTTTAGCCTTTCCCGCTATGCCTGCTATCTGATCGCGCAGAACGGTGACCCGAGAAAAGAAGAAATTGCACTGGCGCAAACCTATTTTGTAATACAAACCCGGCGGCAGGAAGTTCAAGATTTGGAAATTGAAGACGTGAAGCGTGTATTTTTCCGCGATGAGATGAAGGTTCACAACAAGAATCTTTGCGCCGCGGCTAAGAATGCCGGAGTTTCCAATTACGGTAATTTTCAAGACTACGGTTACGCCGGTCTTTATAATGGAATGCGCCAAAAGGATATTCATTCTAAAAAAATGCTCCAAAAAGGTGAAACGATACTCGACCACATGGGAAGTGAAGAATTGGCCGCCAATCTCTTCCGCGCGACGCAAACCGAGGCCAAATTGAGGCGGGAAAATATCCAAGGAGAAAACAAGGCCAATTTCACGCATTACGATGTGGGCAAGAAAGTGCGAAAAACAATCGAAGAGCTAGGCGGCACAATGCCCGAAGAATTGCCCACGCCGGAAAATATCAAGGAATCCAAGAAGCGAATAAAACAAGCGGTAAGGAAATCATTACCGAAGAATGTTAAGAAATTAAACGGGTAATAAAAATTATGGAACCAAAAGAAATACGAAAAAAGATTTTAGAAATTTTATACAGCAAAAGATCGGATTTTTTTGTTGATCCGCAAACCTTGCTAGCACCCTTGGGCGTGACTGACGAAGTTTTGGATATGGAAATCAGATATTTAAACGAAAAAGGTTTCCTTAAAATCATGGGTAAGCACAATGGTAAATTCTTAAATTTTGCTGGCATAAAAATATCTGCAAATGGCATTGATCTTGTTGAGGACCATGAAGAATTTAATAAGCTTTTTACGATTAAAATTAGCAACAACAACTTTGGAGATGTTAAAGATAGCCAACTAAACATCAATGCAGAAAATACTAACCAAATCCAAAACAAATCAGAAACAAAAAATCAGAAATGGCATCAAAAATGGTGGTTTAGATATATTATTTTACCAATAACAGTCGGTTTAATAATTGCTTTTGTGGCCTATTGTTTGGGCTGGAATAAATAAAAATATGGAACTAAAACAATTTGTTAAGAATGCGCTTAGAGATTTGGTCGATGCAGTCGAGGAGGCAAGGAACGAATCTTGCCGCGACATGAGATTAACTGTCAACAACGACAGCCGCACAGTTGAGTTTGATATTGCGGTAACAGTTGAAGATATAGACACTAAAGCCGGGAAAGCGGGAATCAAAGTTTTTCAAATAATTGAAGGCGGCGGCAACATCTCCAAGGAATTAAAAAATTCCGAAGTCAGCCGGATTAAATTTGGCGTTGTTGTTGATAGTTTGACAAAAGAAGAATTGGCACGGGCCAGGCAAGCGGATAATAGTAATTGCTATAACCCCGCTATATGATTCAAGTAAAGCAAAAAAATATTCCGGACGGGTGGATAGCGATTGAGGTTGGGAGAATCTTTGATTTTTTAAGGTCGTATGCGGTTTCTCGCGACAATTTGATTGAGAACACTCACAATGATAAGGGAATCGGAAATATCCACTATGGAGATATCCATGCAAAATTTAACGCAACAAGGATTGATTTAAACGATATTTCTGTTCCGATGGCTAAGGACGATGGCTTTTCGCCAAATAAGGAGGATTTTTTGATTGATGGAGATTTAATTATGGCCGACACTTCCGAAGACTATGAAGGCATCGGAGTTGCGGTTTTGGTTGGCGGCTTAGGAAACAAGAAGGTTGTGGGCGGACTGCATACTTTTGCGCTGAGAGATAATAAGAAAAAAACTAACCAAAATTACCGGCAATATATATTTCGCAATCCGGAAATTAGAAATAAATTACAAAAAATAGCGAATGGCGTTTCTGTTTATGGAATTTCAAAAACAAATTTATCAAAAATTATCCTAAATTTACCGCCATTACCGGAGCAAAAACAGATTGCAGAGGTTCTGGAAGCATGGGATGTGGCGATTGGGAAATTGGGGGAGAAGATTGAGATTAAGAAGCGGGTTAAGAAAGGGTTGATGCGGGAATTGCTGACGGGGAAAACTCGGTTGCCGAGGTTTAGCGGGGAGTGGGAAACCAAAGAGATTGGCGAATTATTGGAATACGAACAACCAACAAAATATCTTGTAGCAAATAAAGATTATGATGAAGCGCACAAAACTCCAGTTCTAACTGCCAATAAATCATTTATTCTTGGGCACACAAACGAAACAAGCGGTATTTATATAAATTATCCAGTAATTATTTTTGATGATTTTACAGTGGACAATAAATTTGTAGACTTTCCTTTTAAAGTTAAATCGTCGGCAATAAAAATATTGAAGCAAAAAAACGAGCAAGTAAATATTAGATTTGTTTTTGAGAGAATGCAGTTAATAAAGTTTAGCGTTGGGCAACATAAACGAAATTATATTTCAGAATATCAATATCTTACAATGGATATGCCTAATATTAATGAACAGAATGCAATTGCCGATATTTTGACTGCGGCGGATGGGGAGATTGAGGGGTTGGAGAGAAAGTTGGGGATATTGAAAAGGCAAAAGAAGTTTTTGTTGAATAATTTGGTGACGGGAAAGATTCGGGTGCCGGAGAGGGTTTAAAATACGGGTTTTGTTGCAGGGGTCTGACCCCTGCGATTACACAGGGGATAGACCCCTTAAATACTAAATACAAATCATATGTTAGAGAAGGTTAATTTTGATGAGGCGCGGCAGTCGCAGCTTCCATTTTTGGAGGTGCTTTTGGGGATGGGGTATAAGTATGTTTCTGGTGCCGAGGCATTACGCCAGCGGGGCGGGGATAGCGGGAAGTTTATTTTGGCCGAAATTGCCGCGGAAAAGTTGATGGAGATCAACGGGTATGAGGTTGGCGGCGTTGAATACAAATTTAGCGTCTCGGATGTACGCGACGCGATTGATGAACTGGAGCATATTCAATACGAGGGGTTAATTGATACCGCGCAAAAAATTTACAATGTGATTATGCCCACCAGCGGGGGCAAGACGATCAAGATTTTTAAAAACGGCAAAAACGAATCGCGGAATTTCCGATTTATCGATTTTGAAAAACCCGCGAACAATGTTTTTCATGTTACTGCCGAATTTGAAGCATCGGGGCGGCAAAATATTCGACCCGATATTGTTTGCTTTGTAAACGGCATCCCGTTTGCGATAATTGAAAATAAAAAATCCAGCGTGGCGATAACAGAGGCAATCAACCAAATGAATCGCAATCAGGGAGTTGAATTTTGTCCGCGCTTGTATGCTTTTGCCCAACTTTTGGCGGGAACTAATGGCAAGGAATTGCAATATGGCACCACGGGCACGCAGGCCAAGTTTTATGCGATTTGGAAAGAAAAGGGTAAAACCATTGCCGAAATTGACGCGCGGGCGGCGAAATTGATTGAAAAACCGATTAATGCCAAAATTTACGAGCAAGTGCTGGCGGATTTGAATGGCGCCACCATTGGTCATAAGCAAGTTATTAATCGCTTGGTTACCGATCAGGATCGTGGGGTTGTATGCCTGTTTGAACCCAATCGGTTATTGGATTTGGCTAAGAATTTTGTTTTGTTTGATGCGGGCGTAAAAAAGCTGTCGCGCTACCAGCAATATTTTGCGATTCACAAAATGCTTGACCGTGTTGGCCAAACCGAGACTACTGACCGGGGCGTTACCCGGCGCAAAGGCGGGCTAATTTGGCACACGCAGGGCTCGGGCAAGTCACTGACAATGGTGATGTTTGTGAAAGCTTTGATTGAAGACCCAGCTATTAGCAATCCGCGGGTGATCGTGGTTACCGACCGCAAAGATTTGGACCGGCAGATTAAAAACACTTTCAAAAATTGCAATTTAAAAAAAGAAGTGGTCCAAGCCACCAGCGGCCAGCACCTTGTTGATTTAATCAAGGAAAAGAACTTGGCCGTGATCACCACGCTGGTGCAAAAATTTGATTCGGCAAAAAACAAATATACCGAGTTTGTTGATAACGACCAAAATATATTTGTGCTTATCGATGAGGCCCACCGCACCCAAACCGGCGTTGCCAATTTCGAAATGACTAAAACGATTCCCAATGCCTGCTATATCGGGTTTACCGGCACGCCATTGATGACCAGCGAAAAGGAAAGCTGGCGCAAATTTGGCGGCTATATTGATAAATACACGATTGACGACGCGCTCCTGGATAATATTATCGTGCCATTGATTTATGAAGGCCGCTATGTTGATTTAACGCAAAATGCCGAGCAAATCGACCGCCAGATTGATCGAGTTTCGGAAGGGTTGAGCTTAAAGCAAAGAAAAGAGCTCCAAAAATATATCAGTACCCAGATTATCAAAGATAATCCTCAAAGAATTGCCGAGATTGCTTATGATATTGAAAAGCATTTTATTGCTCATTTTCAGAATACCGGCCTAAAGGCGCAAATTGTGGCGCCGTCAAAGTATTCAGCCACCTTGTTTCAAAAGTTTTTTGAAAGACAGGGGAAAATTCACACCGCAATGGTGATTTCTGACGAACACGAAGACGGCGATGTTGATAATACCCACAAAAAAGAAGTGGTGTCTTATTTGGACAGTGTTCGCCAAAAACACAGCAGTGTAGCTAATTATGAGAAAGATGTCATTGAAAGTTTTAAGTATAACGACGATGGTATAGAGATTCTTATTGTAGTTGATAAGCTTTTGACCGGTTTTGACGCGCCGCGAAATACTGTTTTATACCTAGCCAAGGATTTGAGAGATCACAACCTGCTACAAGCGATTGCCCGCGTTAATCGGCTATACGAAAACAAAAAACTTCCCAAAACCGCGGGCTATATCATCGATTATTCCGAAAACGCCAAAAATATCGATACGGCAATGAAATTGTTTGGCAATTACGATGAAAATGATGTGAAGGGAACCCTGATTGATGTGAGCGAAAAGATACAGGAATTAGAACAAAACTACGGATTGCTTCACGACATATTCAACGAAATAAAAGGCTCAAGCGACGATGAAGAATATTTGCAGTTCTTGAAAGACGATCCCCGGCGCGAAACTTTCTACAAGGCATTGAATGATTTTATAAGGAAACTAAACGAGTGTTTTGTTTTGCAGGATTTTGCGCAAGAATTTCGGCATTTGGAAGTTTACAAGCGGGAACTCAAAAAATTCATGGAACTGCGCAAAGCCGCCAGCTTGCGATATGCCGACCGGATAGACCTCTCCGAATATAAACAAGCCTTAGTTAATATATTGGACCGCTATGTGGATGCCAATGGCGTGGAACTGCTAACCAAACAAATAAACATTACCGATCGCAAACAATTTGAGGAAGCGGTAGATAATTTAGGATCCGATCGGTCAAAAGCTGAGGCAATTGCGGCGCAGGTTGATAAAACGGTTAAAGAAAAAATGGAAACTGATCCGGAATTTTACGACCGATTTTCCAAGAAAATCAGCGAAATTCTGGATAAGTTGCGCCAGGGAAAGCTTACCGATATTGCCGTATTAAAGCAGATGAAACTCATTCGCGACGATATTCTAAACAAAAAAGATGCGGATTTGCCGGAAACCATTAAAACGACAACCGGGGCGGACGTGTTTTATCGCAACCTAAAAGAGCAATTTGCACCACACTCACTGGACGAAAATTGTTATATTGGCATCGTAATTGATATTTTAGAAATTCTAAAAAAGGAATCCATTGTCGACTGGTACAAAAATATTGACGTTAAAAGGAGGATGATGAATGCTTTGGACGACTACCTTTATGATATCGTTAAAGGCAAAAAGGAAATTAATTTGAGCAATGAGGAAATTAAAGCGCTAATTTCCGATATTATGCTGTTGGCAGTTAATAATTACGAACTTTTCATTTAACCAATATGGAAAAGTTTGTTTTTGGTTCATTTGTTTATAGTTATGAGTTAATCAAGCAAAAAAGAAAAACTTTAAGCTTGACTGTCACCCCGGAATTAAAAATAATCTTAAAATGCCCGATTGAGGCAACGCCTGAACGAATCGAAACTTTCTTGAAAAGGAAATGGTTTTGGCTGGAAAAACAGTTTAGTTTTTTCAAAAAATACCAAAAAAAGACCCACAAGAGAGATTATGTTTCCGGAGAGGCATGCCTCTATTTAGGGCGGCAATACCGTTTATTGGTAAAACATGCGGGAAAAAGTCACGTAACCTTAACAAGGGGCAAGTTAATTGTTAATACGCAACAACCAATCGAAAACAGTAATTACAACAAGAAACTTGTAGATGAGTGGTATTATAATAAAACTGCAAAGGTATTTGCGGAAAGAATAGCCCAGATAAATGACCGATTTGGCTACAAACAATCACCCGCGCTCATAATAATGAAAATGGACAAAAGATGGGGCAGTTTTTTGAAAAGCAACAAAATTATTCTTAACCCAAAGCTGATTTTCGTTTCGAAAGATTGCATCGATTATGTAATCACCCACGAATTTTGCCATTCAAAATACAAAAAACACGATAAAAATTTTTTCAATTTACTCGAAAAAAAATATCCTAATTGGCAAAAAACTAAAGAAAAATTAGAGATTATGGGTTCTATGATCAGTTAAAATTCTCCACATTATGACTAAAACACTAACATCCAGAACACAAAATAAATAAATTTTATGCTAACGAAATCGGCCTTCCTAAAGTATACGCAATGTTGCAAATACCTTTGGTTACATAAATACCGGCGGGATTTGGTGGCGGAGGCGCCGCAGGCGGCGATGAAGCGGATTTTTGATGGGGGGTATGAGGTGGAGAAGTGGGCGTACAAACTTTTTTCGGAGTGGGTGAGCGCCTATGATCCGGATTTTGAGATTGCGGTCAAAAATACCAAAGAACTGGCCGCCGAGTTAAATTCGAAGTAATTTTACAAAGTTTTTTGTCAGATATTTAAAATGCGAGAGCCGACCCCGCAAGCTGTACCGGAATTTGGCGGAAATAGTGGCTGGAGCTAGTTTATAATATAAAACACATGGAGCCATTACCAATTACTAATTTATTATTTTCCCTTTGGCCGCTTTGGCTGCTTTTTATAGCGGTGGCCATCGCGAAAAGTATTTTCGGAAGTAAAACCGGAAGTAAAACCGAAGATAAACCGGAAAATTCTGTTGACCTCAATGTTTTTGAACGCAAACCCTATTTATTCGATACAAATTCGGAATTTGCCCTCTATAAAATACTGGATGAATTATTTGGCAGTAGCTATCGTATATTCGCGCAAGTCAATTACATCCATTTGATCCAGCCAAAAAAATCAACGGAGTGGGAAGAAAGGCGGAATAGAAGCCGGATTGACCGCAAATCCGCGGATTTTGTAATTTGCGACCGGGAAACGGTGGTGCCAAAATTGATCATCGAATTGGACGGCTATGTCCATAATTATTCCAGTAAAGAGAAAAGGGATAAATTTATTGACGAAATCGCCGGCATTGCCGGATTGCCAATTTTACATCTGAAAACCAATAATTTCGACAAAGAATTTGTTAAAATCGAAGTCAGTAAAAAATTAGGGATACTTCCCAAGAAGATATAGTATCAAAATACTTGGATCGGGTCCCCGCAGTCTGTGACATTCTTGGGCGAATTGCAATGATCAATTTTCCACCCACCTCAAATATTCTAATTTAGAATATTTAATAAACTACCCGGGGGCTGACTGCTGGGCGTTTCGTAATCAAATCGATGAGCCCCGGCCCCTTAGGTGGGTTTGTCGCCATAGGCTTTGTATTTACGTTATTACCAGTTCGACTACGCCGGTATTTTGATATATTTTATCCCGCTGGTCGTGATTGTCAAATATCCTGACATTTAGTATTGACAAAGCTTTACATCTCTGCTAAGTTACTAATATAACATTAAAAATATGGCCAACGCTTATTTTGATTTCATTAAGCAGAGCCGCATATCGCGTGGTTTGTCGCAGGCAGAAATGGCCCAAAAGCTGGGGGTTTCGCGCCCGACTTATATTGCCATTGAACAGGGAGATCGCGACCTGTCGCTGGAAGAAGCCCAAAAACTGGCTGATATTTTTGGAATACCGCTGGATAACTTAAAGCAGGGTATGGAACAAAATTACGAAAAATACAAGCAAATGATTTTGGCGTATTTGCGCCACAGCGCAACCTCGAAAGGATCAGTCACCAAAACCAAATTAGCCAAACTGTTATATCTTGCCGATTTTGGGTGGTTTTACGAGAAACTGGAAAGTATGAGCGGTATGCCGTATCGCAAGATTACATATGGCCCGGTGCCTGATATATATTTCCGCGCGCTCGATGAACTGGAAGAAAGCGGCCAAATTAGTGTTGATCGAACGGCGGACGGCCATATTTTAATTTCGGAAAACCAGACAAACGCAAAGAGCAACCTTAGTCAAATCTGCAACGCCGAAATGGAACTGATAAAAAAGATTGCGGCGAAGTGGAAAGATAAAAGGACGGCCGAAATTGTTAATTTCACCCACAACCAACTGCCTTTCAAAATTTGCGAGGAAAACGAGATAATTCCTTACGGATTGATTACGCAGGAAGACCCGGATCATGTCTACTAAATACACGATTATAATTGAAAGATTTGCCGAGCGGCATTATATCAAGACTTTCCATAAAAAATACGGAAGGGCTTGGGAAATTACCCTGGAAGCCATGGTTCGGGAATTACAGAGTTTTGACATTCTTATTGAAAGCAAGCTCACAGATGTGATTTGCGGCTCGGAGTCAACCAAAATTTGTAAATTCGATTTTAGAGTGGCCGGAACCAATGAATCTCGCCATGGTTCGGGAAATCGCTGCATTGTGGCGATGGATAATCTTAAAAGCACGGTTTCCGTGCTTTTGGTCTATAGCAAAACCGACATCGGCGGCGGCAAAGAAACCGCCGCCTGGAAAAACATTATCCGCGACAATTACCCCGAATTCCGCAATTTATTGTAAAAAAATATGCAAACTTTAAATATTGATATTGTGCAAATAATATCCGAATCCCTAAAAGTAGCCTTAAGTTGTATCTGTGCGTTATTCAACCACCTTGTAAGATAATATTATGAGAAATTTACAGAGCTACAAATTATCATCCCGGGCGATCTAGTTTCGATAGCAAGGGTCAATAGTAAATCAATATTACAATGACACCAGATAACGCTAAATTGTTCGGACAGATCGAAGTTAAGACAAATGAATTGATTGCCCGGCTGAAGGATAGGCAGCTTGCCGCACAGGGATTTAAGGCAGTTTATCTGCCTAATTTTGTACCCGCCCAAAAAGCTAAATACATTTTTATTGCCATGGAACCTTCTTTGAGGTGGGCGAATTGCGATGAGGATACCGCCAAAGAGATGATCCGTAATGGATTTCTTAATTTTATGTACAGCGGGGAAGATTTTTGCCTCCACTATTCCATAGCTAATTTCTTGGGAACACCCTATTATGTCACCGACACCTTCAAAGCGGCAATGGAATGTAAGGATGCTGCCGACATCAGGGAATATGTATATCCGGAATGTATTCCGTTGCTAAAAGAGGAAATAAACGCCGTGGGAAGCCCGGATTGCCTTGTATTTTTCCTTGGTAATGCGCCACCCTGAGGAATTTTTGGAGTTTTCAAATTCGATAGATGATACGGTTTTTTTGAATTTCGTCCAAAATTTCCTAGCCCAAACAACTATTAATGGCGAAATTGCCCGCAAAACAATGGCAAGACTGCGCAAAACGGAAAAAATTCTAAGCGAATCGAGAAAAGAGCTAATTTTTACCTACAAAAAAAATTTTGAAAACTGCAAAAAATAAAGTTTACAACGGAACACAGTTTGCTTGAAAAAATAGTGGTATTGATTTTTTGACTAAAAGTTATAGTTTGAGGTTGGGGGAGGCGCGAAATGCGCTTCTTTTCGCAAAAAAACAAAAAAATGGAAACATCCAATATAAGAATCCGCCGCGACGCGTTTGACCGGAGAAGGAAGGATCTGGGTACGGTTTTTTCAAAACTCGAACAGAAACGCAAAGATTTCGTAGAAAAATTCCCGCAAGAAGGTATTTTGGCTCTAAAACTGGATGAATTCGTGATCGGAAGGGGAAGTAAGGAATCGTTTTGCTATTTATTAGAAAATGAATTGAAATCGCTCGGCGACATACATGGAGCGACTTCACTCAAATTTGGCATTTATTTCGGGAAAACCAAAACCGATCCGGCAAAAATATATCGTTTTACCAGAAAATTTGGCGATAATTACGCGGAGGCATTCGAAAACGTCAAAGGACAAATCTTCTATCTCCTTCGAGCCGGAAGAAATGACGACTATGGGGCAATCAGCGATAATAAATTGTCGCCGATGTTCAAGGGAAAAATATTGGTAACATATTTTCCGGAAAAAAATATTAATATTTTTGCCGATAGGCATTTGAACTACTATTTGGAAGTTTTAAATTTACATTATCCCGAAACGGCCGACGAAACCGAAAAAAGGCGGATTTTGATAGGCTATAAAAAGACCGATGCGACAATGGCCAAATGGTCAAATGTTGAGTTTTCTTATTTCCTTTGGAGTAATTATCACGCGTAGCTAAGCAAGCATAGTTAATGATGAATGAGACGCCCTTATGGATAAAAATGAATTCGCAATCAGGCAAATAGCCAAAACGAACAAAAAAATTACGAGAGCCCATTAAAGGTTAGCCTGTGTTATTTCCCAGAATAGATAAAATAATTCATGCTCACAAAATCGGACTTCCTTAAATATACGCAGTGTTGTAAGTATCTTTGGTTGCATAAATACCGGAGGGATTTGGTGACGGAGGAGGCGAAGGCCGCAATGAAGCGGCTTTTTGACGAGGGGTATGAGGTGGAGCAAATGGCTTACCGGCTTTTTCCGGAGGGAATTGACGCTTACACCGGGTTTGCCCAAAACGACTTTGAAAACGCGGTCAAAAATACCAAAAAACTGGTTGCGGCAAAGACGTTGGTGATTTTTCAGCCCACAATTTCCAACTGGGATTTGTTTTGCCGGGCGGATATTTTAAAATTGAACGCCAAGACCGGCAAATACGATATTTTTGAAGTGAAAAGCGCAACCGTCGTTAAAGATGTTCATTTAATCGACTTGGCGTTCCAAAAAATTTGTTTTGAGAAAGAACGAATCAAGATTGGCGAGCTGTTTTTGGTCCACATTAACAATAAATATACCCGCAACGGCGAAATCGTGCCGGACGGCCTATTAATTCGCGAGAATGTGACTGCGGAGGTGGAAGATTTGATTAGGCGGGTGGGTTTGGATATCAAGGCGGCGCAACGGGTTTTGGAAGATAAAAACGAGGAACCCGAGGTGATGATTTTAAAACAATGCCACAAGCCTTATGATTGCGAGTTTACCCATTATTGCTGGCGCGACATCCCCGAGGATTCAATTTATGAAATTGCCGGAGGTTTGAGCCATAATAAACTGGAAATGCTGTTGGATATGGGAATTTTAAAGATCAAGGATATCCCGGATGGTTATGTGACCAGCGGCAACGGGTTGCGACATTTGCACGCGGTTAAAACGCAGCAGGTATTTATTGACGCCTTGGCCATAAAGCGCGAGCTGGAACACCTGGAATATCCGCTGTATTTCCTGGATTATGAAACCTTTAACCCGGCGATCCCGCTTTTTGACGGCTATAAACCATACCAGCGGGTGGTTTTCCAGTATTCCCTGCACGTAAAGGAAACGCCGGAGGCGGAATTAAAGCATTACCAGTATTTGAGTACCAGTATCGCGGATCCAACCGATGAACTGGAAAAATCTTTGGCAGGGGCGATGGGCAAGCAAGGCAATGTTATTGCCTGGAATAAAAGTTTTGAAGCGGGCTGTAATAGCGAAATGTGCGACCGTTGCCGGGACTACGCAGAATTTTTTGAATCGATAAACGGCCGGATGTATGACTTGATGCAACCGTTCAAAAAGGGTTATTATGTGCATAAGGATTTTAAAGGCAGTGCGTCAATCAAAAAAGTTTTGCCGGTACTGGTGCCGGAATTATCGTATAAAGCCCTAAATATCCAGGAAGGCGGCACTGCTTCGGAAAGCTGGCTCAAAGTCGCCAACCCGCAAATTGCCCCGGCAGAGCGCAACCAGCTGGCCCAGGATATGCTTGCCTATTGCAAATTGGACACCCTGGCCATGGTAAGAATTTTGGAGGTTTTGGATGGGTTATAATTAATGTGGTTGACAATTACTTGACAATTGAATATAGAATGGTTTACAATTAGTTTACAATTCATGCTAACTAAAGACCAAATACTTAAAATTGCCAGGGAAAAGGGGAAATTACACTCCAAAGACATTGTGGGGCAGTTTAAGGTTTCCCGACAATATGCAAATCTGTTAATTTCCGGCCTGATCATGGAAAACCGGCTTATTAAGCTAGGTTCGACACGAAAAGCATTTTACGTGCTCCCCGAATTCGCACAAAAACATCCGGAAATATTCCCACCCAAATACATAAAATTTTTTAAAAATGAAGGTCTGGAAGAACACAAATTACTAGACGGGATTGAAGAAGCATTCCCTACATTGCAAAACCTTCCCGAGAATATTGGAAACATCTTTACATACGCCTTTTCAGAGATGCTCAACAACGCGATCGAGCATTCAAAATCAACTCGCATCGGCGTGGAAGTGGCAGTGCAGAAAAAAACACTTTCTTTCATGATCCAGGATTCGGGCATTGGTGTTTTCAAAAACGTAATGCAGAAACGGGGGTTAAAATCGGAGATGGAAGCAATCCAGGACATTCTGAAAGGCAAAACAACCACAATGCCCAAATCGCATTCGGGCGAAGGAATTTTTTTTACGTCCAAGGCGGGAGATAGCTTAATCCTTGATAGTTTTGGTTACCGGCTTATAATCGATAACGAGTTACCGGATGTTTTTGTAAAAACAGTAAAAAAAATAAAAAGAGGAACGCGCGTTACCTTTAAGATATCCACGGCATCAGACCGGCATTTGATTGAGGTTTTCAAAAAATATACGAATCTCGAGGGTAAGAATGATTTCGGTTTTGATAAAACGGAAATACGGATAAAGCTATATACCATTGGCGGGGTTCACATTTCGCGCTCACAAGCGCGCCGCGTACTCGTAGGCCTTGAAAAATTCAAAGTGATAGCTTTTGATTTTGATAAAGTTTCTACTGTTGGACAAGCGTTTGCCGATGAAATTTTCCGGGTGTTCCATCGTAAGTATCCCCAAATCAAACTTGAGGTCGAAAATATGAGCGAGGGGGTAAAATTTATGGTTCAACGCGCGCAAAACGAAGCCCAGGCGTCAAATTTATAGATTGTTTTATTTTTTGAAAACGTAAAATTAGATAGTTGGCCATTTTAAAAAAATATTTTCATGACGCGCTTCGACGCCGCAGGTCGACCAAAAGGAGCACCCCTTGGTAGATTACTCCCGAGTCAAAATGCAGGGATTGGGGCCCGGCACCCGGCAACGTCGCGTGCCATTAATGGTTTGGCCAGAATCAGCGATGTTTTGTAATTACAATTCATAAAAGCGTTGCGCAAACGGCGTTTTTTTGTGGTTAAATAATATTGTTATAATTTTGTCGTAAAATAATTGACTCATTGGAGGTGAGCTCTTTTGCAAGCAAACAATATATTGGTATTGGGAAGAACCACTAGAACGCTTCCCGAACCGGGAGTTATGGGCCACGCCGAGAGGCTTTTTAAAAAAGGCTGCGGAGTGTGTGAGACCCCTTGGGCCTGGAAAGCCAGAGATGGGCCGCATGTGGGCGCCGATATGCCCTTGGAGAGATTAGTGGAGTTTTCCGGGGGGTTCCCTGGCACATTGATCGCGCTGGACTTCATACAGGAGTTGCCCGAAGATGCCATTGATTGCACCAAAGCCGCCTTGGGCAAACTCAAAAAGGGCAGCACGCCCGCAATCCTGTTCTTTCACGACGCAATGATCGCGGCTAAAATCGCCCAAGAGGTTACGGGGGATATTGAAGTGGGCTATTACCCTCCAATCCTGGCCGAGCTATTTATGACGAAGGACGGGTTTACCGGGTTAACTTCGAGAAAAATACGGCATTATGCAGTAAAATTCAGCCCCGATAAAATTAACCGCATTAAGCAATTTGCCGAATTGGGCGCACAGCAAAATCCTAAAATAAAAATCTGGACTTATTTCGAGGAAGAGGTTGCCTTCCGTGATTGGAAGATGATCGATGGTTTATGGAAATGTGGTATTGGCACCATCTGCGTTCGGGCAGATATGCTTTAAAGATTCCTGTTGGATTTTCCTTCGGGCATCTTTTTTTATTCAAAACTGCGGGAACGCCCCCCCTACATTCCAAACAACCTATTTTTTTAATATACTTGGCCGCGCCAAGGCGATTTTGGCAAATAGGATTCGGCGTTAATTTACCGAAATGATATTATTTAAACATGAGCGCGAAATTAATTTACCTGATCACCGATGTGGACGGAGTTATTTTTGACCGGATGCCAGCGATAATGACGGCGTTTGTTGAGGTGATGCGGCCTTTGGGGATTCCCGAGGAGCGGGTTATTTCTTATACGCAAAACTCGCTGGGCGCAACCTTTGAATCGCAAACGAAAGGATTGCTGGCCGAATCCGGAAAAACGATAAGCGATGACGATGTGCGCCTGGCGCGACGCCGCTTTTGGGAGATATTCGATGCCAACCAAACCGCGGTATTCCCCGGCGTTAAAGACACCTTGGAATACCTGAAAGCCCGCCAAATCAAAATTTTGGCCAGCACCGGGTCAAAAACTTCCGAAGTCGAAGATCTTTTCGCAAAATTTAGCCTGCCCTGCGATTTTATATTGGGATCGGATAAAATTGCAAAAGGGGATGAGCATATAAATGTTTTTGCCAGGCATTTTTCAATTGCGAAGACCGACTTTTGCCGCGAGGCGGCATTTGTGGGTGACGGCACGGTGGATATGCAAATTGCCGCGCGCAACGGAATATACAGCATCGGCATTACAAATTCCATACCGGCCGCGCCGCTGATTGCCGCCGGGGCGCAAACGATTATTGCCAATTTTTCGGAAATAACTAAATTTATGATTACCGGGTAAAACGAATTTACCCTTTTAAAAAATATAATTACTGGGCGGGCGGTAAGCCTGTTTTTTTATAGGCATAACATTGTCAATTTTTAACTGTTTGTCAATTCTATTGACAGAATCGCACGGCCGGGTAAAATAGAAGCATAAAGCAAACTTATGCATATTATCCAGCAAAAAATTTTGAATTTAGCCAAAGACCGTAATTTGGCGGAATTGACGTTGCGCGGGATCGGAAATTTAATTAGCGAGCCCGACAGCCCGCAAAAAATCAAACACCATTTGAACCAATTGATGCAAAAGGGGCTTTTATTGGCAAGCGCCAACGGAAAAAAACTGGTACCCGCGACCACCGGGATGGACAAAAAGTCCAAGATCATTTCTTTACCGATCATAGGCGCAGCCAATTGCGGCGAGGCACTGACTTTTGCCGATGAAAAAATCGAAGGTTATTTGAAAGTATCCTTACATACACTAGAGAGCGGGCTAGCACGGCGCCCCGGCGATCTTTATGTTTTACGCGCCATTGGCGACTCGATGAACCGCGCCAACGTTAGGGGAAAATCTATTGAGGAAGGCGACTATGTGGTTATCAACAAAAGGGTAAAATCGCCCGATAACGGCGACTATGTGGTTTCGGTAATCGACGGACTATCCAATATTAAACGATTCCACGACGACCCAAAAAACAACCAGATAGTTTTATTTTCGGAATCGACTATCGATTTTGCGCCTATTTATATCCATAAAAGCGATTTTACGAACTATTTAATTAGCGGGATAGTTGTGGACGTTTTCAAGAAGCCCAACAAAGAAACATTGTGGCAGGATGCGGCCGGAAGCGATGCGATAAAAGAATTGGGTGAAATGTCGAAAGAAGAATTTGATTATTATAACAATTTATAGGCGCAAAATTATGGATAACAACATAAAATGCGGCGATATTTTCTTTGTTAATTTTGCGCCAAGTGTCGGCCACGAATTCCAAGGAATCCGACCGGCAGTTGTTATCCAAACAGATAACCAGCTTACAAAAACGAACTTAGTAACGGTAATGCCGCTAACATCAAAAATCGATAAAGCGCACTACAATGACATTTTTATCTTAAAAAATGGAACAAACGGTTTATTTGGCGATTCAATAATTAAAACCCACAATATTGAATCATTTGACCGAAGCCGCTTCATTAATAAGGTTGGGAAAATTGGAGATAACGATTTGCTAAAAATTAAGGAATACCTACGAATTCATTTCGGAATTTAAAACTTTTTTGCCGGCAAAGTCCATAAAAGATAAAAATATTCCCATGGCTAAAGGTTTATACGCAAAAAAATTGTATTTGAAAGCGGGATTAAAGTGGTGGGGGATGTTTTTTGCCATGGTTACCGTTTTAGTGCTCGATTTTAAGTATGGAATCGGCAAAACCGACCTTTCTTTTAAGGCGGTTGAATTGTTTATCGCGGTTTTGTTCGGTTTTGCGCTTTACCCGCTCATTGCCGGAGCATTTAAAAAAATAAAGAGTGTTGAAGATGGATCAATCAAAGAAAGTGGCGCGGCAAAGCTTGGCGCGGACGGCGAGGAAGCGGTTGGAGAATGGTTGCGCGAAGTGTTGCCGGAAAAATCTTACCGGATATTAAAAAATTTTACCCTCCCAGGGTGTAAATTCGATATTGATTTTGTGATTGTGGGGCCCAAGGGCGTGATAATTTTTGAGGTTAAAAACCTTGCCAATCAGGTTACTTTTTCGGATGATGAATATTTCCAGATGGTGGATGGCAAAAAACAAGTTTTGCCTTTTGAATGGGATCCGCGCACCCAAATCAAACAACATGCGTATTTACTGCGCAAACATTTTGAAAATTGCGGCTATTACAATTTAATAATCCTTAAGGCGGTGGTTTTCCCGAAAGACGATTCGGTGAATCTGGCCGGAAAACCCGGAGTATATATCATAAACGGGCGCGAGAACCTTACAAACTACCTGAATCGCGCCACCATTTTGACGGAATACACCAAAGACTTATGCCAAAAACTTGTTGATTGCCTGGAATTAAAATAAACTACTCCGAGACAGAGCCCCGAGTTATTCTGGCGGGTAAATAATATTTATTAAACTATAAATTTATGAAAATCATATTCATCGCCGGGGCTTATTTCGGAAATGGACGGCCGGAAACTATCCAGGCCAATATCGCGCATGCCGAAGAATACCAGATTGCCTTGGCTAACGCGGGAGTAGGCTTTTTTTGCCCGCACAACCATACCCATCGGTTTGAAATCAAGGCAAACCAAGGGGAAAAATTTTATCGGGAGCTTGATTTGGAGTTTATTGGCCGCGCGTCAGACGCAATCCTGGCCATCCCGGGCTGGGAAACTTCCAATGGCGCAAATGCGGAAATTGAATTTGCCAAGCAAAAGGGAATCCCGGCATTTTATCCAAAATCGCCGGAAGATTTAGGGGTAGTTATTTTGTGGAATCAAGGGTAATGTGATACGGTCTACGTATGAATATAATTTTAAAAAATTTAGGGATATTGGCGGTTTATGAAACAATCGGCATCACGATATGGATGGGCGAACGGGCAGCGACCGACCTTACAGCGGTAGCGCCGCTTTTTACAATGGCAATGACCGTTTTGGTTTTACCAATAATATTCGCCGCATTGAATTACCGGTTCATCACGAAGGGTAATTACCGCGCCTGGTTAATTTTCCCAATTTTGGCAACAATGGAGGCGCTAACGGTAGGATTGGGTTATTTAAACTGGGGGATAACAAGCAACACTTTTTCGTCTGGAAAGGATTATTTGCTTAACCCGGACGGGGAAACAATAATGATTGTCAATCTTGAATTTATAAGCGGACTAGCCATATGTCTTATTGGATCGATAATCGTTTATTTTTTACTTCGCAAACACAATACCAAAATTAAATAGAATATTCCCAATACAGAGTGCCACCGCTAGAACCAGATGGCGACGGCGAGTTGTCACCGCTTGCCAAAATATTGGTCTATATTGTCTATATTTGTATCTTGGCATACTTTATTATAGGAATGATCGACTATTAAAATCAGTCGATTTTTTATTTTTTATCAAAAAATTATTGCCACAAAACAAACAAAAGGCTATCGCGGAAACCATAAAGTCAATGTTTTTTATCTTTAATATAGCCGTTTATGTAAAATTATTTATTGACGGCTAATATTTATCATGGTAATTATTGAATGCCCGTAAAACAAAAGGCGGGGAGCGCAACAGGAATGAAAAAGAGCATATTGTTCTTAATATTGGCCGCGATTCTAGCATTTGCCGCCGTCGCGGAAAGCAGCGTTGACAAAAACGCCAGCGGAATAGAGTTAACCGAAATAAATATGTCCGGCCATCCCGATTGGTGGCCATTCATGGAGAAAAACGGAAGCGCAATTGAAGGTATCGGCCCGGATGTGGCAGTAGCGGTTTTTGAACCATTCAATACGACCGTAAATTGCAACTATGTGGGCAATTGGGAGCAATCACTAAACTTGGGGAAAATTGGTACTATCGATGGTTTGGTTGCCGCATACAAAACCAGGGAACGGGAAAAATACTTCAATTATACCATTCCGTACGCAAGCGATCCGGTGGTTCTCTTCTTCCAAAACCAAACTGTACTGGTATATCGCGACACCAATGACTTGTTTGGAAAAAGAATCGTTGCCATGGTGGGCGACAGCTACGGCCAAGAACTCGACGACCTTCTCGTACAAACGGCAAACATATCACTAGTCCGGGTTGACAACCCCAAGAGTGCCTTTGCAATGCTTGAAAACGACAGCGCCGACTACTTTATCTATTCCTACTGGGCCGGGCAGCGAGTGATCGCCCGCGAAAACTTGGAAGGATTCGATAACTCGACGGTCGTTGCCGAAGAGCTATTTTACATGGCCATATCAAAGAAATCGCCTTGGGCATCAAGGATGGACGAAATAAACGCATCCCTGGAAAAACTAATACAAGTAGGAGCGGTCGATGAGATGATAAAAGCGACAAATACCAAGCTCGCATAATACAGGAAATTTTCTGTATTTTTTTGTAATTATCCGATTATTTATCAAATATATATTTTATATGGATATTTCGCCGACCGTGGTATGCGCCACGGCCAGCAACCTTAGCAAAGCGAAGCCGCTAACGCGGCGTCAAGGATGTTTCCTTGCAAGAGTACTTGCGCTCCGCTAAGGAATCCTCATTCCATCGGTACCCCAGGCAAGCCGGGTTATACCTCGGAATAAAAAATCCGGGCCGATATCAAATCGGTCCGGCCAAGCAGGGTTTTTCATACCCGCTTCACGAGGATGCTTCTTCACAGCCACAATCCGCACAACCACAATCAGCTTTACCGGCGACGGCGGTTATCGCCAATGGGTTGCTATCCAAAAGGAACGTCCATCCCGGAGTATCCGGCGCATAAAATCCGTACAATACGGTCATGTTTTCGCCGGCGATATAGATTGATCCCTCCTCAAAAGGAGCAACAATCGCGTTTCCGTCTGCATCGGACAAAACCACCATAACGCCATCGGTCTCCAAATCGACCGGCCCATTAAGATGGGTTTCGTCAACGGACATATTAGTATCTGCTCACAACTTTGAGTACCAGCCTTAAAACGCGCTATTGCCCGCATATTACAAAATGGTAAAATCAATTTGCAAAGATTGACAACCATCAAAACTATGCGCGGACAATTATCAAT
>Ga0172381_10001231_pt1 | contig 30566 bp, 36 predicted proteins | sample Leawel6488metaG_FD_119754 | JGI IMG/M metagenome (GOLD analysis project Ga0172381, IMG submission 119754) | Leachate microbial communities from a municipal landfill in Southern Ontario, Canada - Leachate well 64-88 metaG | ecosystem: Engineered > Solid waste > Landfill > Unclassified | place... | reverse complement strand
CATGACCGGCTTTCGGTCCACGGCATAATTGTCGATATCGACGAGGAAAAACTCTGCCGAATAGTCGATCAATTGATTGATTCGGGCCATCTGAAAAAAAGCGAGGGCATGTATCCGGTATTATCGATAACCAAGAAAGGCGTCGTTTTCCTTATGGGAAATGATCTGCTGGGATTGCCAAAACCCGGGAACGAAGAAAATATCGCGCAAACCGCCGCGCCAAAAGAAGATTTTGGCTATAACCAGGCATTGTTTGAAATATTAAAGGCTCTGCGCAAAAAGCTGGCCGACGGAAAAGGCGTGCCGCCGTTCGTGATTTTCGGCAACGCCACTCTCCAGGAAATGGCCCGTTTTTTCCCGGCTGACGAAAACTCGCTCATGCGCATCACCGGCGTGGGATCGGTGAAGCTCAAACGGTTCGGAAAAATATTTTTAAAAACCATCAACGATTTCGCCAAAAGCAACAACCTTAGGCCGATAAATATCCCGGCAAAAACAAAATAGCCATCAAAGCATAAATCCAGCAGCTTTGGCTTGAAGTTGGTTTTATTGACTTTGCTCAAATATTCTAAATTAGAATATTTGTCGATCATTGATCGCGGTTTTAACAATTTTTTGCTATAATCAATCAATAATCAATAAACTAAAATTTATGAACATATTAATCAACTGGCTGATAATGGCGATCGCGGTGATTGTCTCGGCTTATATTCTGCCCGGAGTTACATTATCGGGCTTTGGGGCGGCGCTATTGGTGGCGCTGGTTTTGGGACTGCTGAATGTTTTCATCAAGCCTCTGCTACTGATCCTCACTTTGCCGATTAATATTTTAACCTTGGGGCTGTTCACGCTGGTCATTAACGCGGCGATAATTTTGATGGCGTCGGCAATCGTGCCGGGATTCAAAGTGGCCGGATTCTGGTATGCGATGCTCTTTAGCATTGTGCTTTCGATAATTTTGTATTTGATCAATAAAGCCAAATAAATTTTATGTATTCCCTTCAGCGCCGCAATTAGATTTTTTTCCAAAAAAAAGTTAGATTCAAAGAGTTAAATCTAACTTTTTTCGTTAAATGATTTTTAAAACGCTCTATATTATATTTTTCGCGACGATATTGGTTTCTTTGGCTTTCGATCCCAAAACAACGCAGGCTTTCGATTGGCCGGATGGCGCGGCTTTGGCGCAACGGATACAAGCCATAAAACTGGATATTTATTATTCAAAAATGCTGATGGCGGCAAAAACACGGGCAAACAAACAGATCACCGCCGCATCATATCTGGCCGTGGATCTTTCGACCGGCGCCGTGCTATTGGAAAAAAATCAAAATAAAGCCTATTCTATCGCTTCGGTCACCAAATTAATGAATGCCGTGGTTACTTTGGAGAATATAGATACCAGGGAAACAATAACGTTAACCAAGGCGATGCTGGCACCGGAAGGTAAAAGCCCGGCGATTTTTTTGGGGCTCAATATCAGCGGCAAAAAACTTTTACAAGCCAGCCTCATCCAATCAACCAACGATGCCGCGGAATCGCTCGCGCGCTCGCTGGGAAAGGACAAATTCCTGGGCTTGATGAACCAAAAAGCCAAAGATCTCAAAATGGCAAGCACTGCCTACTACGACGTCCATGGCCTGAACCCGAAAAACCGCTCCACGGCCGCGGATATGGCAAAACTGCTATCCTACATCCATACCGCCCATCCGGAAATTTTGGACATCACCAAAGATAACAATTTTTGGCTGCCGAACCAAAACGGGGAATTGCTCAAATTCCAGAATATGAATAATTTTTACAGTCTCCCTGAATTCATTGGCGGCAAAACCGGTTACACTCCGGAAGCGCGCCAGACTTTCGCCGCTATTTTCGACATTGATAAAAAATCCGTCGCCATTGTCGTGCTCCGCGCCGCGGATTTCCAAGCCGACACTTTCAAAATCATCGACAAGATCAAGGCGACCAATTAGATTTCGGGCGCATCGACATCGCAAAAAATCCGCGGGAAATTCCGCGGTTTTTTCGTCCGCGCTTGCAATTAATCGCAATTTAATCTAAATAAGGATATTATCATTGCAATCATCGATATTTCCATGCATACGATCGCCCAAAACAAACACAAAAAAATATCCAACGCAAAAATTAAAGCCTGTCTGAGCCGGAAAGCTGCCGCGGCCGAGCCTCCGAGTAAAATGATTCCCGGAAAAAGCCTTGAGCAAATCCGCATCGAGGCGGTGCGGCAGCTGCGTGAAATCGGAGTTTTGGCCTAAATCCGCTAACCGCGCGAAACCGCGGCAAACGCCAAAAAAAACATAACTGGTTGCTTTTTTGGTGAAAAAGGCTATGGTAAATACAAGGTGGCTCTTTGGCGCCTCTTTTAATAGAAACCAAAACCATGAATAACTTTGACAAAAGCTGGCGAAGCGCGAAAACAAGCATTTTTCGTCTTGAAGGACGGCCCGCGTACAAAGTGGCCGGCGAACAGAAAAATATCGCGGAATGGAAAAAGGGCGAACTCGACCTTGGCGGCGATAAGGAATGGCAAAAATGGATGGTATTATTGAAAAGCGCGCAAACCAAAAAAATCGCGGTTCAGCGCGTCCGGGTGGTGCCCAGCCCGCTGCCGGATTACATAAAATTCGAGATCGATTCGTGGCAAAAGTATTCCGTGAAAAACGGGGAAACGTTCTTTTTCCTGGATGCCAAAGATTACCAGGAAATAATCACCGCCTGCGGATTCAATTCCAAGGACTTCTGGCTTTTCGACGACCAGAGCCTGCTGATCTTCAACTATGACAAATCCGGCCAATTCACGGGCGAAATCCTGATTGCGGACGGAGGGATGGCCCGGCGGTATTCCGAGCTGAAATCAAAATTCCTGAAAAAATCCCTCCCATTGGATCAATTCGTAAAAAAACTGCAAGGCTTGGGCGCCCAATCAGCTAAATAGCAAAATATAGATCCGGAAATTCTGGCTGGCAAAAAAAGGAAAAAGACACGATTGGTGTCTTTTTTTGTTATAATAAAATTATGAAAATCAAGGATCTGGCAAAAGTTGACCGGCCGCGGGAAAAATTGGAAAAATATGGAACCAAAAAAATGGCAAATCATGAATTGCTGGCGGTTTTGCTCGGGTCGGGGATCAAAGGCTTGAATGTTATTGAGCTTTCAAAAAAAATCTTAAAAGCAATCGATAAAACCGGCCCGGATAAAATTTGTCTGGAAATTTTGCAAAAAGAAAAAGGCCTGGGCAAAGCCAAGGCGCTGCAAGTGATCGCCGCGCTGGAATTCGGAAAACGGTTAGCCGCGGATAAAAAACCGGAAATATTGTCCGCCAAAGATGCCTGGAAATTGTGCAGTGACATTTGCAACTCGAAAAAAGAGCATTTTGTTGCCTTCTATCTGGACACGCAAAACAAATTGATCGAGCGCCAGATAATTTCCATCGGCACGCTTAACGCGAGCCTGGTCCATCCCCGCGAAGTCTTTGAACCGGCCGTCGCGCTTCATGCCGCGGGCGTCATCGCGGCCCACAACCATCCCAGCGGGGAATCGGCGCCGTCAAACGACGACATTGCCATCACCAAACGCCTCGCCGAATCAGGGAAAATCCTGGGAATTGACCTTATTGACCACATTATTGTAACAAATTCGAATTTTTTTAGTCTTAATAATAATGGGGTAATTTAAAATTATGGAAAAAGTAAATTCAAAAAGGTTAAATAGATATTGCGTGATTTGCGGCAAACAAATTAAAATTATCTTATATCAAAATCGAACTTACCGCGGCGGCCATTATTTCGGATAAATTATTCCACCCAAATCTGAATATTGGGAATGCCCGAAATGTTATTGGCGGAAAAATAATTTAAAAATATGCACAAACCACAAACCGATCGCGGCACAGTAATTAATTGCGGAACAGATAGTAGTACCCATTGGTTCGTAAAAGACTTGAATAACCCCGCCGACAGGATAAAGCACCTGGAATTCCACATTGCGCACGGCGATTATTTCGCGGTTTTGGCCACCATCATCAATATCGCCTTGAAAGAAAAGGATTTCGACCGCGAAAAAATATTCAAAAACCTCTTCGACGACCTGGAATATCTCCAAGAAAATTACGACATTGTAAAAAAATAGCCAAAGGCCCCGCCAAAACGGGGCCGTAAATTTAAATCAAGCAAAACAAGGACCGAGTACGGTTCATAAGCTTTGCCGTGTGATCGCGTAATTTGGCTCTCACAAACCAACCCACGCTTTCATCCACTCAAAAAACCGTACCCAGCGGATTGAATACAACAAATTGCGTCCAATCCGCTGGCCCGGTTTCATCCTCCAAAGAACTGATTGCCTATTTATTAATACAAAATAAACCAGTCTTTGTCAAAACAACAATTATTCAAATATTCTAAATTAGAATATTTGAGAAAAATAAAAAATCATAAGCGAATCAAAACAATAATTAATGGTCAGCTTATTGGTTGTCTTGCTTCAGGAATTACTTGATTTTTGGCTGGGATATATTAGCATTTATTTCAACCAACTGGAGTGTTCATGAAAAACATAACTCGACCCAATGGACCCAAATGGATAGCGTACGTTGAAAAATACAAAGCGGCAGCTCGATGGTTATCGGAGAAATTTTTATTGCCATTCTTATCTATCGAAGCTAGCGCCATCATGATTGTCCTTATTGGTCTTTCGATATGGATTTTAATGAATGCCCATATCGTTGATACAAAAATATGGATAATTATGTGCGCTATGACGATAATGGTAATTTCGGGTTTGGTTTATCTCCTCGCCTGGATTTGCAGCGGAACCATCGATTTTGTTGCTAGCGCGTGGAATATATATTGGCCGTTGCGATTGAAATGGAAACTGCTGAATCGCTTCGAATCATTTATTCGGAAAACGCAGCAATTATTCCATTCGCTACGAAATACTAAAATGCACCAGAGAATTATCTGGTGCTAATTTATTTTTTAGATACAAAATTATAAAACAAACAATCCATCGTTCAAATATTCTAAATTAGAATATCGGATTAAAAGCGATTAAAAAATAATCAGGGTAATGATTTTTTGTTCACATTTATTTGACAAATTGCCCTGCAAAAGTATAATTATCGCGGGGTGAGATAATAGACCAAAATTATCCCAACGGCCCATGGGAAACATGGGAGGGAAGCACAAGGCTTCTTAGAAAAAAGAAGGTATCTCAAGGAGGGTACCGCATAGAAGTAAGGCCCACGAAAAAAGGGCTCTCAACTTATAGGATAATGAAAGGCTCTTTTGAGGTCGCAAGCAATATTCCCGTAAAAGGGGTTAAAGCCATATTGCGATCCATTGCCAACGAAAAAGCGCGCAGGCTATTTCTACGACAAACCAAAAAATAAAAAGTATGGGGTCTCTCAAAAGACTCAGAAAGGGTGGCCCAGCGCTTATCCTTTTTTTCATATACAAACGGGGAAAGCCAGTTGTTTATTGTCTTTTTTGATAATCCCTATTTTTATAATCAAATTTTGTTATCACTATTTTCTGCCATATTCTAAATTAGAATATTTGAGGGAAGAGATTCGGATATGCGAAAAAAAATGTTAAAAATTAATCTTAATGATTAATAGTTGGACACAGCATTTGATTTTGAATGACAAAATGCTAAAACAAATTAATCTGTTTTGAGGTGATTCAATGCAAAAAGAGGAAGTGTTTGAGTTAAACCCCGACGATTGGCCGTTGCTGATGCAAGCAATCGAAAATCTGCAATATACCTGTAGTAAAAAACAGGTACCGGTTTTAACCGCCCTTTTAAAAAGATGTAAGGTTGCGACAGAAGAAATTGGAAGGAGCGGAGAAACAACTCTTTGTTTCGACAAAGAAGATCCGCTTCAGGTTGAACAACTCGGATTGTTCTCGCTTGCCCTGATGTGCATAGGGCAACGCGCAGGAAACGCCGTTGGCACACTCTCTGAATCGCCGCCCGAAGAAGAAGGCGATATTGTGAGAGAATTTGTCCGTAACGGCCTTCCTTCCATCAATTAGGCACCTTGCCTTTATTTTTTTACAAAAACCAATTTTAATAAAAAATCAAACAATCTTGGATATTCTAAATTAGAATATTTGAGGGAAGCAATTAGGGAAACAGAAGAATATGTTAAAAAATTAATCGTTAAAAGTTAATAATTCGTAGTTAATAGTTGGATGTATGCATGATTTTGACAATGGAAGCGGAAAACGTATAATTACGTTATGGCAATCGAATAGTTTTGATTTATTACTCGGGGTAATCCCGAGGAATCAAGATTAAAGTTAATAGTTTAAGCTTATCCAGAGTGGCGGTGATCCTCCTTCGTTAAAACTACGAAAGGAGAGCGGGTTCTGGCCCGATGATCCGCCCGACAACCATTCCAAGGTGACGCTTGGAAACGGTGCCAATTCCAGCCGCAGGTTACCTGCGTCCTGAGCGTATACGAAGGACTTGGCGACCCAAAGAAAGATAAAAGGTCGTTTTTTGTTTAACCAACCCTTTTTCTTTCAAAAAAGGGTTTTAATTTGCGTGTATGAACCCAAAACAGATCAGCATCATAAATATGCGGACAAATACCTTGCCGCTGATCGCGCACGTGCCGCACGGCGCGGTGTTTATCCCAAAAAAAGGGCGCCGTGGAATCATATTGAACAATGCGGATCTGGCACGAGAATTGGTCTTAATGACCGACAGGTTCACGCCACATCTTTTTTCGGGCATTGCCGCCCGCGGCGGATTGATGTTCGTAAATAACTTGAACCGCCTGGTAGTCGACCCGGAACGGTTCGAAAACGACAAAGATGAACCGATGAGCAAAAAAGGAATGGGCGCGGTCTACGTAAAAACCGCATACCAAGAAACGTTGCGGCGCGAGATGCCGGCTTCGGAACGCGAAAAAATGATTCTCGAATATTACCGGCCCTACCACCAAGTCTTTGCCAAATTAACCCAAAAAACACTGGCGCGGTTTGGACAATGCCTGATCATCGATTGCCATTCCTTCCCCTCCAAACCCCTGCCTTACGAATTCGACCAATCAACAAACCGCCCCGATATTTGCCTTGGAACCGACAAATTCCACACTCCCAAAAAACTAATTACCGCTATTTTTGCTTTTTTCCAGAAAAACAAACTAAGCGTCGCTCAAAATACTCCCTTTTCGGGCACATACGTGCCCCTGCCGTATTACAAAAAAAACAAAAATGTCCGCTCGATAATGATTGAAATAAACAGAGCCGCCTATATGGACGAAACAACCGGCAAACGAAATCAAAAATACCGCGCAATGGAAAAATCAATAGACGAACTCATCAAAATAATCATTCAAATCTCATAAATCAAAAATTTGACAGATATCGCAACCCGCGTGCTTTTTTATTATGGCAGTGAAAGAAATTATTACAAACGCCCCCAATAACCATTTCACCCAAGGACTATTCATTTTTAAAAAAAATGTTAATATTGCAACAATAAAAGGAGGTTCACTATGGAAGATATGTCGGAAAATCCGCCAGGCGAATCGTTCATTGAAATAACAGAGGCGCTTATCATCCTAAACTTGGTGCGCGACTACCATAAGGCCATTGTTTTGCCAACATACGCGGAAGAAACTCCCGATAAAGAAATCAATGAACAATTCAGCGCCAGAATCGAGAAAATCATAAATGATTCTGGTAGCAACGATAAAACTACATTCAAGTTTTACTGGGAGACCGTACTCGACGCCGCATTTGTTGGGATTTATTATGCCTTACTAAAATCAATGAAAATGGATTTTGCGGATAGAGAGCAAAGCCTCGCAAAGGTAATAAACGGTGGTGAAGAAAATCAAGCATTACAGGCATCAGCAAAAAATACGGAAATCAGCCTCTACGTATAAATGCTTGGTGCTTATTTTTTTATTTTTAATGGTTAATAGTTGAAAGTTGATTTAATATTGATTTGGAGGGGGAAAGAGGGTAAATTAATGAATTGGGAGGGCGCAAGCCCGCCTTTGCGAGAGATCTAGCAAGGTAAAACACAACAAGCCTTGTTTTCCATAACCAAAATATTTATGAAAATAAAAGATTTGGCGAAAGTTGACCGGCCGCGGGAAAAATTGGAGAAATACGGGCCGGATAAATTATCAAACCCGGAACTTCTGGCGGTTTTGCTCGGCTCGGGAACCAAAGGATTGAATGTGGTCGAATTATCGAAAAAGATCGTGAAAATGATCGAAAAAACGGGCGCGGATAAAATCAGTTTGGAAAAATTGCTGGAAGAAAAAGGCTTGGGCAAAGCGAAAGCTTTGCAAGTGATCGCGGCCCTGGAATTCGGCAAACGGTTGGCCTCGGAACAAAAACCGGAGATTTTGACCCCCGAAGACATCTGGAAGCTCTGCGCCGACATCCGCAACTCAAAAAAAGAACATTTTGTGGCGTTTTACCTTAATACGCAAAACAAACTCATCGAACGCCAAATCATCTCCATCGGCACCCTCAACGCCAGCCTAGTCCACCCCCGCGAAGTCTTCGAACCAGCAGTGGCGTTGCGCGCGGCCAACATAATCGTAGCCCACAACCACCCAAGCGGAGACACAAAGCCATCATCTGATGATATAACGATTACTAAGCGCCTCTCCGAAGCGGGTAAAATTTTAGGTATCGAGCTAAACGACCACATCATTGTTACATTAAGCATATTTTTAAGCTTAAAAAACGAAAATCTAATTTAAGAAAAAGCAAACATGGCATAGAATTTGACTTTTTATTTTTAATACAGTACAATGGCTGTATTAATATGAAAATTCAAGAATTCGCAAACGTAATATCAGGATATACTTTTCGCGGTACCATCGAGAATCAGTCGGGGGGCGATGTATTTGTGATTCAAGCAAAAAACATTGCTTCGGGTGTCGATATTAAAGATAGCCAAAATTTAGTCAAAATATTATTTAATGGAGCGCATGGCGCTTCCTTTTTGCAAAATAACGACATCACAATTGTTTCCCGCGGCTACGGAAGGAATGCATTTCGGGCAACTGTTTTTAAAAGCGATATAAATAATATTGTCGCTTCATCTTCAATCATCATAATTCGCATAACTGATAATCGTGTTTTACCGGAATTCATATCGTCATTCATAAATTCCAGCGAAGGCCAAAAACGCATAATGGAATCCGTAACCGGATCAAGTATTAAAGCGATATTACGCGGCAAATTTAGAGAAATATCTATACCGTTACCACCTATCGAAAAACAAGAAACAATTATTAAATTGACAAATAATTTAAAGCAGCAGGAAGAAATTAACGCTCGAAAGATGCAAATTAAGAAAAATATCGCTAACTCTATTTTTGAAAAAATATGACACCTAAAAAATATACTCAAGACGATCTCAATAAGGTACTTTGGGCCGCGGCGGATTCATCGCGGACGCAGGTTGATGCCGGCATTTATAAGGATTATGTGTTGGCAATGCTGTTTTTCAAATACTTAAGCGACTTAACAAAGAAAAAATATGAGCAATACCGCGAGCGGTTTAACGATGATAGGCAGCGGATTGAGGAAAAAATGAAGCTGGACCGGTTTTATTTACCCCAAAATTTTTCGTTTGACTATATTTATAGCATTATCGAGCAGGATAATATCGGGGAAGAGATAAACAAAATCCTTGACCGCATTGAAGAGGCTAACCGCGAAAAACTTGACGGCGTATTCAGTGTTGATTTCAATTCGGAAGCAACTTTGGGGAAATTAGCCGAGCGCAACAAAATGTTGCGACATTTGATCCAAGACTTTGCCAAAATTGATCTGGCCGACGCGGGCGATGACATTATCGGTAATTCGTATATGTATATGATTGAGCGATTTGGCGCCGACGCCGGGAAAAAGGCAGGAGAGTTCTTCACTGTGCGTAATGTAGCCAAATTAGTGGCAATGCTGGCGCAACCCAAGGCGGGCGATAGAATTTGCGATCCGTGTTGCGGCAGCGGCGGCCTGCTTTTGCTTGCCGGCGAAGAAGTGGAAAAAAGCGGATCAAATAATTACGCGCTTTATGGCCAGGAATCAACCGGGTCAACCTATCAACTGGCCCGAATGAATATGTTTTTGCACGGCAAGGATTCGGCGCGCTTGGAATGGGGCGACACATTAAACAACCCATTGCTGACAGAAAATGATCAATTAATGAAATTTGACGCAATTGTGGCAAATCCGCCGTTTTCACTTAAAAAATGGGGCGCAGAAGATGCCGAAAATGACAAATATAAGCGGTTTTGGCGGGGCGTGCCGCCCAAGGATAAAGGAGATTTTGCCTTTATCACTCATATGGTGGAAACTGCCAAGCCGAAAACTGGCCGCATTGCGGTGATTGTGCCGCACGGCGTATTATTCCGCGGCGGTGCCGAAGGAAAAATCCGCGAGCAATTAATTCGAGAGAATGTTATCGACGCAGTAATTGGTTTACCCGCGGGGTTGTTCCAAACAACCGGGATTCCGGTAGCGATCTTAGTAATTGACCGGTCGCGCGAACAAGGCGGAGCCAACGAAAACAAAAAGGATATTTTCTTTATTGAGGCGTCGAAAGAATACAAACCGGGCAAGGCGCAAAACATTTTAGCCCAAGAAAATATCGAAAAAATTTATAACACCTACAAAAATCGCAAGAATATTGAAAAATTTGCGCAAAAGGTTGATTTTAACCAAATCAGCAAGGAAAATGACTTCAACCTCAATATTACCCGCTATGTTGATACTTTTGAGGAGGAAGCGCCGATCGATATCAAGGCGAATTTGAAAGAATTGGCAGAATTAGAGCCAGAGCTAAAGAAGCTGGAAAAACAAATGGCCGAGTATTTGGAGAAGTTGGGAATTAAGTAAAAAGCAGGGGTATGGCGTATATATTTTTGGATGAAAGCGGCGATCTGGGATTCAAAAAATCATCGAGCAAGTGGTTTTTGTTTACAATCGCCTTAATACCAAATAATCGAGACTTGGAAAGAGTTATTAAAAAGGTTTGGCGATCGTTAAGAAAAAAACACAAAAAAATTGGCGAACTTCATGCCGCTCACGAAAAACCTGCAACAAGAAAACAGATTCTAAAAAAGCTCGCCGAAATTAATGAATTGAAAATCCTTTCCGTTATTTTAAACAAACAAAAAGTTTATGTTGATTTGCAAAATCAAAAAAATTATCTTTATAATTTTACCGCGAATATTTTGCTGGGCATATTATATGAAAAAAATATGCTGGTTCCCGACGAGTCCATCGATTTGTGCGCCGATCGCAAAGATACCAAAAAACGATTAAGAGATGAGTTTGTTAAATATCTTAGCCACTCAATGGCTGAAAGGAAACACGGCGGTTTTTCAATAAAATTACGCGCATCGCACGACGATAAATCTTTACAAGCGGTTGATTTTATCTCGTGGGCAATTTTCCAAAAATACGAAAAAGACAACTGCGAGTACTATGAATTAATAAAAAACAAAATCGTTGAAGAAAGACTATTGTTCACATAAAAACAAAAAGCCCCCCGCTTTAACGAGGCACCATCCGGAACCCCAACGCGGCAGGTCTTACTTCTGTAATTTAAATATAATGGGTATATAGATTTTGTCAAGTTTTATGTTAATCTGGTTTTAATAAATTATTAATTTATGGCGGATAATATTTTTGAAAAAATCAAAATTATAAATGATTATGGTTACGCCGGTCTTTATGGCGGCTTGCGCCAGAAGGATATTCATTCTAAAAAAATGCTCCAAAAAGGCGAAGCAATACTTGAACACATGGGAAGCGAAGAATTGGCGGCGAATTTATTCCGCGCCACGCAGACCGAGGCCAAATTGCGGCGGGAAAATATCCAAGGAGATAATAAGGCCAATTTTACGCATTACGATGTGGGCAAAAAAGTGCGAAAAACAATCGAAGAGCTGGGCGGCACAATGCCCGAAGAGCTGCCGACACCGGAAAATATTAAAGAATCAAAGAAGCGTATCAAGCAAGCAGTAAAGAAATCCTTACCAAAAAAAAATTAATAAATCAAACTGGTAAAATTGTGAAAAACAAAGATCACGATAAAATAAATAAAGAATTCGTTAAGGGTCGATATTCTAATGCTGAAAAATTTTTTATTAGAATTTTAATTTCCATTAGGTGCATATATTCAATATTTAGATACAACCAAGCATATATTTTTGATGCGAACATGATTATATCTAACAAAAAACTGGATAAGCGATATTTAAAGCTTTTAACGATAAATAATAATTATTGGGCAACAGAAACGACAATAAAAGAAGCAAACAATCTTATCTTTAATAAAAAATTCAAACTAATAAATGGTCACAAAATTAAAAAACTTTCTTTTGCAAAATTAAGAGAATATTATCCAAATACTTGCCCATTGTATTACAACTACATTTCCGCAATGCACAATCCTGCCATTGTATTTGATGAAAATTTTGGATTGGAATTAATCACAAAATCATTTATAAAAAAGAGGAACCTTACGAAAAATGAAGAAAAATTAATTAACAAAATTACTAGCCAATTAGATAGAAAATCAGGGGGAAAAGATAAAATTATTACGGTTTTACGTAATGCGAATATCAGTAATTTGAGGAAGAAACGCAAGGCTCTTAAAAACAATGACGCGAACTACTTGAATGATAAGAAAAGTCTCGCTCTATCTCTTTTATATTGCCTGCAAAGAAAGATTAATGTTACATTTGTTACATCCGACAGCGATTTTCTAACTTTAATTTTTGATATTTTTTCCCTCGTATTGCAACAAGCAAACTTCTCTACGCAAGTATTGCCAATGTTAAACGATAACATCAAGAATGACCTATTAAAAAATAAAAGCCACACCTTCTTTCTTAATTTAATTGATTTTCTCAAACTTAAAGAAAATTTAACGATTGATGCTTTTTCTGATAATTACAAAAAAGACTTTATAACTTTTGAAATTAAATATTGGTGTATTGAAACGCAAAAATATATTTCCTTATATTTTAGGTTTGACGAAACTATGCGCCAAATTTTTTTAAATGCCCACGGTAATTTGTTATGCCCTTGCGTCAAAAATTGTGATAATGGTAACTGGATTTCATATATATGGTGGCCACCAAGCTCTATCAATGATAAAAATACCCTAAAAGTATTAATCAGGGCAAAAGATATCGTTGAAAAAGATACCATTGTTCGCGATAACATACATAGTTTGCACTGTAAGTATGTGAAAGAAGAAATCAGTGGCAATATAAATTTTTTATCTCATTTTTTTTAAATTATGATTATCAAAGGAAAACAAATAAATATTTCGGAAAAATGGAAAACGATTGAAGTTGGGAAGATCTTTGATTTTTTAAGGTCGTATGCGGTTTCTCGCGAAAATTTGGTTGAAGATACTCGTAACGACAAAGGAATAGGAAATATTCACTATGGCGATATCCATGCAAAATTCAATGCAACCAATATTGATTTAAACAATGTTTCTGTTCCGATGGCTAAGGATGATGGCTTTACCCCAAATAAGGAGGATTTTTTGATTGATGGGGATTTAATTATGGCCGATACTTCCGAGGACTATGAAGGAATCGGGGTTGCGGTTTTGGTTCGCGGCTTCGAAAGCAAGAAAGTTGTGGGAGGCCTTCACACTTTTGTGCTGAGAGACAATAAGAAAAAAACCGATCAAAATTATCGTCAATATATATTCCGCAATCCGGAAATTAGAAAGAAATTGCAAAAGATAGCGAACGGCGTTTCTGTTTATGGGATTTCAAAGACAAATTTGTCAAAAATCATCTTGAATTTACCGCCATTGGATGAACAAAAGCAAATTGCAAAGATTTTGGAAATTTGGGATAGGGCGATTGAGGGGTTGGGGAAGAAAATTGAGGTTAAGAAGCGGATTAAAAAGGGTTTGATGTGGGGATTGCTGACGGGGAAGGCTCGGTTGCCAGGGTTTAGCGGGGAATGGACAAAAATCAAACTCAGGAAGATTGCAAAAACTTCTTCGGGTGGAACACCGAAGTCAAACAATCCATTATATTATATAAAAGGTGCAATCCCTTGGGTTAATAGCGGTGAAGTTAGGAAGGGAAAAATATCAAATTTTGATAATTTTATCACAGAGGAAGGTTTAAAAAATTCTTCCGCTAAGCTTTTTCCCAAAGAAACAATCTTAATCGCGATGTATGGCGCAACAACTGGACAAGTTGGCATTCTTGAACGAGAAGCAGCAACAAATCAAGCAATATGTGGCATTATTCCAAATAAAAATTATTCTTCCTTATTCCTCTATTATTTTTTTACGATAAAAACAAACCAACTAATTCAAATGGCATCTGGCGCAGCACAACCAAATATTTCACAAGATATAATTAGAAATTTCGACGTTCTATTACCCTTAATAAACGAACAGGATGCAATTGCCAATATTTTGACCGCAACCGATAATGAAATTATAGAATTGGAGAGGAAGTTAGGGATTTTGAAAAATCAAAAAAAGTTTTTGTTGAATAATTTGGTGACCGGGGAGATTCGGGTGCCGGAGGGGGTTTAAATACAAATAAAAATATGTTGGAAAAAGTTAATTTTGATGAGGCGCGGCAGTCGCAGCTTCCATTTTTGGAGGTGCTTTTGGGGATGGGATATAAGTATATTTCTTGCGCAGAAGCGTTGCGCCAGCGGGGCGGGGATAGCGGGAAGTTTATTTTGAGCGAGATTGCGGCGGAGAAATTGATGGAGATTAATGGGTATGAGGTGGGCGGCGTGGAATATAAATTTAGCGTTTCGGATGTGCGCGACGCAATTGACGAGCTGGAACATATTCAATACGAAGGTTTAATTGATACCGCGCAAAAAATTTACAACGTGATAATGCCCTCCAGCGGCGGCAAGACGATCAAGATTTTTAAAAACGGTAAAAACGAATCACGGAATTTTAGATTCATTGATTTTGAAAAACCCACCAATAATGTTTTTCACGTTACGGCCGAATTTGAGGCGTCGGGGCGGCAAAATATCCGGCCCGATATTGTTTGCTTTGTGAACGGCATCCCGTTTGCGGTGATTGAGAACAAAAAATCCAGCGTGGCAGTTACAGAAGCGATCAACCAGATGAATCGCAATCAGGGGGTTGAATTTTGCCCGCGATTATATGCGTTTGCCCAGCTTTTGGTGGGAACCAATGGCAAGGAATTACAATATGGCACCACGGGCACGCAGACAAAGTTTTATGCCATTTGGAAGGAAAAAGGTAAAACCGTTGCCGAAATTGATGCGCGAGCAACGAAATTGATCGAAAAACCGATAAACGCCAAAATTTACGAACAATTACTGGCAGATTTGAACGGCGCCACCATTGGCCACAAACAAATTACCGACCGCTTAGTTACCGATCAGGATCGCGGGGTTGCGTGCCTTTTTGAACCCAAACGGTTATTGGATTTGGCCAAGAATTTTGTTTTGTTTGATGCGGGCGTGAAAAAATTATCGCGCTACCAGCAGTATTTTGCAATTCACAAAATGCTTAACCGCGTTAGCCAAACCGAGACCACCGAGCGAAGCGTTACGCGCCGCAAGGGCGGACTAATTTGGCACACCCAGGGATCGGGCAAGTCGCTAACAATGGTAATGTTTGTGAAGGCGTTAATTGAAGACCCGGCCATCAGCAACCCGCGGGTAATCGTGGTTACCGACCGCAAGGATTTGGATCGGCAAATTAAAAACACTTTCAAAAATTGCAATTTAAAAAAAGAAGTAGTCCAAGCCACCAGCGGCCAGCACCTTATTGATTTAATCAAACAAAAGAATCTGGCCGTGGTCACCACGCTGGTACAAAAGTTTGATTCGGCAAAAAACAAATATACCGGGTTTATTGATAACGACCAAAATATATTTGTGCTCATTGACGAAGCCCACCGCACCCAAACCGGCGTTGCCAATTTTGAGATGACCAAAACAATTCCCAATGCCTGCTATATCGGGTTCACCGGCACACCGTTAATGACCAGCGAGAAAGAAAGCTGGCGCAAATTTGGCGGCTATATTGATAAATATACGATTGATGACGCGCTTTTGGATAATATTATCGTGCCGTTGATTTACGAAGGCCGCTATGTTGACCTGACTCAAAATGCCGAACAAATCGACCGCCAAATAGATCGGGTTTCGGAAGGTTTGAGCTTAAAACAAAGAAAGGAACTCCAAAAATATATCAGCACCCGGATTATCAAAGATAACCCCCAAAGAATCGCCGAGATTGCTTATGACATTGAAAAACATTTTGTTGCTCATTTTCAAAATACCGGCCTAAAAGCGCAAATTGTGGCGCCATCAAAGTATTCAGCCGCACTATTCCAGAAATTTTTTGAGAAGCAGGGCAAAATTCGCACCGCAATGGTGATTTCCGACGAGCACGAAGACGGCGATGTTGATAGTGCTCACAAAAAAGAAGTTGTGGCTTATTTGGACAGTGTTCGCCAAAAACACAGCAGTGTGGCTAACTATGAGAAAGATGTTATTGAAAGTTTCAAGTACAATGACGATGGGATAGAGATTTTGATTGTAGTTGATAAGCTTTTGACCGGTTTTGACGCGCCACGAAATACTGTATTGTATCTGGCCAAGGATTTGAGAGATCACAACCTGCTGCAAGCAATTGCCCGCGTCAATCGGCTATACGAAAACAAAAAACTGCCCAAAACTGCGGGATATATTATCGATTATTCAGAAAACGCCAAGAATATCGATACGGCAATGAAGCTGTTCGGTAATTACGATGAAAACGATGTTAAGGGAACGCTAATCGATGTAAGCGAAAAAATACAGGAATTAGAGCAAAACTACGGACTGCTTCACGACATATTCAACGAGATAAAAGATTCCCGCGATGACGAAGAATATTTGCAGTTCTTGAAAGATGATCCCCGGCGCGAAACTTTCTACAAGGTATTGAATGATTTTATAAGGAAATTAAACGAATGTTTTGTTTTGCAGGATTTTGCGCAAGAATTCCGGCATTTGGAAGTTTACAAACGGGAACTCAAAAAGTTTATGGAACTGCGCAAAGCCGCGAGTTTGCGATACGCCGATCGGATAGACCTGTCCGAATATAAACAATCATTGGTAAACATACTGGATCGATATGTGGATGCCAATGGCGTGGAACTGTTGACCAAGCAGATAAACATTACCGACCGCAAACAATTTGAGGAAGCAGTGGAAAATTTGGGATCTGATCGATCAAAGGCCGAAGCGATTGCGGCCCAAGTCGACAAAACGGTTAAAGAAAAAATGGAAACCGACCCAGAATTTTACGACCGATTTTCCAAGAAAATTAAAGAAATTCTTGATAAGATGCATCAGGGGAAGCTTACTGATATTGCCGTGTTAAAGCAGATGAAGCTTTTCCGCGACGATATGCTAAATAAAAAAGATGTGGATTTGCCGGAAGCCATTAAAACAGCAACCGGGGCAGACGTGTTTTATCGCAACTTAAAAGAACAATTTGCACCTCACTCATTGGACGAAAATTGTTATATCGATATTGTAATTGATATTTTAGAGATTCTAAAAAAGGAGTCCATTGTTGATTGGTATAAAAACATTGATGTCAAAAGGAGAATGATGAATGCTTTGGATGACTATCTTTATGACATTGTTAAAGGCAAAAAGGAAATTAATTTGAGTAATGATGAGATTAAGGCGCTAATTTCCGATATTATGCTGTTGGCAGTTAATAATTATGAACTTTTCATTTAACCAATATGGAAAAGTTTGTTTTTGGTTCATTTATTTATAGCTATGAGTTAATCAAGCAAAAAAGAAAAACTTTAAGCTTGACCGTAACGCCAGATTTAAAACTTATTTTGAAGTGTCCGATTGAGGTAAGCCCGGAACGAATAGAAATTTTCTTGAAAAGAAAATGGTTTTGGCTGGAAAAACAGCTTGGTTTTTTCAAAAAGTATCAAAGAAAAAGCTACAAAAAAGATTATGTTTCCGGGGAAGCCTTCTTCTATTTAGGGCGACAATATCGTTTGTTAGTAAAACATACAGAAAAAAATCGCGTTGCCCTAACAAATGGTAAATTAATTATTGATACCCAGAATTCAATCAGCAACAGTAACTATAATAAAAAACTTTTAGATGAGTGGTATTATAAAAAAATGGAAAGTATTTTTCCAGAAAGAATCACCGCAATAAATGATCGCTTCAACTCAAAACAACCCCCCAAGTTAATAATCAAGAAAATGGATAAAAGATGGGGCAGTTTTTTGAAAAACAATAAAATCATTCTTAACCCAAAATTGATTTACGTCTCAAAAGATTGCATTGATTATGTGATTACCCACGAATTATGCCATTCAAAATACAAAAATCACGATAAAAATTTTTTCAATTTGCTCGAAAAAAAATACCCAAATTGGCAAAAAACAAAAGAAAAATTAGAGATTCAAGGATCAACGATTAATTAAAAATTATGAAAATGCCAAAGCCAATCAAGGTTAAAATTTATTATGACGATAATTTGGAAAAAATTACCGGCAAGAAGTTTGAGGAAGCGGCAGTTTCCGAAAATATGGAATTCCGGATGATGTTGCATTATATTTTTTCATCCTACCCGAAAATTCCGGAAAAATTTATACCCACAACACTTGGCTTTAGTTTGAACGGGAAACTACCTCAAAACGATACCATTTTATCCGATGGTGATGAATTGCAATTAGTGGGCTATACGATTGAAAAGGTGCGCGAAGGCATCAAAGAAAAAATCGAAAAAATCATCCTGCAGTACAGGATTGATTTGGATTTTGATGCAATCGAGCGAATGATATACGAAGAAAAAAACAAGAATGATTTCAATAACTTAAATGATGCTTTCGCGGAAAAAATTTCCGACATAAACAAACTCAACGAAGTATTGCGAATAGTTAATGCGGCATGGAATTGCTACCCCCATAAATGCTTGGAAAACCTTAGCCCGATGGAAAAATTAGCCCAATCCCAGCGGATGGATAAGAATTGACTATAATCAGAATCAGAATGCGGGGGTCCGACCCCTGCTCCCGTGTTTCCTCATTACGGAAAAATCAATTTATTATGGATAACAAAATAGAAAAGCTTCTCGAATTAAATAAATTATTAAAATATATGACAGCAGCAAGACCGCTGCGGAAATTTAAATTTAAAGGCAAGCAATGGCAGCTGGAATAAACTATCCCGGAGCAAAGCCCCGAAATATTCTAACGGACAAGTAAATATAAATTGGAAAATCAGTAAAAAGTTATTGGCTATTTGGCAAAAATTAGGTTTAATTTTAAAAAATTAAAAACAAAAATATGATCCAAATTGATGATGTCAAGGAAAAAATCAGGGAGGCGGTGCGGGAGTTCAAGGCGCTGGACCACGCCGCCCTTTCGCGGGTTGATATTTACGAGCCGACGATCAGCCATCGGATCGCAGTGTATTTGGGAAATTTATTCCGCGGATTGAATGTTGATTGCCAATACAGCCTCAAAAACAAAATCCGGCCGGATATCATTATCCACAAAAGATCGAGCCAGGAAAATTACGTGATTTTCGAAATCAAAAAAAGCAGTAAGAACAGCCTGGCCGCCGGCTTGGACATAAAAAAATTGGAGGACGCGGTGGGCGGCGGCCTGGGTTATGATTTGGGAGTTTTTATCGGCGTTTTGAAACGCCGCATCGATATCTGCTGGATCGAAAAAACCGCCAACAATTTGGTGAAAAATTGCGAAACAATTTAATATCGGCAAATCATCCAAGAGTAATTTAAAATGCGGGGGTCGGACCCCCGCATTTTTTTAAATATATTTGTCAAGATTTAATTATTTGTCAAATTACTTGACAAGATTGCGGCGCCGGGTAAAATGGATACATAAACCATTTTTATGCATATTATCCAGCAAAAAATTTTGAATTTGGCGCGGGAGAGGAATTTAGCGCAATTTACTTTGCGCGGGATCGGAGAGTCGGTCGGGGAACCGGATTCGCCGCAGAAAATCAAACACCACTTGGATCAATTGATGCAAAAAGGGCTTTTATTGGCCAGCGCGGACGGCAAGAAACTGAAACCGGCTGCTTCGGGAATGGATAAAAAGTCAAAAATCATTTCTTTGCCGATCATCGGCTCCGCAAATTGCGGAGAAGCTTTAACGTTTGCCGATGAAAAAATTGAAGGTTATCTCAAAGTTTCGCCCGGAATATTGGGTGCAAATTTGGCGAAAAGGGCTAAAAATTTGTATGTTTTGCGCGCAATCGGCGATTCAATGAACCGCGCCGACATTAAAGGAAAATCGATTGAGGAAGGGGATTACGTTCTGATTGATGGCGCTGCCAAACTGCCGCGCGACGGCGAATATGTGGTTTCGGTAATCAACGGACTTTCCAACATTAAAAAATATTCCACCGACAATAAAAACAAGCGCATAATGCTGGTTTCCGAATCAACTCAGGATATTCCGCCCATTTATATCCACGAAAACGACATCAACAATTATGTTGTTTGCGGAACGGTAATCGACATATTCAAGGTTCCCGACGAATTGGCGGGCTTTATGGATGCCTCGGCGCGCGACATACTAAACGAACTTGGCCCGATGTCAAAAGAAGAATACGACTATTATGAAAACCTATGATAAACAAAGGTGATTTAAAATATGGCGACGTGGTTTGGGCTGATTTTGACCCCAGCGTCGGGCATGAATACAAGAACCGCCGACCGGCGATCATAGTCCAATCGGATAAACAGCTGCGCAAATCAAATTTGGCAACGATTATCGCCCTTACGTCAAACTTAACCAATAATAACAGCGATGATGTTTTGATTAAAGCTGATGTGATAAATAAATTAACAAACGATTCCTTGGCGAAAGTCCGCTATATCGCAACATTCGATTACCGCCGCTTTATTAAAAAGATTGGTAAAATCAGCAACAAAGATTTGCAAAAGATCAAGAAATATCTAAAAATTCATTTCGAAATATGAAAATCAATCGCAAGCAGATGCTGGTGTTTATGGTAGCCGATACCGTTTTTTTGGCCGCGCTTTGGTATTTTGTCATCCCGGGTTTTTTGGAAAATACGCTCGATGACCAGTGGGTGCACGCATTCTATTATTACGGTTTCCCGCTGGTCTGGGCAATCGTGTCATTGCGGCTCATCGCAATGCTCGGGACAAAAAACAAAGAAAATTAGCTCGCGATAATTCTACGGTAACGACAAAGATAAATTCTTGGAAAAATATGATCCTAAGGCGCGCGGGAAAAGCTACAAAAATTAAAAAGATAATCTATTTAACCGCTTCCGTGATTTTGGGAATTCTTTTGAGTTTGATTTTCCACGGGCTGGTTGAAATGGCCTATTTGAATTGGGCGGTGAACAATGGGCGAGTGGTGGAATTCTATGGCGGGTGCGGCCTGTGGCCCGGACTCCAAATCGCGATCTTGGCTGCCGGAGCGATCGGCGGATTCTTTTTGGGCCGCCTTTGGTGGCGCATCATCTACGTGGATCGCGCCTGGGAAAAAAATCGCAAAGTATATAAATAATTTCAGGTAATTATTATGAATAATAATATCAATAAAAAACAGAACTCTTCAGGAAGCGTTATTATCAAAGCCGCAAATATTATTCTCGCCATAATATGCGCGTTTTTATTTTTGCTTTTAATATCTATCTATCGCGACAAGCAATCTTTCAACTGGAACGACTTATTGATAATACTGATGGTTGGCATTCCTATCTATTTTCAACTTAGGCAAATAAAAACGGAAAAATCGCTTGCAGAAAATAAACTGGAATGGAATACATTGGATCGAAGAGGAAAAATTTATTGGTCAATTGCGATTGCGATTATGGTAAGCGGAATATTATTTGCTATCTTTGGCGGCGTTGCAATACCAATGCTATTAAAATATCTCGAGAAATGAACGATATCCCTTGAATTTTAGCCGAAGTAATCGCGAATTAATTTATTTTCTGGTATAAAAGCAGTAACCGGTCCAAAAGATGAATGTTTTTATCAATTGGCCGATAATGGCAATTGCCATAAAAAAAATATGGATAAAAAAATTATTTTGTCAGCCGCCGCGATACTTATTCTGGCCGGAATCGGTTATTGGCTTTACGTATCACAAAAAGAAACGGAAAATCCAATAACATCCGCCCCGCCAGCGAAAGAAAAAAATATGACGGAAGCCGAAGCGCGCGCGATCGCCGAGGAATCTTGCATCAAGGGCGGGGCGGCGTTAAGCGCGGGAACATATAACGAAAATTCCAAAACCTGGTGGTTTGATGCCAACCTCAACACCACGAAACCCGGCTGCAATCCGGCCTGCGTGGTGAGCGTGGAAACGAAAACCGCCGAAATCAACTGGCGCTGCACCGGCGCGATCCCACCGGATTCCACACAAGAAACCACTTGCACCGCGGCATCGCGCCAGGGAGATGTGTGCGCCGAAATTTACGCGCCGGTTTGCGCCACGGTGCAAATCCAATGCATAAAAGCGCCCTGCGATCCGATCAAACAAACCTTTTCCAACGCTTGCGTTGCCTGCCATAATCCGCTCGTTTCGGGGTACGTCGCCGGGGAATGCGAAAAATAACAAAAAATATATGAATACAATAAAAGTAGTCAACATAAAGTGCGGCGGGTGCGAAAATAATATTATCTTGTCGCTCAAGAAAGCCGGTCTGGATAACATCAAGATCGATATCCCAAACCAAATAGTTTCTTTTGACGGCGATGCCGCCGCCGCGGAAAAAATCTTATCGTCAATGGGCTACCCCAAAGCCGACAGCCCCGAAGCCAAAAGCTTGCTCAAAAAAGCCCAATCCTACGGCTCTTGCATGGTGGGCCGCATCAAAAAATAATCCACTTCCGAAACCAGATACCTCTTGTATTTCAAAGGAAAAGAGGCAATAATTACCAATATTCGCCAGCTAATCATCAATTAAACCAATCATATGTCTCTTCATGTCGGAATCGTGGGGCTGCCCAATGTGGGCAAATCAACCCTTTTCAAAACCATCACCAAAAAACAGGTTGACTGCGCCAATTACCCGTTTTGCACCATTGATCCGAACATCGGCGTGGTGACAGTGAACGATGAGCGCGTCGACAAGCTCGCCGAACTGACAAAATCCGAAAAAAAAATATTCACCACCGTGGAATTCGTGGACATCGCCGGGTTGGTCAAGGGCGCGTCCACCGGGGAAGGCTTGGGCAACAAATTCTTGCAAAACATCCGGGAAACCGACGCGATACTTTATATTTTGCGCGCGTTTTCGAATGAAAAGATCGTCAACACCGAAAGTTCGGTCGATCCGCTGCGCGACAAAGACATTTTGGACACCGAGCTGGCGCTAAAAGACCTGGAAACGGTTTCCAAGCGCTATGAGGCGGTCGAAAGCGAGGTGCGCGGCCGCAAACCCGGCAGCGCCGAAGAAATGGCCGCCTTGGCCAAAATAAAACCGCTTTTGGAACAAGGAAAAATCCTTTCCGAAACAATTTTCAACGCGGACGAAAAAAAGATCATCGACCGCTGGCAATTGCTCACGATGAAGCCGCGGCTCTATGTTTTAAACGGCACCAAAGCCGAAATCGCGGCCGCAACCCTTGAAACTTTTGAAAAAAACAACTGGGCCTATATCATCATTGATATTTTGGGCGAAAACGAAGGCGAGGGATTGACCGCGGAAGAAAAAAAACAATTCGAACTGCCCAGCGGCGAAAATCTGGATCTGCTTATCAAAAAATCCTATGAACTTCTGGATCTGATCACATTTTTCACCACCGGCCCGGACGAAACCCGCGCCTGGACGCTCAAGAAGGGGAGCGCTGCCCCCCAAGCCGGCGGCGCGATCCACACCGATTTCGAGAAAAAATTCATCCGCGCCGAAGTGATCAACTGGCAGGATTTATTAACTGCGGGCGGCTTCGCCCCGGCCAAAGAAAAAGCCCTGATCCGCACCGAAGGCAAAGAATACATTGTTAAAGACGGCGACGTCATCGAAATCAAAGCCAATGCGTAAATAATCTCAAAGCTCAAATCCCAAATGTCAAAACCAATCTCGGCAAACATTTAGTTAGGAAGTTGCCAACGATATTGGATAATTGCGCCTTACGATTTTTTTATACAAAAACTAGTATAATGGAAATATTCCCATTGTTACAAATCTAATTTATGAACAAGGAAAGTTTAATTTGGACGATTGCGGGTTTTTTGGCGGGATTCGGGTTTTATTTTATTTTCCAAAACTTGAAACAAAATCCGCCGGATAATCCCAAACCCGCCGCGCAAGTGAATAATTTCGTTGAATGCGCCGCAGTTTATCCGGTGATGGAATCATACCCCCGACAATGCAACGCGCCCGACGGAAAGCATTTCGTGGAAGATATCGGCAATGCCAATGGATTGAGCGATTTGATCGTGGTTGATTCGCCGCGGCCGGGCGATACCGTGAAATCGCCACTGGCAATAAGCGGCAATGCGCGCGGAAATTGGTATTTTGAAGCTTCGTTCCCGGTAAAAATCGTTGACGCCAATGACCAGCAACTGGGAATAATCCCGGCACAGGCGCAAGGGGAGTGGATGACCGAAAATTTCGTTCCGTTCAATGCTGTTCTTGAATTTACCGCGCCAACAACCCCAACCGGAAGCCTGATCCTGCAAAAAGACAACCCGTCAGGATTGCCGGAAAACAACAATCAATTAGCTATTCCGGTCAAATTCTAATCAAAAAAACATCCTTACATTCTCAAGTATGTAAGGATGTCGTTATTTGCAATTTAAATGAAAACAAAAATAATTTATTCCGAAATCTGTTTGGAATACGGCGGGATATCCGGACCGGAAAACGCGGTACGGGTTCTGGCGGCCGCAAATATTTTAAAAAAGAAAAAATACGGATTCATCGCCCCGCAGCCGGCACGCGATGAGGAAATTTTGCTCGCGCACAGAAAAGAATACGTGGAAAAAGTAAAAAACGGATCAATCAGCGATCCGGACGCGCCGGCCTACGACAATATCTATAAATACGCGAGCTTGGCCGCGGGCGGCGCGAGCTTGGCCGCGGAAACCAATGGGTTTTCGCTGATGCGGCCGCCGGGCCACCATTGCGGAATAAACGGCAAAGCCCTGGGCGCGGTGACGCGCGGATTTTGTTATTTCAACAGTTTGGCTATTGCCGTGAAAACGATGGGAAAACATACCGTAATCATCGACATCGACGGCCACCACGGCAACGGCACCCAGGAGATATTCGCAAACGACCCGAAAACAACCTACGTCTCTTTGCACCGCCAAAATGTTTTTCCGCAGACCGGCAGCCAGACCTGCGGCAATTGCCGCAACTATCCGTTGAACGCCGAATGCGGGGGCAAAGTTTATTTGGATGCTTTCAGAAAAGCTTTGCGCGAAAATAAAAACGAAATCGATGCCGCCGGAATTATCGCGATATCCGCCGGATTTGACGCGCACCAAGGCGACTTGGTTTCGCTCGGATTGAATGCCAAAGATTTCAATAATATCGGCAAAGAAATCAAAAAATTAAATAAACCCGCGTTTTTCGTCCTCGAAGGCGGCTATAACGGCCAGAACCTGGGCAACGACATCGACGCTTTTTTGAAAGGCATCGAAAACTGATTCAATATTGTGCGACATTAAATCCGCAACAGAAAAACCGCCTTAAAAGCGGTTTTTTCATAGTTTATAGTTATGGTTCATCGTTTATGGCTCAATGTGCATCATTTTTCCTTCATCCGCCGCCCGCTATGGAACTGGCGGTGCACGTCGCGCAAGTGTTTATTGGTCACGTGCGTATAGATTTGCGTGGTCACAATGTTCCGATGGCCCAAAAATTCCTGGATCGTCCGCAAATCAACTCCTTGCATCAAAAGATCGGTGGCCATCGAGTGGCGCAGCGTATGGGGAGTCGTGAACATCGGCACATTTCCCAGAATCGCGTATTTTTTAACCATTCTTTCAATCGACCGCGAGCTCAAACGCCGCTCCGCGTCATCCGGGGTATGGAAATTAACAAACAAGGATTTTTCTTCCTTGCCGCAATGCTTGTCGCGGATCTTGATGTATTTTCCGATCCAATCCAGCGCCCGGTTGGAAAAATAAACCGTGCGCGGATGCTTTCCCTTGCCAATGATTCCCAATTCCAATTCTTTACCTTCTTTCAAATTCACGAATTGCTCGCGATTAAGCGCGACCAGTTCGGCGATTCTCAACCCGGTCGAAAAAAGCGACTCCAGGATCGCGCGATCCCTAACGCCGGCCTCGGTGGCAGTATCGACCGCGAGCAATAATTTTTCCACCTGGTCCAAATTGAGGAATTTCACGGTTTTTTCTTTTTTGGCATCGCGCGACAAGGATATCTTATCCGCCGGAAGCGAAATAATATCTTTGGCCGTAAAATAGCCCAACAGAGCCCTCAACGCGATCAAGTAGTAGTTCTGTGTGGCTTTCGACAATAATTGGCCCTGCAGGTCATTAAAACGCGACAGATAGACCCTGTAGGCCCAAATGTCATCGCTGGTAAGCTCATGGGGCAAAATTTGGTCTTTTTGGGTGTCTTTCAGCCAATTCAGGAATTTCTGGAGGTAGCGCCGGTAGTTTTTTTGGGTATTTTCGGAAAGGCCTTTTTCAATCTCGCAATAATCAATAAAATCGGGGATATGGCTTATTATGGATTTGTTGGATTCGTTCATTGGAATAAAACGGGGAATGATAATTACATTCCGTTAGAACAAAAGATGGTCAAGGGAAATTAAAAAAAATATTTTGCAATTATTTTATGGAAAAAACACAGTTGCTCCCGGTTTTGCCGCTTCTTTGGCCGGAGAAGTGGTCCCTGCAACCATCAAAAGCATAAAACCGCGCCGGACCGCGGGAATTGCCTGATTTGGCCAAAAACCCGGTTTTAGCTTTATTTTGGGACCCAATGTCGCTTAACCTATATTGTGCGACATTGATAATATCTTCTCGCGTGGCGTTCTTGGCGCCACTCGCGAAACTTTGCTTCTATTTGCTTTTGCCGCCGGAACCAAACAAGCCATATACCCAACCGTTGACCGCGGGAAGGTACTTTTCTTTAAAAGAGCGGTACAAATTATCAAGATCGCCCTTTGTTTCCTGGGTCTGCTGGGAAATGTCCCGCGCCAAAGCCGGCGCGCGTTTTGCCGATTCTCCCTGCAAATAACCGCCGACCGTCCCCACGCCCCGCTCGATCCGGTCCATGAATCCATCCGGCACAAAAACCACCCCCAATGCCACTAATGCCGCCAAAGCCGCAAAACGCACGGCTCCTGAACCGATTATCCGAACAATGTTGGCGCGCATAGTTGACCATCGATTAGATTTTTGGCGCTGGCAATCCTTTCCAAGGTTTTTTCCTTGCCCAATACATCCGCCATTTCAAACGGCCCGATCGACATTTTCTGGCCACACAACGCTACCCGCAAAGGCCACAATAAATAGCCCCGGTCCTTTTCCGATAAACCGCGCGCCAAGTTGAATTCCGCGACGCGGGGCAAAACGGCAATCTCTATTTTTTCCCGCCCCCAATCCCCCGCTTCTATTTTAGACAATAAATTTGTCAGTTCGTCAAGAGCAATTTTTGTATCGTCCAAAGAAGCATCTTTCCATTTGAGCAAATCCTTTTCAAAATTCAGGCTGCCAGTAAAAAAATATGAAGACAATTCCACGATCTCGGAAAGCTTTTTCAAGCGTGATTGCTGGTAGGAAACTATCTTTTCCAAAAACTCAAAATTAATCCTCTCCCCTGTTTGCCGGTTACTATAAATTGGCAATCCGTTTTCTTTTTTCTCTTCTATGAGCCCCGCCGTTTCAAAATATGGAATGCACAACCCGGTCAGTTCGCGGATGCTTTTCTGCCGGATATAAATTCCGTTCAAATAATCAAGCCGGACCGGATTGAATATCGCCCCCCCTTTCTGGACTTTTTCCAAAGAAAAATCACGCAACAATTCGTCTATCAAATAAATTTCTTTTTCCGTTCCGGGGTTCCATCCCAAAAAAGCGACAAAATTAATAAGTGCTTCCTTCAAATAGCCTTGGCGCCGGTATTCGGTGATCGCGACCGCGCCGTGGCGCTTGGAAAGCTTGCTCCGGTCCGCGCCCATAACAACCGGCAAATGCGCGTATTCGGGACGCGGCAGGCCCAATGCTTCCTGGACAAGGATTTGTTTTGGCGTATTGGAAATATGGTCTTCTCCGCGGATGGCATGAGTAATGCCCATTTCAAAATCATCCACCACGACCGTGAAATTATAGAGCGCGTTATCGAAATTTTTAGCGATCACAAAATCACCGGTCAGCGAAGTATCGAATTCGATGTCGCCCCGCACCAAATCATTGAATTTCAGTTTTTTATTCGCCGCCCGGAATCTGATCACGCTTTTTTTCCCGGAAGCGATCATTTCCAGCGCTTCGTTTTTTGGAAGCGATGCGCATTTGCCAGAATATATCGGCGCTTCGCCGCGCGACATCTGGTATTGTTTTTGCGCTTCAAGCTCCTCTTGCGAGCAAAAACAATGATACGCCTTGTCTTCATCGATAAGCTTCTGCAAATAACGTTTATAAACATCGCCCCTCTGCGATTGGTAAAACGGCCCTTCATCCCATTCCAGCCCCAGCCACTTCAAACCGTCGATAATGTCATCGGCGAAATCTTTTTTTGACCGATCTTTGTCGGTGTCCTCCATCCTCAACACAATCACGCCATCGTTTTGCTTTGCAAAAAGATAGTTGAAAAGCGCCATGCGCACTGTCCCGACATGCATATAACCTGTCGGCGATGGCGCGTAACGCACCCTGACTTTATTTTGATTGGTTTCCATAGTGAAGCGGTTTTATCTGATTTTTATCACTGATTTAAATAATTTACAATATAATCGGCAATCACCTGCCCGGCGTTCGGACGGGCAAATTGCGCCGCCGCTTCCGCCATCGCCGCCAATGTCTCCGAAGAATCCAGCAAATCGTGGATCTTTTCCAAGAAAAGATGGCTCGTGAAATTGTTTTCCTCCATCACCAGCGCCGCCCCGGTTTGCGCGTAAGCATAAGCATTCCTTACCTGATGGTTTTGCGCCGCTTCCGGCAAAGGTATCAACATGCTGGGTTTATTCACCGCGGCAATTTCAAATATGCTCCCCGACCCCGCCCGGCTAATAATTAAATCCGCCACCGCATATATATTCGCCAATGCTTTTTCATCAGCATAACCGACCGGATGGTAATATTCCAAGTCTTTTTCGGCGGCGGTGATTTTTGATTCCTTGACGATCTGGCCAATATTTTTCGGCCCAGTCAAATGGATTATTTCATAGCATTTAAGAAGATCGGGCAATGCATCCAATATCTTGTCGTTTATCCTTTGCGCCCCTTGCGATCCGCCCATAACCAATATTACCGGCCGACTGCCTTTGATCCCGAGCTCATTTGCTCCTTCGGATTTAGATCCGCCCATCATCTCGAGCCGGATCGGATTACCTGCCACGATCATTTTCCGGGGCGGCAGATTTTCAGTCCCGGGAAACGAAACGAATACGCCCGTCGCGTATTTGATTGTTTTTTTTATCGCCAATCCCGGAACTATGTCGGACTCCTGCAAAAAAATCGGAATCCCCAAGGCTCGCGCGGAAATAACCACCGGGAAAGACCCGTAACCGCCCTTCGAAAACACCAAGTCGGGATTGGCAAAAAAAAGATAAAAAAAGGATTGCATGATTCCAAAAGGGATCCTGACGGCCGCATCAATGGCGTTTTGCAGCAAAGCAAGCGGATCCATGTATCTCCGTATTTTTCCCGAAGAAATGCGCCTCACCTTCACATGTTCGCGCACCAGCACCGCGGTAAAAAAATTATCCCGCGGCCCCATGTAAGAAATTTGGACGCTTGCACCGTACTTTTTTTTCAATTCCCGGATAATCGCCACTATCGGGTAGATATGCCCCGCGGTGCCGCCGCCGGTAAAAAGTATTTTCATTTTAATTTGGAATTTAAGAAAGGCGATAACAGCGCCTGTTAATTAAGATTATATGACATTGCGCGCCATTTTGAAAGCAGTTCGGCCATCACGAAGCGCGGTGGCGGGAAATATTCAAAAGCAAGCCCACGGCCGCCAGCTCCATCGCGATTGCCGTGCCGCCATAACTGATGAACGGAAGCGGCACTCCGCTCAAAGGAATGAGCCGGAGAGTAGAAAAAACGTTTACCATCGCCTGCAACGTGATCCAGATCGTTATCCCGGAAGCCACCAAATATTCAAATTTATCCTGGTCCGGCCTTGCCGCGCAAAAACCGCGCCACGCAAAAACCGCAAAAATTGCCACCAATAAAACGCACCCCACGAAGCCAACTTCATAAGCATAGGGGGCAAAAACCGAATCGCCGATCAATTCCGGCAAGATGTTGTATTTTGACGACGAAGACCCGAATCCCTGGCCGAATACCCATCCGGATCCGACAAGAATCAAAGCTTGGTTGGCCT
>Ga0172381_10001230_pt1 | contig 30576 bp, 25 predicted proteins | sample Leawel6488metaG_FD_119754 | JGI IMG/M metagenome (GOLD analysis project Ga0172381, IMG submission 119754) | Leachate microbial communities from a municipal landfill in Southern Ontario, Canada - Leachate well 64-88 metaG | ecosystem: Engineered > Solid waste > Landfill > Unclassified | place... | reverse complement strand
CTAACCATCTAACCATCTAACCATCTAACCATCTAACCATCTAACCATCTAACCATCTAACCATCTAACCATCTAACCATCTAACCATCTAACCATCTAACCATCTAATTAACTAGATGTTACATAGAAAACGCAAAATAAATCAACATTTCTCAAAAGGGGGGTATAAGCAATATAGAACTCCTTCTGTTTTTGGTGGAAAATCCCAAAAGCCCAAAAAGAAACTTGAACTACCGAAATTTAATATTAAACCCATTATATTTGTTGTTGTTTTGCTGCTTGTACTTTATTATATGTTTCTTTCGGGCAAATTCTCAATTAGAGAAGTAATAATTGAGGGAAATAAAGAAGTTTCAAGTGATAAAATCTCACAATATGTACATAAGGGCAAAAATATATTATTTTTCAACTCTTCTACTCTTCGAAAGCAAATTTTAGCCGACAATCCTCAAATTAAAGATGTACAGATTATAAGAGGTATCCCTGACGCAGTTAAAATAGTTGTTTTAGAACATGAAAACAAGCTGATTTGGCAAACCGGCGGGATAAAGTATTTGATTGGCACTCAAGGCAAAGTCACCAAGCAGGTTTTGGACGGAGAGATATTTGATTTTCCGATTGTGAATGACTCAAAAAATCTTCCGGTCACTTTGGGTCAGGATATTGTTTCACCCAATTTCATTGCATTTGTTACTAATATAAAGGATAATTTTTTCAGCACAACCAATATAAAACCGACCTATTTTGAAATTACAGAGACAACTTTTGATGTTTATTTGTATACTGAGGCAGGATTTTATGTAAAGTTTAATTCAATGAGATCCAGCAGCAAGCAATTGGAAAACCTAAAGAAAGTCTTGGTTGAGAAAAGAAGTGATGTGCACGAATACATTGACCTTCGTATTGATGGCTGGGCATATTATAAATAAACAGGACAGACAAAAAAACCATAAATCCTCGAGGTATTTGCAAAGACGTTTTTTAATGCTATGACTATACTGTTAGTATTAAAGATGGGAGAAATTTATGGGCGATGAATTGGATGGGCTCCGGGAAATTGATGAAAAAGAATTAATTGATTTGTGTTCAGACGAAGAAGAGGTTGTGCGGATCATAGATCAAGACGAAGTAATCATTTACGATGAAATAGTTTGGGATCAGGAGAATACAAGACTGAAAAAAGAAGGAATTATTTTGTCGGAAACTGAAAAAAGCATTCTCATCATGCTTGACCAGAACATACCTTTATATCAGATTGCGGAGATTGAAAAAGTGAAAGAGCATGACATAGGTAGGTGTTTTTGTGGACTTTGTGATAAACTCTGTGTTAAAAATCAGAAAGAGGCATTTCGCCGCGCCGAGGAGCTGGAACTATTATAATTGAGATCAGATTTATTACCAAAGCCTCGACTTGTCGGGGCTTTGAGAGTTAAAAGGGCCGTGTCGTTACTTAGTTAAATTAATAAAATTACAGAATTTAATATTAAGGAAAGATAATAAGATGCCATATAGATTTCAGACAATTTCAAAGGCAGAGATGCCGCAATACAAAGATGCCGTAATGGAGTTTTTCAGCTCTTTCGGTTACCCTGAAGATTATTCTGCTGCAATTGATAACTCCGCATTCGTTTGTGTTTGCTGGTTTGAAGATAAAATCATTGGAGGCGTTCGGGCACTCTCTGACCTCTCCCGTTTTGCTTTTATAGTTGATCTCAACGTAAAAAAACTTCATCAGAACAAAGGTAATGGAAAGCAATTAGTGACAAATATTGTACAAGCTTGCCTGGACGCTGAGGTTAGATATATTGAACTTGGTACGGATGCAAACTATCCCTGGCTTGAAGATTTTTATACAAAAATCGGCTTTAGCAAAATAACCTATAGCGTCTTCATGGAATGGCCTCGAAGGTAAATATTTACAAAAGACGTCTCTCCTCATAGACTTTCTTGCCCGGAAAGAGTATTATAATATTGAAATTAGTCTGTTCTAGCATTAACAAAAGGGAGATAAAATGAAACAAGTTGAGACTGGGTCTGCTATTAGTTACGGTTGGGAATCAGTAAAAAAGAATTTTTGGTACTTTATTGGCCTGGCTGCGTTGTATGTGGCCATTACTTCTATTCCTAGTACTGGCAAAGATGACACCGCCGTACTCAATTTCTTCGGTTTTATTATCTCAGCCTATCTTTCCGCCGGCATGTTGCATCTTGTTCTTTCCTACATCGATGGCAAAACTTTGCCCCTGTCGGATCTTTTTACTCAGACCAAATATTTTTGGAGAGTTCTTGGTGCCATGGTCTTGGTTTTTCTTATTGTTGCGGCTGGCTTTATCCTCTTTATAGTCCCGGGTATCATTTGGGGGCTTCGATATCAATTTGTGCTGAATTTAATCGTCGATAAAGACATGGACATCTCTGAGGCAATGCACAAAAGTGCCGAGCTGACAAAAGGGGTCATGTGGCAGCTGTTAGTTTTTAATCTTGCTGTCGCTGGAGTTACTATCCTTGGTGCCCTTGTTCTAGGTGTTGGCATTTTGGTTGCTATTCCTGTCACCTGGCTGGCCGATGTCTATGTTTACAGGCACCTTCTCAAAGCAACCAATGAAACTAATAAAACTAAGGAAGTAAAAGAAGAAAAGCCAGAAGAAGAAGAGAAATAATTTTTGCTCTAATTTTAATTCAGAAAACCAAAGCCCACCTACGAGGTGGGCTTTGGCGAATCGGACAAATTTAAGATAAAAAAACGCCAGGGCTATCAATGGGCTGAATGCTCTGGCGGGTCTTTCTGGTTCAGGTCTAGGCGAAGAGGAGTTTGGTCGCTTCTTTTATGGCTTCGTACTCCATATTGGCTTCATTAATTTTGGTTTGGAGCGAAGTTCTTTCCTCCTGAATACTCTTTTGTCTCCTGGAGAAGAGCTTTACCAAGCCGTCTCTTATCAATTCAGGGCTAAAGAATTCAAGGGCCTCATTAAATGAGATATCAGATGAGTTTTCACCATAGATGCCAAATTGTTTTATGATCAGGCGTCCACTTCTTATGCCAAGAAATGACGAGGTGACATCGTTACTTTGTTTGTTTGTAATGACGACGTAAGGCAAATCGCCTAATCTGTCGACGATTGCCAAGGCCTTGAAAAGCACTCTGTCATCAATAATGCCATCGATCGCTGCTTTAATTTTAGCAATCAGAGCATCATCCTGTTGCTCTACTTTATCCGTATCTGTATTGCACATAATTTCAGTCCCTCCTTTTGGAGACTGTATTGTATCTCTATCTCTATATAAAGTCAATAATCCAAGGGCGAAACCTTAAAGCCCACCTACGAGGTGGACCTAGGGTGCGCAAAATATGGTATAATAAGTTTATGGTTCAGTATAGAAAAGAGCGACTTGAAAAAAACTACTACTACCATGTATTTAGCAGAAGTATTGCCAAATACAAGATTTTTAATGACCCCGAAGACTATAATAGGATCATTGAGATTATAGAATTATTGCGTTACTCAAACTTTGATCAAAAATATTCAAAATATCTTAATCTGGATGTAGCTACCCAATTTGAAATTTTATATAGTTTAAAAAAGCAAAACGATGTACTAGGTGAGATAGTTGCTTATTGTATAATGCCTACTCATATTCATTTGATTTTGAAACAAATCAAAGACAAGGGAATATCACAATTTATGGCAAGGGTTTTGAATAGTTATTCGAGATATTTTAATGTCAAATACAGGAGACAGGGACCACTCTGGACTGGCAGATTCAAGAGTGTTCTGGTTCAAAACGATGAACAGCTCTTACATTTGACTAGATATATACATCTGAATCCTTCGTCGGCGGGGATTGTGAGCAACCCGGAAAAGTGGCAATATTCGTCATTTAAAGAATATATAAATTTTGATCAAAAGAAATCCCAGTTGTGTTGCTTTGAAAATTTGATTGAGATAAAAGGTGAAAGTTATAAAAAGTTCGTGCTGGACAGAAAAGACTACCAAAGACAGCTCTCCTTAATAAAAAATCTAATTATAGACGATTATGTCGGCTAAAGCCCACCTACGAGGTGGACTTTGGTAGTGGCGAAATGTGGTGTAATAATGAGGGAATAGGTTGGGGGGAGAGGGAGGGGGTGAATCAGGGGGGACTTGGGTGCTGACTCCGTCAACAAAAAATGTGTTACGTTTTATTATCCAGTCCCAAAGTGCTATGCTGAAATTGGAAAAATTAATAAATGTAAGAAAATAAAAAAAGGTCGCACTTAACAAAAAATAATAGAAAAAACTAGAGGTCAAACCAACCAAATCCCACCTACGAGGTGGACTTAGGTGGGGGCGAAATGTGTTGTAATAATGAGGGGATAGGTTGGGCGGTGGACTGTGCTGAAATTGGAAAAAAATAAAGTGTATCATTGCTCGGGGCAAGCTACATGCGGTATTTCACCTTTTTTACCAGCTGACTTCTGACTATTATATTCTGATTATTATATCTTGTAATAAATTCTCAAGGAAAAAAATGGCAAAAGAACAAGATCTTCCTGCTCAAATATATTCTCAAATTAATTTAAAATTGAATGAGCAAGTAAAGGAATTTTATACTTTAGTTGCAGTTTTTACTACTTTAAATACGCTTATATTTACATTTCTAGCCTTAAGTTTGAATAGTGATAAATTGATTTTTAAATATTCTGCTATGGTAGTCGGTCTTATTGTTTCTCTGATATGGTTTGAAAGTATTTGTATAATGGAGAGATGGAAAAAAGCATGGATGAATGAAATAAAGGAAATTGAGCTTAATTACTTCAAAACTATAACTCCATGGACTAAAGTTCTTCAATTAGCAAGTGATTATAAGTTTGGAAGTGTAACAAATATGATGAAATTGATATCGTTATTATTTAGTTCACTTTGGATTTTTTTAATTATACATCAATTAATATCATGATAAGGAAGAAAGAATGTCCCAAGAAAAAAATTTACAAATAATTGACATCGAGGCAAAATTTAAAGCGTGGATTACAAAAATAGAAAGCTTGAAATCAGAAATTAAAGCTTTAGAAGATTTACAAAATAATCCAATTATTAACGCATCTTCCTTGTCAATAGGGGTATTCTTGTTAAAAATGCAGATAGTCGAGTTTGAATTAAAGCAAATAATTCCAACTTTAGATGGTGCTATTAATCGTGAACTAATCAGGCATAAATTTAGCCTGACAAAAGTAATCAGATACCCAAAAGATTTAGAGGGATTAACTCTGGGGAAAATAATAAATATATTTTGTGAATTCGAGGGTCCTGTTTCGGATGATCTCAGGAAGGATTTACAGAAATTAAATAAATTAAGGAATGACTTTACACATAATTTATTCAATCAGGATAAAAATTTGACTGATATGAAACAAGAAGCGTGTGCAGGTATAAATATATCAAATTTAATTATTGAATACATGGGCATAATCAGAGAAGACCTGAATAAATCACAGATAAATGAAGTAAAAAATGCAAAATGAGGAAAAAAATCGGCAAATGTCACGTTTGTGGGGAGCTGAAGTGCCGTCAAAAGAGCATATTCCGCCACAAAGCGCGATGCTGAAATTTGAAAAATAAAAATTCACAAGGAAAAAAATGGCAATATTTAGCAAGAGTCTGTAGAATACTAATCATGACGAGGATAGAAGACATTCCAAGGGTTGATAGACCGCGAGAAAAGTTTCTTCAAAAAGGAGCTGATGCACTTTCTAAAAGTGATCTTTTGGCAATTTTGCTCGGAAGTGGTATTAAAGGTAAAAATGTTCAAAATCTTGCAAAACAAGTCGTAAAGAAGATAGGCAAAAACTTTTTAAATATTACTGTTAATGATTTACAAGATATTTCTGGAATTGGGCAAGCAAAGGCGCTTCAAATCGTGTCGGCTATCTCTTTAGTTAAGAGGTATTATGCTGATGAAAAAACGGACGAGGTTACCATCAAAAATTATCAAGATGTTTTGTCGATCACTTATGAGTTGAGGGGAAAGAAAAAAGAGCATCTCGTTTGTCTATATCTAAATGCAAGAAATATTCTGCTCAAAAAAGAAATTGTAAGTATTGGGTTACTTGATAAAGCATTATTGCACCCAAGAGAAATTTTTCATCCAGCAATAGAACTGAACGCAGCGAGTGTTATTTTGATACATAATCACCCATCAGGCGATTTTTCGCCGAGCAAAAAAGACATTCAAGTTGTTGAAAAAATTTCGCAAGCGGGCGAAATCATGGGAATACCTGTTATCGATTTCATTATTATCTCTGAAAAAGGACATTATAGCTTTTTTGAAAAACTAAAAGATAAAAATAAAAGTTTCGATTATATTGCTGACGGTTTTCAAGGGACATTATTTAATTTGCTAGAAATCGAAAAACCAACTTATGGAATAAGTGTTCAAAAAATAGATAAACATTATTTTCAAACTCACCAAGCTAGAAAAGGGTATTTCCAATTGCAAAACAGAAGATATCTAGGAAACAAATATAAATTACTTGGGTTCATAGAAGACATAGTTTCTGAAAAATGTGGAAAGATTGATTCTTTTTGTGATATTTTTGCTGGAACTGGAGTCGTTGGGGAACGTTTTAATGGTCCGGATATAAAAATAATTTCTAACGATTTTTTGTTAGCGAATTATGTTTGTTTACAAGCTTTTTTAGGGACAAGTACAGACATCCAAACGAGTATTTCTGAGAAAATAGATTACTTAAATAATTTATCTGCAGAAAAGGAAAATTACTTTTCAAATAATTTTGGCGGAACTTATTTTTCGCATGAGAATGCAAAAAAAATTGGAGTTATAAGGGAGGAAATTGAGAATCTTTCCACATCAGATAACGAAAAAAATATTTTAATTTGTTCGTTACTTTATGCAATGGACAAGATCGCCAATACTGTCGGACACTATGATGCATTTAGAAAAAAACTTGATACAATACAGCCCATCAAGCTTCTTCTTCCAAGCATTAACTACTCAAATAACATGGATAATGAAATACACCAAGAAGATGCTAATATCCTCATCAGGAAAATTGTTTGCGATGTTTTGTACTTAGATCCTCCATATAATTCTAGACAATATTCAGATTCATATCATCTCATGGAAAATTTGACAGAGTGGAAAAAACCAAAGGTTCTAGGTATGGCAAAAAAAATGGAACGATCGCACATCAAAAGTAGGTATTGCTTAAAAAATGCAGTTCAATCATTTGAAGATTTAGTCACTAATGCAAACTGTAATCATATTTTGTTATCTTATAATAATACTGGGGACCTAAAAGATGGACGTTCGAATGCAAGAATGAACGATAAAGATATATTAAGGATATTGCGTGACAAAGGCGAAGTAGAAATTTTTGAAAAAGATTATAAAGCCTTTACAACTGGCAAAAGTAATGATGATAATAATAATATTGAGAGAATATTTTATTGTAAAGTTAAAAAATAACCATGAAAAAACCTTGGTCAATTTCAACAACAGTTAGAAACCCCGAAAGATTACGGGACTTTTTAAGAGTGCTCAAAGTTCTTGAGGGACAAGCTTTTGATTCAGACAATCAAATCAAATACCAGGTTCTTCTTATCCAACATAAACTTTACAAACCCACTAAGTTGACGAGAGAGCAAGAAGAATACTACAAGGATATTGAAAGAGAAATGCCCTACATTGTGGCAGAACAAATTTTTAATACTCAACAATATCAAGATCCTGCAATGCGCGGAAGAAACTCTGTTGCGCCTATGAATAAAATGGGTCTGTGTGTTGCAAAAAATTCAGCTCATGGAGTAAGAATTACAGCACTCGGAGAATACTTTTTATCTCAAGAATATGATCTTGGTAAGCTTTTCTTTACTCATTTTCTAAAATGGCAATTGCCCAACCTCGCAAGTGATGGATTTTCTGAGAGAGATGGTTTTGCGATTAAACCTTTCATTGGGACATTGCATTTAATTAAAGAAGTTAACAAACAATGGAAAGCACTTGGAAACGAGCCCGTGGGTATTACCAAAGAAGAGTTTGCGCTTTTTGTTCCTACACTTATTCATTATCAAGATATAGCTACGCAAGCAGAGAAGTTGATCGCGTATCGGACAGAATTACGTGCGCAGACTAGCGATGCGGACAGGCGTGTTTTTAAGACAAGATTCCAGAAACAATTTGCGCAAGAATTTTTGCAAACAAGGTCAACTAGTGAAGTGAATTTGTTGTTGAATAATCTTTGGGATTATGGAGACAATGCAATACGATATTTTCGATTGACTCGCTATATTTATATTCGAGGAGGCGGATTCAATATTGACCTTGAGCCGAGAAGAATAATTGAGATAGAAAGTACCTTGTCATCTGATAATGCATCTCCGGCTACTTTTGCGACAGTCGATGATTATATTAACTATCTAGCTGATCTCAATCAGCCAGTACTTCCATGGGAGACTGATGTCGAGCTTAAAAATATTGTCGGAGCGCTCGTAGAAGACATTAACCGTTTTGCTGATGATTTGAGGTTAAAATTAATCACAATACCAGTTTTTGAATTTAGAAATGCTTCATCGTTAAATAAAAATGAACTCAAATTATACGCCGAAGGACTTCGGATATATCGCAGAAAGCTCCAAGAGATTGAAACACATTTTCAATCCCAGACTGTCGAGAAAATAAAGGAATATATAGAAGCATTGCGTAACATTCATCAGTCTGTGAACAAAAAGAGTATTGAATTGGAAAGACTTACTGCCCTTGCAATAAACGCACTCAATGATGCCATTGAAATCAGGCCGAATTATCCCGTAGGGGATGATAATGAGCCCACATTTACGGCTCCTGCTGGAAAACCAGACATTGAATGTTTCTATGAAGGTTTTAATTCCGTGTGTGAAGTAACTATGCTGAGTGATCGTTCCCAATGGTACAACGAGGGGCAACCTGTTATGCGTCATGTGCGAGATTTTGAAGAGAGTTATCCTGAAAAAGGTGTTTATTGCCTCTTCGTCGCTCCTCGATTACATCAAGATACTATAGAAACATTTTGGGTGGCCATTAAACATGGGTATCGTGGTATCCGCCAGAAAATTGTTCCGCTATCTATTACACAACTCATTAAGCTACTTGAAGTTTTGGTAAGTCTAAAAGAATCTGGCAGGAGATTGAATCATGCAGAGCTATCTTCTCTCTACGAAGAAATAATCGCGCTCACTAACAATGTAGCTGATTCGCTTGAATGGATCGATCAGATACCGATGACTATAAATTCTTGGGGAGAGCGAATACTTGCATAATAATTTTATGAAAAAAAACCAACTATATTTAGGAGATTGTATAGAAGTAATGACTAATCAGATTGAAAAATATTCTGTCGATCTTATTTTTGCTGATCCGCCATACAATTTATCAGGTAATGGATTGCACTGGAAAGGAAATAAAACTGGTGGAGATTGGTTTATGGTAAATGAAGAATGGGACAGAATGTCTGCGCCAGAATATCTGCAATTTACTAGAAAGTGGATTGGCGCTGCTTACCGAGCCTTGAAAGAGGGTGGGTCGATATATGTATCTTGTAGCTATCATAATATTTCAGAAGTAATGATTGTTCTAAAACAGCTTGATTTAAAAATAAATAATATCATCACCTGGCAAAAAACGAATGCAATGCCAAATATAACGAGAAGAGTTTTTACTCACTCAACCGAATTTGTTGTGTGGGCGGTTAAGGGTAAAAAATGGATTTTTAACTATGAGGAATTACGAGAAATTAATCCAGAAAAACAAAAGGATGGATCGCTAAAGCAAATGAGAGATGTTTGGCGATTACCCTTAGTCCAAGGAAAGGAAAGAATTAGAGGAAAGGACAATCGAGCTATTCATCCGACTCAAAAACCAGAAGAAATGCTCCGTAGAATCATTCTCGCGTCTTCTAACAAAGGAGATGTTGTTCTTGACCCATTTTTAGGAAGCGGAACAACGACTTTTGTCGCAAAAGAACTTGGCAGAAATTGGATAGGCATAGAAAAGGATGGAAAATATTTTAAGGTTGCGGAAGATAGAATGAAATAAAAATATGTTAAAGCGAATTCAAAAAATACTGAATATCGGAAGATTTGCTGACTGTCATGCCGCCGGCTGTGAATTCGCCAAGGAAACTATTGTTTTCGGATTTAATACACAAGGGAAGAGTACTCTTACTGCAATTATTCGTTCTATTCAGACAGGTAATAACAATATTCTTATAGGTAGAAAAACTTTTGGAGCTACATCAGGGAAAAATGTAGAAATTGATTTTGAAGAGGCTGGTGTAAATGACAGATATATATTTAAAAATCGGTCATGGAATAAGGCGAACCCAAACATACTAATTTTTGACTCAAAGTTTATTGCTGAAAATGTTTTTGATGGAGAGAATATAACTTTTGATCAACAAAAAAATCTCAATAAGGTTATTATTGGTAAAAAAGGTCAAGATTTTAATGATGAAATCATCACTTTGCAAAAGCAAAGTGATGATTTTGCTAATCAAAAGGGAGAAAAAACACGCGAATTTACTCGCCACTTTCCAAACCTTGATTTTGCTAAATTCAAAGCATTCTCCGAAGACTCAAAAATTGATGACAAGTTAAAAGATAAGAACAAAGAGATAAAATTTGAACAAGAGAAAGAGGACATAAAGAAAGCAGTAAAAATTCATATACAAAATGTCTCTGCATTCCGATTTCCCAATCGGGACACACTTGCAAAAACACTTGATGTCAAACAAGAGGAAATTGAGACGCATATAAAATCACATTTTTCTACTGATGAAAGTGCGGAGAATTTTCTCAGCGAGGGTTTAGATTTCTTGAAAGAAGGTCCTGCCGATGGTTCTCCAAGAACTTGCGTTTTTTGTGGACAAGATTTGGGGGTAAAGGCAGAATCCCTCGTAGCTATTTACTCTGCGTTTTTTAAGGGTGGTTATGAACAACTACAGAATGAGGTAAATAAAGCGATTGATCACTTCAAAGGGATAAAATTTGAAGCTACGCTCGAAAAGATTGCCGCCGATTTGAGAGCCAAAGACTTAGACATTGGTTTGGGTGACGAGAAGATGGCTGATCTTGCAGAATTGAAAAAACAATTTGAAAAAGAGTTGGATAAAAAATGCGACCTGAATTATGTAATAAACTTTGATACTTTTGATCGCTTAAAAACTGGATTAGAAAAAATTAAAGCAGATTTGGAGGAGTTGGAGCAAAAGAAACTAAATATTCCTTCGCCTAAAACTGTTTCTGTACTTGAAAACGAAAAACACACACTTGAAATTACTAGAAAGCGTTATGAATTAGCATGGATCAAGTTTTGCGACGACTTAGAGACAAATGAAACAGAAGCTGAAAAAGTAAGAAACACTAGAGAACTAAAACGCAAAGAACTTGATGAGTATTCTTCGGCTATTTTTGACACACATAAAGGAATTATAAACCAGCTTTGCAAAGAAATGTGCGCGGATTTCGAAGTTGAAGATTTTAAGCCACTTAAAAAGATAATCGGTAGGGATGAACGGATTTTTGGGATTAAGTTTTTTGGCACTCATAAAGTAAGTATTGATAACGAGAATGATGAAACACCGAATTTCAGAAACACCCTCAGCGAAAGTGATAAGCGTCTTCTTGCCTTTGGGTTTTTTGTTTCTCTCCTTGCGCATGATCGGGATTTGGATAAAAAGGTAGTTGTGTTTGACGACCCAATGTCTAGTTTTGATAGTGAACGTCGTCGTAAGACTGTGCATATAATTACCGATATAGCCTGTAGGTACAAAGAAGCCAGTGGAACAGAAAAAAGTATATTACCAAAGCAAAAGATTATTTTAACCCATGAAGACCGCTTTGCAAAAGAGCTTGCCCGTATGATGCCAAGTGCTTGCACCCTAAAAATTGAAGAATACGTAGATCATCGACAGAAACGAAGTAAAATTGTACATGCAGACTTTACTCAAGATTTTCCAGATGATGATATTTCGCATCGTATTGAAAAAATCAAAGGCATACTTGACACGCGAACATTTACGACGGCATTTGAAGCAGACTGTCGTGAAGTTTTAGAGCACATTTTTAAGCGCAAGTATTATCTCGAACTCAAGACTGAAATTTCACATCGAAAAAGCGTCAGAACTTTCACAACGAAGCTAACGCAAGATAGAATCGGTGGATTTAATGACGCAACAAAATCTCAAAAGTTCATCCGATTATGTGATGATCTAAATATTGAATTACATGATGGAACCACGACAAATTCAAACGGAGATAAAGAGTCGATTCTTAAAGAATTCTTTGAGTGCCTGACGTTGATTTAACAGTGAGCATCTCTGCCGTTTCCTCTTTTTCCTACGGCGGGGATACTGCGAGAGAACGAGAGAGAGTCAACCGCATTTGTATTTGAGGCCCAGTCATTTCAGCTAGACCGTACATAACTAAAGGATAAACGCATCTATTATCTTGCAATACAATGATATTGGTGATGAGTCGGGTATGTTATTCAGATGAACGAAATTAGTAACGCGCCCAGGTGACGGTTCTCTCATAAGCACTGTATTTCTCTTTTTAAAAATAATGAAGGAAAAAATGAAAAAACAAGTATTGGTTATTCATGGCGGGAATGCATTTGATACATACGAAAAATATATTGCATATCTCACAAATAAGAAATTAACTCTAGATGATCTTGAGGTCTCGGGCTGGAAGCAAAGTTTGGGCAAAGCATTGGGGAAAGATTTTGAGGTATTTCTCCCACAAATGCCGAATGCCCGCAACGCCCGTTATCTCGAGTGGAAGATTTGGTTTGAAAAAATTATTCCGCTGCTTAATGAAGAAATCGTCCTGGTTGGGCATTCACTCGGTGGACTTTTTTTAGCAAAATATCTTTCAGAAAATGATTGTTCAAAGAAAATTGTGGCTACATTCCTTGTCGCCGCCCCATTTAATACCAAAACAAAATTTGATTTTGTGGACTTTGTTTTGAAAGACAATTCTCTAAAGAAGATGAATAAACAAGGCGGAAAAATATTTATATTTCAAAGTGAAGATGACGAGGTTGTGCCTTATGCGGACAGTAAAAAGTACAAAAAAGTTCTGCCGGACTCCAAGATGATTGTTTTTAAAGATCGCGGACACTTTCATCAACCTAATTTTCCTGAAATAGTTAAAGAGATAAAAAAAGTTTTGAACTAATAAAAGGAGTTTTATGAATTATGTTGGGACAATAATAGAAGAAAGTCTGAGAGACAAGGATCCTTTACAAAAAGTCGTTATATTGTCGACTAAAGTTGAGAAAGTTGTGGAAGCGCATAGGACGCCATGGCTAAAACAATGGACTTTGCACAAGGTGGAAGTCCCCGAAGACAAAGTGGAAGAAGTTTCAAAAATAATTAGCCAATCATTTGACACGAGCCACGGTCAAAGTTGGTATGTGGATTATAAAAACGAAAAATGGCATTACATTGTATTCCCAAACAAAATATTCAAAATTGACCGAACTAGTGCGGAGCAATATGCTGAGGCAAAGAAACACGGCATTTCTTTGGGAATTCCCGAATATCAACTCGATTTCTCACCAGAGATAAAATAAAGGCGGCAAGGAGACAATTCTCCACCAAGCAAGTAATTCCACTTTTATAATTTAAGAGGTTAAAAATCAATTATTAAAAGACGTTTCTACAGGGGATTATAAAAAATATGTATACATAGTATTGAAAAAGAGTTAAGATAAGTATACAATGAAGTATATTAAATTTTGAGGATGAGGAATTATGACAGCAAAACAAGCAACAAAACTTATTTCTAATATAAAAGTAGCAAGAGAAGCAATATCCAAGATGACTCCTGCCCAGAAACATAAACTAGAAAAATCGTGGGATGTTGAACATGCCTATTATTCAAGTTCTCTTGAGGGAAGCAAAATTGACCGAAAAGAATTTGAAAAGATTGCCAAAAAAATAAAATAAAGTCTGATGAAATCTAGACCAAAAGACAATGTTGAACTAGAAGAACGAGCGGCGACTGGAGTAATCCGTGCCTCTCGTTTTGTAAGAAATTATGCCAGAACTCAAAAAAAGATTGATATTGCAACAATTAAATTGATCCATAAAGAAATATGGAAAGAGGCATGGGCTGAAATTGCAGGTGAATACAGGACAGAAAACCTAAAGATATCTGGTTCCAAACTCTTACTTCCACATTACTCAAAAGTTGCTAAACTAATGGATGGGGCAGACAGAGAACTTGAAAAAAGAATTGATGTAATAGACGACAATTGCCGGGGAAAAATTATTGGCTTTAGCACAATAAATGATGAATTAATTGAGTGCATCGATAAAGTGGTATCATTGGCGGCTTGGATTCATCATACTATTACTTATATTCATCCGTTTAGGGAAGGAAATGGAAGAACGGCCAGACTCGCTGCTAATTTAATCTTAGAACGTTATGGTCTAATTGGAATATCTGTGAAAATTGAGAAAGAAAATAAGAATACATACCGTAATGCGCTGGCTCAGATTGATAGGATGAAAGATTATGAACCATTGAAAAACTTAATATACGAGGGTTTGGCTGACAGATACAATGGTGTTGTTGTAAAATACTATCCGCTACCAAGCGATAGAAAATGAATTAGATTTTGAAGGATGGTTCTGGATTCGACGGAGTTTATTTTGAATGAAATTGAAGGACTTACCTTATAATATAATATTATAAGCCCCAAAGGGGCCACTTAGTGGCACGGTATTTCTCTTTTTAAAAATATTTAAGCAATAAAAAAGAGTCTCGAACGGTGTCCAAGACTCTGAGACATGCTTCGCTTTTTGTGGAGCTATTTCTTTCTCCTGGACGGGAGAGGGAACGGCCCCGACTTCTCTAACGAAATTATCCGATCTAACTCATCACCTATTGAGCGACAAATTTTACTGACTCTAAGATTATTAAGCCAAACCTTTAGAAGATTGTACATAACAATTACCTCGCTTTGTGGACTCGATTGAGAATATTGAACCATAATGTCAATGATAATGCAATCGCCAAAAAGAATTTTTCTTAATATACTTAATCCCTTGATTATCGGCTAAAATTGCTGTAAGCTCTAGCTAATTTGAACTTTAAAAAATGCTTGGGTGGCAACCTTGAGGAATATTTCTCGAGTATTGCCACCGAAGCCATCACTTGTCCTGCGTAACTTTACGCGAAGTGGAAGAGCTTGCGGGTGAGCCAAAGAAAAAGTGATCAGAATGAAACATTCTTCTTTTATCTCGCTTATAGCATCGGTGATTTTGCTAGTAATTTTAACTTGTCCTTTGGTAGCGCAAGGAATCTATGGTGATAGTCCATTTTATCTAGCGCAGCAAGCCAAAAAGGAAGCTGACCGACGTGCTCCTATGATTGCTCAACATGGTCATTGGCACGACGATTTCTTCGAAATGAGAGTTGGTACTCCAATTAAAAATAGTATTTTAGATAAGTTTGCTCATTTCGGAGATAATTTTAAACCACTGCCAACCGATGATGAAATATATGATGGTGTCTTCGACGAATCGGATCAACTTTCTCTCAGAAGAGAAAATGAACTTAGAGTTTTTTTATATAATTGTGCTACTACTTGGAATGGCTCATGGGATGGCAACTGTACTTGGTACTATACGCATCGATTGCCAAAGAACAAAGAAGAAGAAGCCAGATACAAAGAAAAATATGTCTTGGAAAAATCTGGTAATCAAATTAAAAATCGAGACAAGAAAGTCGCAAAGTTAGTTAAAGCTTATGAGGCCAAAGAAAAGGAAGAAAAGAGCAGAATTCAAAAACACGATCAGGCGATTGCGGATTATAAAAGGTATTTAGTAAAAAATCCCGATATACAGTTAGCGATTGATCGTGAAAAAGAAGAATATGATCGCAAAGAGAAAGAAGATCGCGAGAAGAGATGGCAAAAGCTAATGTCTGATGTGGACAAAGACTGGAAAGAGTGGAAAGACGAAAAGAAAAAATAAACTCAAGGATAGAATTATCATTCATGGCTTCGGGCGCGCTAGTCCGGAGCTTTTTTATACAACTCCTTTGAAGAATGGTATCCAAGACTCAGGGAGACGTTCTATTTTTTATGGGCTGTTCTTGTTTGCTTGTTCGGTATGGTGCGGTATGATAAGCTTGTGATAGTGAGGCAGGACTAATTTTTTACGGAGCAAAAATAAATGGCAATTTGGAAAGTTGCGGAGAGAAAATTTGATGATCTTTTAGACCAGATCTTATATAACAGGGGCGTGATCTCTCTAAAATCAAACAAAGAAAAAGCCAGTTTTTTGGATCCGGATTTTTCAGGGCTGCACGACCCATTTTTAATGAACAATATTAAAGAGGCGGCCGAGAGGATCGAAAAAGCTCATAAAAATGGCGAAGTAGTCGGAGTTTTTGCCGATTATGACGCTGACGGGATACCCGGGGCGGCCCTACTATATAGAGCGCTCTCTAAAATTGGCATAAAAACTCATGTCTATATTCCTTCCAGGGAGGGTGGCTATGGATTAAGCGAGGAGGGAATTGACTATCTGAGAAGCAAAAAATGCAGCTTAATTGTAACTGTTGATTTGGGAATAAGAAATTTTGCCGAGGCGATATATTGCAAAACAGCGGGAATTGATTTAATTATTACCGATCATCATACACCTGATAGTGAAATACCGGACGCACTCCTTGTTATTAATCCAAAGATAAAGGGTAACAAATATCCTTTCCCAGATCTCTCAGGGGCTGGCGTTGCCTACAAATTGATAGAGGGGTTATCAAGGACATTTCCCAAAGAATTGGATGAAAAATTTCTGAAATGGAATTTGGACTTGGTGGCAATTTCAACTATCTCGGATGTAGTGGCTCTTTTGGGCGAGAACAGAATTTTGGCCAGTTTTGGTCTTAAAGTTTTAAAAAAGACCAAAAATGTTGGACTAAAAGCGTTGTATCAAGTGGCAAAACTTGATCCGGAAAATATTACGGCGTACTCTGTTGGCTTTCAGATTGCTCCCAGGATAAATGCACCGGGCCGAATGGATCATGCCACAAAATCATTTGAACTCTTAGTGACTAAGGATATAGACGAGGCAAAAGTTTTGGCCAAGTGGCTTGAAGAAAAAAATCACGATCGTCAACTGGCAATGGAAGAAACTGAGAAAGAGGCCTCTTCTAAAATCATCAAGGAAAGTTTGTTTGATAATAAAATTATTGTTGTTGAGGGCAATTGGATTAAGGGAGTAATAGGGCCGGTAGCCAGCCGGTTGGTGGATAAATTTATGCGTCCGGTTTTGATCTTTGCGCTCGAGGGAAAATCTTACTGTGGCAGCGGAAGAAGCATTCACGACGTAGACATTCTAAAGCTAGTTGAAAAATCGGAAAAATATTTGGAAAAATTTGGCGGGCATAAGGGTGCTTGCGGTCTCACGGTTCCAAAAAGTAAATTTGAAGATTTTTCAGTTTCAATTTTAAAAACCGCAAATCTCAGAATTAAAGAAGAAGAGCTGCAAAAAAAGATAAAAATTGATGCAATGGTCGAGTTTTTGGATCTAAGTATTAATTTGTATGAAAATATAAAAAAGCTTGAGCCTTACGGAATGGGCAATTCAAAACCGGTTTTTCAAATCTCTGGCGTAGAGGTTATGGAGAAGAGAATTGTCGGGGCGGATGAAAAACATCTATCAATATCCTTTGAAAAAGGTAATAATAAAATCAAGGCAATCTTTTTCAGCGGAAATTTGAGAGAGGAAAAACTCATACTTCATACTTTATATGATGTTGCCTTTTCTCTTGACTTGGACACCTGGCAGGGAAAGAGAGAGCTCAAACTTAACATCATTGATATTAAACTGAGTAAGTAAATCATCTTACGCAGTACCTGTCATTGCGAGGAGCGAGAATGGCGACGTGGCAATCTTTTGATAGATTGCTTCGCACGTCACACTCGCAATGACGACTATTTTTAAGACTATCGCGTATGGTGATCAAGTAAGTAAAAAATATGAAGCAATCAAAAACAATCTACATGTGCGATAACTGCGGTAATGAATTTTCGAGTTGGTCGGGACGATGCACTATGTGCGGAGAGTGGAATACTTTAAAAGAAATTAAAATTGGAAATATCAAATCAAAATCAGCCGGAAGAAGTACAGAAATAAAAATTGAAAATTTAAATAATATCAAGATTGGAAATGCAACCAGAATTAGCACAAAAATAGGTGAGCTTGACCGCGTTCTTGGTGGTGGAATTGTGCCCGGTTCCATTATACTTCTGGGCGGGGAGCCGGGGATAGGGAAATCAACCTTACTTCTTCAATTGGCTAATAATTTAAAAAAAGTCTTATATCTTTCGGCTGAGGAGTCTGCCCCTCAGATAAAAATCCGGGCCGATAGATTAAAAATAGATAATAAAGAAATTTCTCTGGTCTCTGATTATGATATCGATTCTATTTTATTTGAAGCGGAAAAAAACAGACCGGACATTCTAATCGTCGATTCAATCCAAACAATCTCAACCGGAAATTCCGACGGTTCCCCGGGGAGTATTGTCCAAGTTAGGGAGTGCGGAATGCTATTGCAGCAATTTGCCAAAAGAACGGGTATTTCGGTTATTATCATTGGCCACGTAACAAAAGATGGCTCTTTAGCCGGACCAAGAATTTTGGAACATTTAGTTGATGTCGTTCTTTACCTGGAGGGCGAGAGATTTCATGACGCCAGGATTTTAAGAGGAGTTAAAAACCGTTTTGGAGCAACTAACGAAGCGGGAATTTTTTCCCTAGGGGACAAGGGAATGGTTGAGGTAAAAAATCCTTCAGAATTATTTTTATCTGAAAAACAGGATGAACCGGGCTGCGTTGTGGCTGCCACCCTTGAAGGAACGCGGCCGATCTTGGTTGAAGTGCAGGCTCTAACAGTGCCGACAAAATTTGGTTTCCCAAAGAGGACTTCTTCCGGTTTTGATCTGAATAGATTAAACCTATTGGCTGCGGTTATATCAAAAAAAACTAGTGTCAACCTTCTCAACTCTGATATCTATGTCAATATTGTCGGCGGTATGAAAATTAAAGATCCGGCTATTGATTTGGCCGTATGTTTGGCCGTTATCTCCTCTTTTAAAAACAAAAAACTGCCAAATAAGCTTTGCCTTTTTGGGGAGGTTGGTCTTTCCGGAGAGGTACGCGCGGTTGTCCGTCAAAAGGATAGAGAAAAAGAGGCGGTCGCACTTGGCTACAAAGTTTTACCGGGAATCAAAAACCTAAGCCAAATTATTTTAGAGCTGAAAATTTAAATCAATTATAAATAATAAATTATAATTCAATTACAAATTACATAATTTAAAAATCAGGCGGAATTGTCTCACCTAAAACAAAAATGTCATTCTGAATACAATGAAGAATCTCTTAGATCCTTCGGCTCTGCCTCAGGATGACCAGTACTAAATATTAGCACATTATTTTTTATGGTAACGTAGTGAAGCTTTTTACTTCAGAGATTTTTGAATTATTGTTGCCGTCAATTGAAGTGGTTCTGTAAAGATAAGTTGTGCCGGCAGTAAGACCGGACAGAATGATTGAATGATTGAGATCGAGGGAGGAAACAAAATTACTATCGGTATAAGAAACGGAAGCGCTTGCTTTGTAACTTACCATTGAAGTTGACGGCAGTTCCGTGGTCCAAGTTATGGTTGCACCGTTTTTTGTCGGCACAGCGGTCAGATTTGAGACTGAAACACTAATAGTGATTGATGTTTTAACAGTTGTGCCGTTTTCATCTGTTCCGATAGCAGAGAGTTGGTGTGTTCCATTGGAAAGGGTTGAAAAATCGTACGATTTGGAAAAGTTTGCAGTTGCTGCGTCACCGGCACCGATCGAGATGTTGTCAATGAAATATTCCACAGAGGCAATTTTTGGGGCAGTAGACGCCGAGACAGAAATTGTGGCTGTTGCAGAGAGTGAAGCACCATTACCGGGCGAACTAAATGAAAGAGTAGGGGTCAAATCTTTGGCCGAGCAATATTGTGTTGGAACACTGCTGTACATACCGTTAGCTTGTGCCCAGGCTATTACGGGATTTTCCCAATTCGGATTATCCGGTTTTTCTGAGTGAATATTTGTAAAAGTCCTATCTTCGGCCATTGAATCAGGAAGGTCGCTCGGAGCGAGTAGACCGTCCGACTTGCAGACTCGCAGCTTTTGATGAACGTCGTCCCGGTCTGTGGGAACCTGCCAAGAAGCAAAAATATCAGTTGTAGTCTCTGCCGACAAATCACCAGGTAGTTTGTTGGAATATTTTTCAACAGTGACAGTTTGAATTCCGGCCGGGGCGACAAATTCTTCTTTGGGTGTATCGGCTAATGCGTTTTTCATAAATTGATGAAAAATAGGACCGGCCAATTCGACAGCATCGCGTTTCATTGGGCTTGGCATGTTGTTGCCAACCCAGACTACAGTTGCGAGGGAGGGAGTATAACCACAGGTCCAACCATCGCGGTTTTCCTGGGTTGTTCCAGTTTTAGCGGCGACCGGTCTTTCGGAGAAATAAAGAGCGGAGCGGGATCCAAAAGTCTGAACGCGAGCGCTGTTGTCACTGAGCATATTGGACATTTCGTAAGTGATTTGCGGATCAATTACATCTTTAGAGCGATGATCTTTGTCGTAATCGTACAAGACATCACCATTGGAATCAGTCACTTTCAAAATGGGAGTCAGGTCTTGACGGTTGCCATTGTTGGCCAAGGTGCCATAAGCAGAAACCATATCTACTGGCTTAATTTCGGCTACGCCGATTCCAAGAGAGGCGCCATACTGACTGCGATCGTTTAAACTGGTGATGCCCAGATCATGAGCGGTTTGAATTACATTGTCTAATCCGGCAACCGAGGCCGCTTTTATGGCTGGAATATTTAAAGAGTTTTGCAATGCCGATCGCATTGTAACCGGTCCGGAAAAATTGCCGGAGTAATTTCTTGGAATATAACCGTTGCCAAAATCGGTTTGAAGATCGTAAAAAATTTTGGAAGGAGAGTAATCCTTTTGTTTAAGAATAGTTGCATAGTCAAAAACTTTAAAGGATGAACCCGGCTGACGGAGTGAATCGGCAACGTTTACGTTGCCATCAATATTAACGTCAAAATAGTCAACTGATCCGACCATGTCGAGAATTTGTCCGGTTTTAGGGTCAATTGAAACAAGGGCAGCATTTTCGCCATTATTTTTATTTATATTTTTTCTATTGTCGTCAATAGCCTCTTGTGCCAGTTTTTGTTTGTCGTAATCGAGAGTGGTAATTATTTTTAGTCCGTCTTTTTGGATTTTTTCATCCCCGTACTGTGCAGCGATTTGTTCTAAGGTATACATCGAAAAATGGGGGGCCAACATTGAATCGTGTCTTGGTTTCAAAGTAGTCCCAAGGACCAAAGTATCTTCAGCTTTTGCTTTATCGGCATCTTCCTTTGAAATTTTTCCAGTTTCAACCATGCGATCGAGGACATAATTTTTTCTATTTGTTAGCTGTTTGGTATGGGTTCCGTAAGGGGAGTAATAGGTTGGAGCTTGAGGAATAGCAGTTAGAGTTGCTGCCTGCGCCAGATCTAAATCTTTTGCAGTTATTCCGAAGTACATTTTAGCAGCCGATTCGGCACCGGCGGTAGAGTTGCCATAAGGAATCTCGTTTAGGTACATTGTTAAAATCTGGTCCTTGCTGAACATAAATTCAAGCTCAACAGATAAAATAAGCTCCTTGAATTTTCTGGTCAATGAACGATCAGAAGTGAGCAGGGCGTTTTTTACGTATTGTTGAGTAATAGTGGAGGTACCCGAGACTCTTGATGTTTTTCCGGTCATTTTGTCGTAGAGTGCTCTAAAAATTGATTTAGTATCAAAACCATGATGCTTGTAGAAACTGGCATCTTCGGTAGCAACAGTAGAGTCTTTTAAGTATTGAGATATTTGATCGCTTTCAACGACTGTTCTTTTCTGATCGCCAGTTTCATATAGAAGGATTTGGCCGGTACGATCATAAAGTTTTGTTGATTCGACGGCTCTTCGGTTAGCAATTTTAGTTGGAGTAGGAAGATCTTTAGCAAACCAAGCGAAGGCGATAACTAAAATAAAAATAAATACAATAAAGACATAAAAAAGAATATAAAGTGCAAACTTCCATTTTGGCATTTTTTTATAATTTGCCGGTAGTATTTTCTTTATAATTTCTTTGCCCTTTTTGCGCCAAAATATTTTTTTAAAGAATTTTATCATCTGTTCAGTGGTTATTATTTATAATGCAAAGCAGTTCGTCTTAGTTGTAAAAAACACGCTGTCAACTGCGAAATTGAGTTCGACTTATCAAATTTCTAGGCACTCTCAAGTCGCATCCGACCCAAAGGGTCCCCTTCGGGGCTTGGGACCGTCGAAATTTGACAAGTCTCGCCCAATTTTTAGTATTTAGATCACTCAAAGGGGCTGTGTCCTCTTGGACGGTTCATTTACATTATATGCTTCCTCTGATAGTATGTAAACAGAAAACCGTACAATTATAACAAGATATATTAGTAAATCAAGTACCGTGCGTTAAAAAGGTGAAATACCCTGTGGCTTGCCCTGGGGTATGATACCCTTTATTTCAAGAAACAACTATTAAGTCAAGCGTTTTAGTACTTTGAGGAGCTCAATGAAAAATAATTTTTTTGAAAAAGGTGTTGTTGAAATTATTGAAAAAGAATCTTTGGAACTGAAATTAGTGTCCAAAAGAAAGCTCCGGATAAAAATTGGGGTTGATCCAACCAGACCAGACATTCACTTGGGTCATGCGGTTGCCCTCAGGGTTTTAAAAAGGCTTCAGGACGCCGGCCATACCATTATTTTTTTAATTGGTGATTACACCACTAAGATTGGCGATCCCTCCGGTAGAAACTCTACTAGACCAATTCTTGACGACGAAGAAATCAAAGCAAATGCAAAAACATATTTTGACCAAGTCGGAAATATTCTCGATTTGAAAAAGACCGAAATCCGCTACAACTCCGAGTGGTTTTCAAAGATGAATTTTAACGATATTTTGCAATTAGCCGGTAAATTTACGGTGGCCCAAATTACAGAGAGAGATGATTTCGAGAAAAGATTGAAAGGCGGAATTGATGTTGGGTTGCATGAAATGCTTTATCCACTAATGCAAGCTTATGATTCAGTGGTTTTAAAGGCCGATGTTGAATTCGGGGGAACCGATCAAAGATTCAATATGTTGGCAGGGCGGGTTCTGCAGAAAAAAATGGGGCAAGCACCTCAAGACGTAGTTATGGTTGGACTCCTTATCGGACTTGATGGCAAAGAGAAAATGAGCAAATCGCTCGATAATTACATTGGCATAACCGAATCGGCAAACTCGATGTTTGGAAAAACAATGTCCATTCCCGATTCTCTGATTGAATCATATTTTGTTTTGTGCACGGATGAAACTGAAGCTCAAATCAAAAAACATATTGCAGATATGAAAGCAGGCAAGAACCCAAGGGACGTAAAGGCAGAGTTGGCAGAAAAAATTGTCGAAATTTATCACGGAAAAAAGAAAGCAGTAGAGGCTAAAGAAGAATTTTTTAAAGTCTATTCCAAAAAGGAATTGCCTTCGGATATTCCGGAAGTTAAAATTTCCGGAACTTATACATTGCCGCTTTTCCTGATTGAGCTGGGAGCAGTCAGTTCAAACTCAGAGGCAAGAAGATTGATTGAACAAGGGGGCTTGAAAATTGACGACGCAAAAATTACAGATCCGAAGGCAGAAATAGCAACTCATCCGGGCATGATTGTCCAAGTGGGCAAGAGAAAAATTTACAAAATAAAATAGCCAGGGCAATACAAATTACGAATTAACAAATAGTTACAAAGATAATGTAGTGATTTGTAATAATTCGTACATTTGTAATTAGTATCGACATGAAAGAGGATATCAAAAAAATAATTATTGAAGCAGTGAAGGAAGCGGGTTTTGCAGTTCCGCAAAATTTTGCTGTGGAAACGCCGCCTGACCCGGAGATGGGGGATTTTGCCACCAACATTGCCATGATGATTGCCGGCAGGGAGAAAAAGAATCCGAAGGAAATGGCGGAAAAAATTGTTGCGTTGTTAAAAAAAGAAAAAGATATTGAGAAAGTTGAAATCGCCGGTCCGGGATTTATAAATATTACAATAAAGAATTCGATCTATATAAATGAGCTCAAAAAAATATTGTCAGAAAAAGAGCAGTATGGCCGTGGTGGGAAAAAGCTCACTCACGTTAATGTTGAATATGTTTCAGCCAATCCAACCGGTCCTCTCCATGTTGGTAATGCCAGAGGAGGCCCCATTGGGGAAGCCTTGGCTGGGTTATTTTCATTTTTGGGCTATCCGGTGAACCGGGAATTTTATGTCAATGATATGGGGCTGCAAATCGAACGATTTGGCAACTCTCTTTATTATTGGTATGCAAAAAAAGGCGATCCAAAAATCGAATTTCCGGCTGACGGCTATCCTTCACCTTATATAGAAGAGATTTCAGAAGAAATTCAGAAAGACAATAAAGAGAAGTTGGCAGAGCTTGAAGACGAATCAGATTTGGTACAATTTTTCATCAAAGAGGGACTTTACCACACGATTAAATCAATCCGGGAAGATTGCGAATTGATAGGAATTAAATTTGATACCTGGTCTTATGAAAGCAATTTGCAACACAGCGGAAAAGCCGAGACTACAATAGAAAGGCTTAAAAAAGACGGTTTTACAACCAAAAAGGAAGGGGCTTTGTGGTTTAAAAATCCTGAGGACAAGGAGCTAGCGGACAAAGAATCAGTTTTAATTAAAAGCGATGGCAAAAGTTTCACTTATTTTACCGATGACATAACCTATCATCTTGATAAAATTGCACGCGGCGACGACTTACTTATAAATATTTGGGGCGGAAATCATCACGGTCATATTTCAAGATTTAGAGCGGCGATGAGAGCGGTTGGTGTTCCTGACGAAAAAATAAAAATTTTGCTTTACCAATATATCCGTCTCAAAAAGAGCGGCAAGGTTGCTTCAATGGGGAAGAGGCTGGGTAATTTTGTGACTTTGAGAGAGGTGATTGAGAGTGGGGTAGAGCCGGACGCCTTTAAATATTTTATTCTAGCCCAAAATTCCAATACTCCTTTTGATTTTGATTTGGAACAAGCCGCCGATACTTCTGAGAAAAATCCGGTTTTTTATATAAAATATGCTCACGCCAGGATCTGCAGTATTTTACATAAAGTAAATATTTCAAATTGTCATTTCGACTCTCGTCAAGGCGAGGTGGAGAAATCTTCCGCCGGTAAAAAGATCTCTCGACAAGCTCGAGATGACAACAAGGGGGGAGAGGTGACCGTCGATCTAGAGGAAGCCGATCTATCGCTTCTATCTAATCCGAGAGAGATTGCGCTTTACAAAGAGATAGTAGGATTTCCGCAACTTTTAGAAGAAATTTCAGAGAATTTTCAAATTCAATCACTCCCCCATTTTGCTTATAAAATTGCCGGTCTTTTTCACAATTTTTACGCCAACTGTCAGGTGATTACGGACGACAAAAAAATGACGGCTGCTCGCCTCTCACTAGTTCTAGCCACAAAATATGTTCTATCAAATATTCTTGAAATATGCGGCATCGAAGCACCGGAACACATGTAGTCACCAAATCAATAGGATAACAGATCTAAGCGAATAACGGATTGATATTACGAAAAATCGCCCTGAAATAACAGAGTGATTTTTTTTTTAATTATTATTCTTTGCTGAGATTGCTGAGATCATAGACTAAATCGGTCAACCGATGAATTTTGTGAAATATTTGTTCGTTTTCTTCCGTTCTTTCAGCAATATTCTTAGCTTGATATTCGGCACCCCCATCTGGGTTTTCTGGATCGTACAATAATTTGAGCGCAATATCTATTTTTCCAAACTCATAATACATTTTTGAGTGAGCGATAGCTATTTTAATTTGCGTTCCTTCATATTCATCGTAACTATGACATTGATTCGCTTCTATTACTTCTAATAATTCAAAATATTTGTAAAGTTCATTCTTGGCTTCAATTGGTAATTCAGATGTTTTATCTATTTTATTAGCTAATTCAATTATTCGTTCTCTTTGTTGATCATGTTTTGCTTTTAATTCAGGATCGATTACTTCTGGCTCCAGAGCATTAAAAAGTCTTTTTATTTCAAACTTTATTTCCTCGATTCTTTCTTCCTCTGATTTTGGTTGATCTCCGTCAAGCATTTTGTTCCTTAAATATTTTCGTGGTTCGTTTTGTTCGTGGTCCATTTCTAGTTGCTTTACAAATCGAACTCGTAAACGTTTCCGCCGGATAGAACGTAACCTTTTTTAATTTTGTCATTGATTGAAAAATCGTCAATGGTGACGCCGTCAATGGCGTATTGTTTTACAAATTGGCCGTTTTTATCGAAGCGAATAATTTTATTCGCAGCTGAATCGAGAGTATAGATGTAGTTTGTATTGGCATTGGTAAAGACTTCCTTGAGACTGGTTACTGCTGTTCCCGGAATTCCCGAAAGAGAGAAATTGGTATCAACTGCTCCACGTGAAAGTTTTATCATTTTTCCGTCGCCATTCAAGACATAAATATTGCCGTCAATGGCAACGTCAACTGCGTCTTTGAGGCCGCCCTTTTTTGAACTAATATAAGTTGTTCCTTTGGCATATCCGTCGCCGTCTTTGACATGTTTAATGACAGAATTATTATCCTTATCAAGAAGGTAAATATTGGAAGTAAAAATATCAAATGCAGTTGTATTTTCCCAAGCGCTTTCATCCGCAATGTTTAACTCAGAAGACGCTTTGCTAGCAACGTCTAGACTTATAAATTTGTTATTATTTGTTACGAATAAAATTTTGCCGGCGTTTTCATCCAGAGCCGCATCCTTAACCGTACCGTTTTCCTTGCCAATAGATGCAAAAAGCTTAACTTGCTTGTCTTGGGTGTTGCCATAATAGACCTTGTTGTCACCATTTGCACCATAGATGTCGTATCCTGACATCACAAATTTGAAAATATTGTCGCCCAATTTTAGAAGAGGTTTTGCGTCATAGAATCGAGTAATTTTGTTTATTGTATCAATTGACTGGTTGATTTCTTTGGTAAGAGCTATAGCCTTTTCTTTGTTACTAGGAGACTGTTCTGCTTTAACTGACAGTGCAAGAGCTTCTTCAAGTTCTGTTGTGTCTTTTGTTTTTCCAAGAGCAAGATTTTCTTTTGCTGTATCAAATAATATTATAGCCTGGTCATAAGAGTTATCAATAACACGTTCTTGTTTAATTTCATCCCTGTGAATATTATTGGATCTAATTTTTAAGTAACCGCCAAAAAATAGAATAATGATTAGAACAAGATAAAGATATTTTCTGTTCTCGCGCTGCCTCATAAACCGCCAGATGTTGGACAAGAAGGGGATAATTGATTCGAGAAATCTTCCAAAACCGGTTTTGGGTTTTCGATTATAGGTCGTAGTTTTTACTTTTAAGTTTTTGTAGCTTTCATCTGAAGTAAGTTTACTAATCTGGGAATGATTCTTTCTTTCTTCCTTAACCGTTTGATATTTTTCAGAAACTTTTTTGCCAAATTTACCACCATAAATCTTTGACTTTTCAAACAATATCTTACCGTGTTTACCGGCTGCTGCTTTGGTAATTCCGTACAATTTTTTTCCTTGAGCATAAGAACTTTTTAAAATAGGATCAAGTCGTTTTCGGGCAATTTTTAGAAGACTGTCCTTGACCTGATCAAGATAAATGATCTCGGGAATGTCGGAAAGAGTCGAATTCTCGGCATCGGCTGTGTCCTTGACTTCAATAACTATTGCGTTTACGTTGTCTATTTTGAATCTTCGAAGTTCTCGGTAAAGCTCAAGAACCGATTCTTTGGGTGATAATTTTTCCGTGATTCTTCGGATTTTATCGAGGGATAGTTGATTGTAAAGCTCTGAATTACCAAATACCACACAATCATCTTTGACTAAGTCGCCTGCCACAACATCAGAAAAAGTTTGCAGAGGATTGGGCTGATTGAGAGCAGGCGATTCGGTTAAAGAGGAAATTTTTCCTTTTCGAAAAATATACCCAGAAATTTTTCCCGATTGAGAGATAAGCAATTTGTTGTTGCAAACTAGCCCTATTATTGCATTTAGGTTACCGATCCACTCATTTTCGCCGGCTTCGGTCAATTTATTCAGTTTATCATTTATATGGCTTAAGAGTTGTTCAAAAAAATCCTCAGAAAGATCCTCTGCTTGAATGTTTCTTTCCAGGGTATCGGTGACCAGCCTTCTAATCTTGGTAACTTTTGACCAAGGAGAGAGAACTTCAAAAAGATAGAACAGATACCCTTCGCGGGCATTTTCTCTAGAGATTTTACCGGTAAACAATAACCTATCTGGCAACTTTTCTTTTGTAGCAAGAAATGCTGAGTTCATTTCCAGATTTGTTTTTCCCATAAAAATTCCTTAACATTCATACGGATTACGAATTTAAACTCAATTACCAATTTACAAATATACGAATTATTAGACTATTAGTAAATTAGTAATCAAGTGAAGATTTGTAATTCGTATTTTGTCATCTTTTACTTATTTCATTTTACCAAACAGAAAGGGCAAAATGCAATCACCCACTCTCTTACTCTCTTGATTTTTTTAGTCAAATGATTACAATTATAATTGTTTCGTCGAGACTTTAAATTGGCCATCAAGTAATATGTCTAATAGGGATTCCGCCTAACTGGTATCAAATAGGTTTAGCGGAAACTCGCCCCAATTTATTGGGGCGAGGGGTCAACATTTACTAGTACCGTGGTGCTGGTGTGAGACCACCCACTTTAAATAAAAAAGACCAATTTAACTTTATCGGCGGAACACAAAAGCACTTTCATTATAGAGTGCTTTTTGTGTTGCTAAATTTGCCAAAATGTGTTAAAACTAACGCGAGTATCCTGCAATGGAAAAATTGAAAATGGAGGCAGTGAGATGCACGTATACATTTTGATTCTGTGCTTGTTAGGAGCTTATCTTTGTGGGTCGATACCGTTTGGGTATCTGTTTGCGAAGTGGGTAAAAGGAAGAGACTTTGATATTCGAGACTGGGGAAGTTCCAATATTGGCTTCACCAATGTATGGAAGGTATTGGGGCTTAAAATAGGGCTTCCAGTATTGGTGGCTGATGTTCTAAAAGGACTTGTCCCGGTTTTGGTATGTAAATATTTGTTTGGCGAGGTCTGGGGTGCAGTCGCCTTGCTATTGGCTGCACTTGGTCATGCTCGCTCAATATACTTTTTCTGGAAAGAAGGCGTGTTTAGCGGGGGAAAAGCGGTAGCGACCTTCTTGGGTGGAATATTGGCATTACAGCCGTTGATCGCTCTTTTTGCTCTGGTTGTTTGGGGCATAGTACTTAAAAAAAGCAAGTACATGTCCGTTGCTTCAATTAGTGCCGGTCTGGCCGCATTCCTTGGGTCAATAGCTTTGACCCTAATCTATAGCAGAGGCCCTTTTTGGAACGTGATTCTCGGTTTGGTTTGTCTTGCCATATTCTTTACGCATTGGCGTAACATTGGCAGATTACACGCCGGAATTGAATCCAAAATAACAGAAAATAGAGGTGCGGGCAATCAAGATCCGAAGAAAAAAGTGGTTGCTTTTGCTCTCCATCCTCTTGACATGGAAGACGTTGGGCAAATGGCACCTTGGCTGATTCGCCTTTTGAGAAAAAAGGTGTTCACTGAGCGGGATGTGGGGCGGATAATACGCAATTTCCCGATTCTTGAGAGTGATCAGATCACAGGAGTGAAGACTCTTGACGGTTGTGAGGTTATAGTTCTCTTCATAGCGATTCCGCTCTTGCCGGAGCAGATAAAAGATCCTGCATACGGCAAAGTTTTAAGCGCAATGCTTAAGGCAGCAGCAGTTCAGGCTCAAAGACGCGGAGCAGTTATCTTGACATTGGGTGCCCTTCTTTCGACTGAAGGAAATGGCGGTGCCGATCTTCAAAAATGGGCAACAAAACGAGGGCTCACGATTACAATAGACAATGGAGCTCCGCTGACTATTGCAGCCACAATTAAGGTAATAGAAACCGTGGTGCACAAGCCGTTAAAAGAATGTGTTGTTGCCACAGTTGGAGCTAGTGGCATTATTGGCGGCACGCTCGTAAGACAATTCGGAAGGCAGGGAATAGCAAAAAGTTTGATCGCCATTGCTAGAAGCGAAGGAAAGATTGAAGGATTAAAAACATTTGCGACACTCTTTACCTCTACTGCTCTTGAGGGACTAGGAGAGGCGGACGTTGTAATCTTTACAACTAGCTCTCCAGACTACGTTATTACAAAAGAAAATTGCCATTTCCTTAAAAAGGGAGCGGTGATAATTGATGTAGCGGTTCCGAGAGATGTTGATGATAGGATATTGGAGTTTCGTCCTGATCTCTCAATCTATCGTAGCGGGTTGGTTGTTTTGCCTGGTGAACCATCGCTTGCGATTGATTTGCATTTTGG
>Ga0172381_10001229_pt1 | contig 30586 bp, 29 predicted proteins | sample Leawel6488metaG_FD_119754 | JGI IMG/M metagenome (GOLD analysis project Ga0172381, IMG submission 119754) | Leachate microbial communities from a municipal landfill in Southern Ontario, Canada - Leachate well 64-88 metaG | ecosystem: Engineered > Solid waste > Landfill > Unclassified | place... | reverse complement strand
GGTGCCTTACATCGAAGTCCGCCGGAGCAGCAGCGGGCGTGGTACCCACCTGTACGTCTTCCTCGATGGTATCCCGACCAAGAACCACACCATCCACGCCGCCCTAGCCAAAGTGATCCTGGCCAAGATGAGCCAAGACGCGGGCTTTGACTTCGCACCTTACATTGACGTGTGCGGCGGCAATATGTGGGTGTGGCGTCGAAACCAAGCCGACGCGAGCTTTGCCCTACTCAAGGCGGGACAAGGTCTTCTCAGTGAGTGGTCGGAAAAAGAACTGGAGGGTGGCCCAAAGGGCGACCCGTTCTACAAGGTCGCGAAAGACTGGCGTAGCTACGTCCCGAGTATTGACAAGGAGACAACGCCGGTCGGGAAAATCACCCCGGCCCTGCTGAGTGACGCCCAAAAGCTGTTCGTCGACACAGTGGCCGCCGGTCGGTACTTCACTGTCTGGCAAGCCGATAAGAGTTGTCTACATACCCACACCTGTGCTATCAAAGCGGCCCACGCCGAACTGAAATTGCGAGGCGTCTTTGAAACGCTTTCGGCTGGGGACCACCAGGACTGCAATTGCTTCTGCTATCCGTTGGAAGACGATGCTTGGCGAGTCGTCCGGTTCCATCCAGGGGCTAAGGAGGCTCCGACATGGACTCAGGACGGTACGGGGTGGACACACTGCGCAGTCAACCAGTCGGTTAACCTTGGAAGTGCTGCCGAAGCATACAACGGCGTCGAACTACCGAGGTCGGGCGGCTACGTCTTCGAGAACGCCGCCGAGGCCACGCAAGCCTTGGCAGCGATGGGGCACACGTTAGAGGTACCAGAATATCTCCAAGATCGCCGCATCAAATTGATAACCCAGAAGGACGGCCGCCCAATCGTTGCCCTCGAACGTCGCCAAGAGGATGAGACACCGCGTGGGTGGAGTGCCGAGAAGCGATCCTGGTTTGAGCGTGTATTGGGGGCCAAGCCCGAGCAACAGCAAGTCAATCTCATAGATCGGTACCGGCTAGTCTACCCGGATGAGTCCCAACAGCACGGGGCTGAGAGATGGGGCTTGTCCAACATGGGGTGGCAGCACACCGACCGCGCAAAAATGCACGACCACCTGATGCACATGCTACACGACAACGCCGCAGTGATCGACATACTCGGCGGGCTGGCAGACCGGGAGTGGTGTTTCGTCGATATCCCGTTCGGGCCGGAGTACCCGGGCAACAATCGCTGGAATCTGAAGGCGGCCCAATTACGCATACAGCCCACTACGAAGACTCCGCACCACCCGACGTGGGACATGATGCTATCGCACACCTTTAGCGGTTTGGACAACGCGATCAGTAAGGATGCCTGGTGCCGTGAGTACAACATCCGCACCGGCCGCGACTACGCTCTGCTGTGGGTCGCCTCAATGATCCGCAAGCCGTTTGACCGGACACCATACCTCTTTCTCGCCGGCAAGGAGAACTGCGGCAAGTCAACATTCCACGAGTCCTTACAGCACCTCATTACCTCGAACGGAATAATGGACGCAACTACACTGCTGGGCGGTAAGGACATGTTCACCGGGCCCTTGCAGTATGCGGTATTAGTGTGCGTCGAAGAAGCATCCTTCGATAAAAACAAAACGGCGGCGGCCAGGATGAAGAACTGGACTGGTAATGAATTCATCAATCTACGCCAGATGCGACGTGAGCAAATCACCATCCGCAATAAGCTGCATTTCGTGCAAGTGGCCAATGAAATGGGCGCTGCCCCATTCAGCGGTAGCGAAGATACTCGCATCACAATGACCTACGTGCCCGAGATCAAGAACTACATCTCCAGGGAGACACTACACGGCCAGCTTCAAGCAGAGGCCCCACATATACTCAGAACTCTCTTGGAAATTCCGCTGCCGCCAACGGATAGAAGCCGCTTCTGCCTGCCAATGATCGACACCGAACACAAACAGGGTATCCGCTCAGCACAACAGACCAATCTGGAGCGGTTCATTTCAGAATTCTGCGTAATATCAGACAGCCGTCTCCTATTCAACGACTTTGCTACCAAGTATCGCAAATGGGCCCAAGAACTAACCTACTTTGACGGCAATAGCACAGACGCCTACCTCAGTAGTAACCTGCCCGTGGACTACCCGCTCGTCCTCATCGACGGCGTGCAATACGTCTCTAATCTCGCGTGGAAGAAGCCATGTACCGACCACTAACCAGAACTGACCTCAACGCTATCGCCGCCGAACTTGTGGGCACAGACAACGACCTGCAAGTCACGATGGGCGAACTCGGCTTGGACCTCTACCACTACGGCGTGTCCGACGTGCTGGCATGGCTCCGGCAGGACTATGGTCTGGTGCTTGTCGACGATAGGTGGGTGCTAGAATGAAACATCTAAGGGGGCATGTGATCGCTGCCGTCGACGTGGAGACTACCGGCACGCGATCCGATTTCCACGAAGTCATCCAGATCGGCATCGTTTGTCTTGACGGCGATCTCAATCCCACCGGGAAGCAGTTCTACCACAACATCTGGCCGGACTACCCGGATCGAATGGAGCCCGGAGCCATTGAGATCAACGGGCTCACCATGGAGGCATTGCTTGGGGCCGCTACTCCGATGCAAGTGTCTGATTGGCTCACGGAATGGTTTGATTCTCTGAAACTTGGCCGCGATGCCAAACTAATCCCGCTGGCCCACAATTGGACCTTCGAGTACCGATTCTTGACTGCGTGGCTGGGCGACCACCAACGGGACCAAATCTTTCACTACCACCCACGCGATGCCATGGTCTATGCCCTCGGCATCAACGATCGCTACGGGCTCAACGGTAAGGCACCCTTTGAAAAGGTGTCTCTGGAGTACCTCTGCCAGTATTTCGGCGTGGTAAACGAGAAGCCACACGACGCCCTAGCGGACGCCGTCGCCGAAGCCAAGGTCTACAAGGCGTTGTTGGAGTGCGAACGGTGAACGCCCTATCTTGGATTAGCGAAATCATCAATTGGTTCGGGAAGTTCATTCCCAGACTCGTGATCGTCCGTTCAACACACGCGGGCGTCCGCTTTCGTCATGGGCGGGACCCAAGAGCCATCGAGCCCGGCATACGGTGCTACTGGCCTCTCGTGACCGAGGTGGAAATCATCCCGGTAGCCCGCCAGACACACAATCTACCGACACAAGCCCTGCTGACAAGCGACAAGAAACGAGTCGTCGTCAGCGGAGTCGTCGTCTACAAGGTACGCGACATCGTGGCGTGTATCGCACGCAACTGGGATATCGCCGATACGATCAATGATATCACCTTGGTGGCGATCACGAAGATCGTAACCACGCACACGCTGGACTATTTGCTTGAGCATCTGACTGACGAAGTCCAGGACAAACTAACACACGAGACGAAAAAGAAACTCAGAGTCTACGGCATAGGCGTCTACTGGACGGCGTTGACGGACTTTGCCGAGTGCCTGATTATCAAGAACATCTCCTCGGATGGCAAGTCCGGCACAGTAATCACAGGGGAATGAAATGGGGTTTAAGCGATCAGAATGGAATACGATCATTCAGCAGATCAACGACAAAATCACAGCATGTGGATCTAGCATTGAGCCGCTGGTTGAAGCTGGCCCAGATCATCGCTGGTCAGTGGATGATGTTCGCACGGTCCAGACTACTCTGATGGGTCTATGTACCAATGCAGATTTTGACCCGGTGATACCACTGCGCTGGAAGCAAAGCACCATCAATCGTCTACAAGAGGCAATTGTTGCCTGCGACTGCTGCGGGTGGGAGATGTACGAACTTCCTTATACTTGGGGGCTTACGCACGAAGCCTGCACGATTCTTGGCGCACCATACGATTGCTACTACTTGAATTTGGCAGGACAGACATGCGGAGCGTCAGGATTCCGCTACCGCGTAGGGGCGTTGTATTGCGACGTACTTTACCGCATCAACGGCGACCTTGCACCAAGAAAGATCGCCTGGGGGTACACAATTCTCGACGATAGCGGCATCGCGGCCTCTGAGATACCAAACACAAACATCTTCGCCGTAGAGACGGGAAGCACGATTATAGTCGAAGAACTCGATTCATCGCTGCACATCGGAAGCGTAAATGAACTTGCAACTCACGGCCTCAGCCTGCCCGATGAGATCGAAGCGTGCCTAGTATCACCTTTTGTCTCAAGCTACTACGGAATTGAAATACGACGCGACGTAGTATGCCTCTAGTCTTCCCACAATGTCAAGACGCCCTAGATGGCACGAAGCCCGGCACAGATATAGTGAAATGCCGTCTCTGCAAGCGAACGCACGCAGCCGTCGCGGTGAGCCACTGTCTAAGGTGCCAGCGGCCAACCAAGCCAACCAAGCCAATCATACCTAAGTCGGTCAGAGTCCAAATAGCCCCGGCCCCGCCAAGAGCCAAGCAGATTGAAGCCCCGCCGCTCATCATCCGCCTCAAGACATGGGTTGAAGCTCTTGAGCAATGGGATACTGCTGGGAACCCTGTGCGGTCACAATCGCAGATCGACGACATCTACAAGACACACTGCAAACCCTGCTCGTTCCGCCGCAAAACGGAAAACATCTGCCTGGTTTGCGGCTGTCGAATCGCCACCTACGGTTTTGCCATCTTCAACAAGATCAAAATGGCCACAGAACACTGTCCCAAGGGGAAATGGTAATGACAACAATCGCCAACACCAAAGGCCAAAGAGCCCTAGACCAGGTGCTCCGCTACGTCGTATCGACGCTTACCGATTGTCGGCCGTCAATCGCCGACGGAGTAGTAACCCACAACGACGGAACAATCTATAAGCTGGATTGGCCGCCATGCCGCTGGCAGGCGTTGCAGATATCGTGGGATGGGCACCTGCAAATCGTTGGTCAGTGTCAGAACCCGCTCTGCGAAAAGCATCTACAAAGCGTAGACCCAGCTACGTGTAGGTTGTGCCCCTGCAAATAAGCCTTACTCATCCTCTTCCAAGAAGGCCGTTCCAGCGCCCATCTTCTCGCCGGTGCTATCATATTTGTAGTCAAACGGGGCCTCATCCTCGCCCTCGCGGACTAGCACGTCGCCATTGACCACAATGCGGCCCTGCTCATTAACTCGGGCAATCAGGTCTGCCAAGGTCGACTCACGCTGCACACCCGTTGACGAGTCACAAATACGTGTGGCGTGGATGTCCAGAGCAACATCACTCTTGAGCGTCTTACGAGTGATAGCGATGGGCGTCATCTTCTCTGAGTAGTCCACCGTCCTATCAGACGACGGCGTGTTGTAGGCACTGCTCGTGTACTGCGTCGAGTCGACAGTGTCCCTGGCAACAAATCCGGTATCAGTCGGTGTACGATCCCCGTGATCGCCATTGGGTCCATACACAACATTCTGGCCGCCGATGAAAATGGTGCCAATAATCGTTGACGTATCCCCGATCGGCAAAGCCCCACTCGCCCCCGACCCGGGGCCGCCAGCCCCGGCGTAGCCATTGGCAATGTCCGCTGCGGACGGCCACGTTATCGTCGCCGGCAGATCAGCCGGCCAGTAGTAGAGATACTCAGACATAGTCCCCGCAGCCACCGGCGTAACACAGACAAAGTCAATCGTATTGTTGTCCGAATTGTAGACCGCACTCTCGACGATTGCTCGCACAGGCCCGCTTGACACGTATTGCTGGTCAAAGTCCAACGTCACCACATCGAACGTCTCCAGGTTCAGTTTGTGTGCGTGCGTCGTGAATCGAACACGTTTCCAAGTATTCGATTGCCGGATCAGCCAGAAAGTGGCCACCTTGTAGATGATATCGGGCTGGTTGTAGATGTAGAATTGGTGCGTGGCCTCGTGGAGACCGTATTTCTTCACATTATGCCGTAGGGTCACACTAAGGGGCTGGTCCTCTGTCTCAACACGCAAAGACCACTGTGCCACGAACTTTGTCACTAGTGACTCCGTGTCGGTAAGCTCTACGACGACGCCAGACTCGGCATCTATGTCGGCCTCGGTAATCGTGTCCACAGCGGTTGGGGCCGCCGGCAAGTATCGCAGGTAGACTATTCCCTCGGAGAACCAGATCGCACACCGGGCCTGAAAGGCAATGTCCTGCAAAACCGACACCACGTTGCGGCGATCGTTGATGGCAAAATTCGCCGGGAACGGTTCAAGCCTGGCTCGAACCGCCGCGAATGTCGCGGCGTCACATTGCAGGTCAGTATACTCTTCCACAATGTACTCAATGATATCGACGATGTTAGGGCCGATGTCCGACTCGAAAGAGACATACAAATCATCCTGCCACCCCTCGCCAAGAATATGGCTCAGTGGGCGATCCACGTCTAGCATCACGGCGGTAATAGACCCGTAGGTGCGAGTGACCACGGTGTACAAATCGCTGGGCACATCCACCAACCGCGTGGAGCCCGATGACACCTGCTTGTAGGCACGTACTGACAGCACTGTACCCGGCGTGATCGAGATCACATAAGACCTCGCCTCGCCGGTATAAAGAGTGGCGGTAGCTCCGGGCTCGACCCAAAACTGTTGAATCACTGGCGTGCGATCGTCGATGTACTGTTCATCGAGCGTGACCACAAGTGTGTGGGCGTCGACTCGTTGACTGGGGTGCCCAATGCTACCACGCCCCTCCGGCACATCCGTGAGCCACGACCACTGATTTACCAGCGTTGTATATTCCACGCCGCAAACAGCCGGATCGGGATCATTAAGTTTCGAGTTGTAGGCTGCTTCTGCCTTTGCCACCAACTCCTCGTCGCTACGGCTGTAACAGTGGAAATCGGTACCGTCGAAATAGCCTTTGAAGAGGCCACCTTCAATGCTAATAGTCACAGTCTGATTCTGCGGGAAATCTTCGCCGCCAAGAATCTTGATGGGGTTAGGCCCCAAGCCCTCGACATTCGCCTCGTCGATTTTCTTCTGCCTCTTGGCCAGCGTACAAGCCCGACGGCCCTGATAGACGCCGACCTGCTGGGCTAAATTATCTTTGCACTCGTCGTGTTCCTCCTGATACTGTGCCGCTGTCTGGGCGTACTGCACGACACGCTGGTGGTAGGCTTCATCCAACTCATCAGCCAAACGTGCTGGCGGCGTCGTCCACGAACTCACAACACGCTTCAAGTGTTCCAGATACGTGTTGGTCTTATAGACACTTATCTCAAAGTCTACATCAAAGGACGTTGGCAATGCCAGTGTCTCATTCTCACCGGCCAAAATTCCCACTGGCGTAAGAGTCGTGCCACTGATAGCCGTCGACACGGCTAGGCATTTGTTGTTCAGCACCTTGCCGAAGATAATTGGCCATGGCTTATTGACCATATCAGCCGGTAGGTACTCAAATGCACCCTCCTCCGCAGAGAATCCAATCTCACGATCCTCAAGCTGCGTTAGAATCGTAACGGTCACTTGCCGAGTTCGCTCATTCCACGTAATCGGCGTACTGAGCACACCATCAAAAAGGAGAAACTTATCGGCTACGTCGAGACCGGCAAAATACTGGTACACACGCGCTCGTCGCTTATGGACATCGTGCGTGTCCATGATCGCTTTGATTTCGCCGTCGATATCAGACAACGTAAGCGTCAATGACTGCGAATCACTATTAGCCCCGATGTTGACCACATCGTCGAGGCTACCCACCTCCGTAATGCGACCGGGTATCGACCACACCGTGCGGTCGGCATACGAAAGCGTTGTACCCGCTACCCAGTCAATTTCGACGATCAGAATCGGCTCCACCGAATGTGACTGAGCTAGTTTCGCGAGCCCGTTGGCCGATATGGTTCTCATAGCTGCTCGACTCCCTCGAACTCCAATTGAATCGTCTGTGTTCCGCGTTCGGGCCAGTCGAACTCAAACGGGTTGGACGTGAAGCTCCCCACCCACGTTCGCCCGTTATGATCCACGGTCTTTATTTGCGAAGACGCATAGGCGTACAAAAAGGCCCGCAACTCCATCGCCTTGGCCCGCGTAAGGCGAAACGTCCACTGCAACTTTCGGCGACCATCATGCCGCTTGATATAGACCCTGCGAACTCCGTTCATAGCCAGTTTGCGTATCACTGTCACGCACAATGTCTCCGCGTCTCCGAACTGCGGATTCGGTAGCACGGTAGTCGTCTGAAGCAGTGGGTACGGCGCAGTCAAATAGAACATCAGAGTGTCCAGGTTGGGTCCAACTCGCCCTCGAATTCAAAGCTCGCACTGTAGTTGCCACGGCCATCCTGCACCACAGCATCCGGGCGTGTAATTACACCCCGCCAATAGCGGTGCTCCCAATCCAGTAGGCCGATCTCGCACCCTAGATAAGTCTCCATGAATGTCAAGAGCCCCGACGCTTCAGGCTCCGTAAGCCCGGCAAAACTCAGAACAAGGGTCTGAGTTTTGGGCCACTGCGGGTCTGCGTAAACCAGCAATGTGCCGCCCCGTGTCTCTTGGCAAATTCGATTGAAGCTGAGTCGATCCCGATTCCCAAGCTGCGGTGCCCGCAACAGCAAGGAATCCGTAGGCGTCCCGGTAGCTGGGTAGACCAACTGAAACGGTATCGTAGTAGCCAATACCGCAGGCGGCGTAGTCGCTGGCGGCGTCGGCGCGTCGTCCGCCCCGGCCCCGACGAACGGATGGTACTCGAACTCGATTCCGGCCGACTCTACAACGTAGGCGACCGATACCTCGGTGTCAATCGCCACTGCCGCTGTCTGTGCAGTCGTGTGCGTTACGGTCGCTGCGGCGTTCGGCGAGATCGCGGCTACGACAACACTGCATTTGTCTACCAAGGCTTCCGCGTCGAGTAGCACCCAGGCGAGAGCACTGCCGTACTGATTCTTGGCCGCACCACAGTCAATTGTCAATACGGCCTCGGCCGTCACGTCAATCGCATCCGGCTTGACTCGTACCTTCGCCGCCGAAGCAAACAACGGAATAGCTTGGTGGGCCGAAACAGAAATCGGCCGGGAGGCTACCGCATCGCAATCCAAACCTTCGACAACATCGACCATCTCATACGTGGTCGTGTCAAGTTCAGACGTAATGACTTGGACCGGTGCCTCGCAGCTACGATCAAACACGCACTGCACACTAGCCACTGCGCCAAGTGTCAGTGCCGCCGTAGTGCCTCCCGTAACAGCCCTCACGGCAGACGCCGCCGCGTCAAGTGCTATAGACGCGGAAGCCGTCTCGTCGTAGGTATCATAGGTCCATCCGACTGAACTCGCCGCAATAGCCAACGCCTCGGAGCCTGCTACCGCGAACACGCCGCTGCTAGACGCCGACGCAGTAAGGGTCACACTACCAGTTGCCGAGACGTTGTGGCTAACAACCGTCTTATACAGTACCTCGACGTACTGCTGTGTTGTATAGACTGTTCCCATACTTACACTCGCTTCACGCCGAACTGTGTGCTATTCAGTCCCGCCAACGTCCATGCTGACGATGTTGCCGGACTGACTTCCAAAACGCTGTACAGCATGTCATACGCAGTCGTCACGGCGGGTGTGGCCGCCTCATAGACTGTACTACTGATCTTGGCCAGATTCTTAATAGTCGGCGTGGCGGACGGCGTACCCTCTTTCGTGCAGCTATTGATCTGAATCGCCAAGATATCTCCGAGGTCGGAAGCATCGCTGTAGTTGAACAGATCAGACGCTGTGCCCGCAGCCGAATTGTAATCCGTGTCGGTTGTACATGGGTTCTCATCTACCGTGGCATAATGATCGCTACCCGCACTTGGCGTCCAATCGGTCGCGTCTCCGTCAGATGCCGGCCAAATAGCTCGAACTTGCACGTCGCCCAAAAAGTCGTTACAAGTTCCAGCGCCGTTCAACACGTACCAGTCATCCACGTAAGTGCGTCTGGCACCGAGCTTGATATTATCATAGCCGGCAGTAGTAGCCCGTGTATCAACGCCTGAGACCGTCAAAACTGTCGCACCGTTAATACGAACTTCGACTGACCCACTTTCAGCATCGACTACCTTCACCTCGACATAGTACCAGTTCCCTACGGCGAGACCGGCCCCCGACGTGGTGCCCAGAGTCGTGCTGGTAGCCTGATTAGCCACCGTGATCTCTGAACCGGATGTGGCATATTGCAGCGTCACACCGTTGGTAGCCGTCTTACGAAACGCCAGTAGATCGAAGGTTGTAGAGGATGACGCGGCAACGTAGAGGCCGAACCCGACAACATAAGTTGTCGATGCCGTCGACAGCAGCGGCGTCACTAAGTAGTACAGGGACGTAGTCGAGGTAGACGTTCCAAGGGCATAACCCCCGTCCGTGCGACCGGCCCGCACGTAAAAGGAGGTCGCGTCGAGATACTTGGTGAGCGTGATCGTGCTGCTGACGCTGTCACCGGCAGTAGTACCGAACGACTCAAATCCTTCGATCCACAGTAGCGACATACAGCACCTAATAGAAAGGGCCGAGCCGGGTATGACCCCAGCCCGGCCCGCGACAAGGGAGTATCAGTAGGCCGGGCCAATCAGGCGCTGACGGTAAGTGTCACCTTCAATTGGTCGCCGCTATTCACGTCTACATCGCCGGTGCCAAACAAGGCCGTGCAGAACAGCACCGCGCCAGACGCCACGGCGTCATCCTTATCCTGCGATCCAGCAGCCCCTCCAACAAGACCTATGCCCTTCACAGTCCCCGACGCCGTAATGTCGAACACAACAGGTGACGCATTGGTCAGGGCTTGTGAGGCCACATCACCTTTCGTCCAGCTGGGCCGCGTAGTCGCACTATCGCTGTTGGCCGGGTCGGTGTAGTCCGTGAACTCATCCCATCCGTTGGCATCATTGATCTCGGCATACGTGTCGCCGGCTGCCAACGCCGTGTAGCCGGTGTAGTCAATCAACAACAGATACCACGTAGAGATAGCGGTCCCTCCGTCGAGGCCCGCACTCAAGAGGGCATTTTTGCCTTCGTTGGTGACACCGTTGGGAAACCGATACTTGCATAGCAGCTTCCCGCCCCGCCAATGCTCAATCTCGAACCAGTCATCCAATCGAATCGGTGCTTGGACCTCGCGGCCCCGAACCATATTGCAGCTTGCCTTGACTTCCGTTGGTACTCTCATAGCCTCACTGTGCCCCTTCTGATTTCACGTCTCAACTCTGTTGCGATCTCCCTTGCGGTCTGTCGGCTGGTTCCACCGCCGTTCACGTTTACGTGTATGTCGCCAATGTTCGTTGTGCTACCGCCCTCGGCGCGGTAAGCCGGCTGAATCCCTGCATTCATGGCCACAAGCTGGGAAGCAAACTTCCTCGACGACGCTGCATTCACGACAAACTCGCCCGGGGAGAGCATCGCCGGAATCGTATCGAAGCCCCTTGGAGAACCGCCGTTGGCGAACCAGCCCCCGAACGCCATGCCCTTTGTCTGACTCCGCTGAAGAAGCTGAATACGTTCCTTCAGCAACGTATTCTGATCGGCTAGTGTACCCTTGACACTGCCTTGGGCATCGACTTCCCACTGCACATTCTCGTTGATGTTGATCTGTGCTTGCCGCCTCTTCTCCAACGTCTGCAACACTTCGCGAACTTGATTTGCCTCCTTGATATGCTCAGGCGTCATCGGACCAGCTTCTTTCAGCATCTGCTGGGCTTTTGATTGCTCCTCCAGACCGGCCAAAGCCGTCTTTACATTCTCAACAAAGACGCCCTTATCACGCAGCCCGCCTGACCCTAGATACCCGTGCCCCCAATTGAATACATCGCTGATATCAGTATTGTCGCTCAACGCTCGAAGATTCTTAATCTCCTCGGCCGTCAAGTCGGCATCCTGTCTGGCTCTGCCCAACTTCATCAGCAGAGTATCGACACCGTGTAAGGGAACACCCTTGGGCAACGTCTCCCACGCCTTGCCGATAGACTTATAGAAGCCTTCGTTGGCCATCTTCATCTTCTCGGTGCCGACGACATACTTCTCTTTGCCGGCATCGAACTCTTGAAGTCTTTCTGTAGCCTTGTCCATGACCTTATCGACGCCGACCTCATTAGGATCAAGGCCGGTGTACCCAATCAGAACGGCCATCGCTGGCACGCGGAGAATCATTTGGTCAAAGCTCTTTTGAAGGTCAGCTTGGAGCTTCGCTACAGCACTCGGGGCAACCGCGATCGTCTTCAAATCTTGCGTTGCCAATGCCCTAGCAGCGTCACGTCGCAGCGATGCAAAGGCCCTTGTGTCGCCCCGGTACGGGGCCATGAAGTCTTCTTTGGCATACTGCTGGTACAAAGTTTGGAAACGACCAATGTTTGCCTCAGCTTGGCCAATGTCCCGCTTCAATTCACTCTCAGTCTTCGTGCGATAGCCGCCCTTTGCAGTCTTCACCGTTGTCTCTAGTTGAGACTCGATAACTGCACGCAGACTGTCAAGCTCGGCGGTGTGCTTCTCAGCCCGGATACTCCGCTGTTCAAGCGTCGTTGCAAGTCCCTGCTGCAACTTCCCCTGCTGTCTCAACGCATCGATGTGTCGCTGGTCAATCCGATCCTTTACCCTAGCGGACTCCTCGATAGCGTGCTCAGTGCCAAGCAGCTTAGCGGCTTCGGCGGTCTGCTGTCGGTAGGACTCGACTCTCTCCCACGCCTTTGCCGCCTGTTGTTCTTGGAGCGTATCCTTGGCCGTTGCCGCGGCCCTTTCAGCAATTGCAAGTTCTCGGTCGGTCTTTGCATAGAGTAGGCGGTACTTGTCCTCGGGACTATACTTCTCGATATCCCGCTGGAACTTTCGAGCGGCCTTGCCCTGCTCAATATCAGCAGTCTGAACCGGCGTAGTCTCTGTAGCCTTAGCCGCCGCGTCCTCAGACATACTCTTGAGCTTTGACTGCATCCGCTCCCGATGTTGCATGATGCGATCAAACGCACTCTTCGCAGCCTGCTCCTGAGCCTTTACCGCCGCCTCGTAGTTCTTCGTCTCGCGAAGATACGTGACATTCTCCTCGGCGAACTGCTGCCGAGCCAATCGAATCATTTCATCCGTTTCGCGTTGGCGAATGCGCACTCTCGCGGCCGATTGTCGATCCATCTCAGCCAGGTTCGCTTGCATGGCCTCACGAGCGGCCTGAATTGGGCCGAGCGTATAGCTGTTGACTATCTCGCCGATCTTGGAGCCGAGCATCCAACCGCTCTCAAGAAGTATCGCTGCTCCGATTGCCGTGCGAAGGCCGCCAACCTTCATCGTGGTCTCGTCTAAGTTGGCGTTAAAGATGCGTAGATGGTTCGACGCCGTCTTTCCCAGTAGTGACGAGGCCGTCACCATGCCAGTGACGATCCCCGTAAAGGCCGGCAACGTACCAGTCAGATTGCGAAACGCCCCGACCAGACCACCCCCACCCCCGACCAATTGAATCACCGTATTCAGCTTTTCGACGACATCAGCACCGAACTCGGCAGTCCAGAAGTTCTTCAGTTGGTTGGTGGCCTTAGTCAGCCGCTCGGCGTCGGTCTGTGTTCTCTCAGCCAGCTTTGAGTCCAAGAGCTTCTGGTCCTGCGAATTGATCTCTTTCAGGCTGTTTGCATACGCCTCAGCACCTTCGCCAACCAGCCGGAGAGCACCGGCCAACGCCCGCTGATTCTGGAACAAGGCCGCAACAGACGTTGTTGACCCGTCCGTGGTCCCGATCAGCGACTGCAATGTGCCTTGCAGGCCCAGAGTCTTCACCGCGACTTCGCCCGAATCGAACCCGAGCTTAGCCAACGCCTTCTTCATTTCCTCAGTCGGCTTCAACAGCCCAACCAGGATGCCTCTCAACTGCGTGGACGCTTCATTGGCCTTGACGCCGCCGATGGTAATGGCCGCCAACGCGGCGTCCAACTCTTCCATCTCAACGCCGGTCGAGTTGCCAATAGACTGGACACGGCCCAGAGCAGTGGCAAGTTCCCCGGCCTTCAATCGTCCCAAATCAATCGTCTTAAAGAACTGAGACGCACGAACCTCGGCCATGCCGGCAGATTCGCCATAGGCGTTCAGAGCCCCCGTCAACAGTTGTGCGGTCGGGACCAAGTCCTCGCCTGTCGACTTGGCCAGCTTATTGGCCGCCGTCAAGATGTTGACCATGTCAGCCGTATCGCTGAACTGGTCAGAAATCACCTCAAGCTGGGCCTTGCTGACGGTCTCAAGCGACTGATTGAACGAGTCCGACATCACCCGAACGCTGGCGGCAATCTCACCGAAGGACCGCTCGGGATTGATCGCACGGATACTGCTGACATTAGACGAGAACTCAAGGGCCGCTTGGGCAGACTCCACATAAGCATCACGAACAGCGTTCATGCCACGCACAAACAACTGAGTCTGAATGACTCGTGCGAACGTCTGCCACGACAAAAACATGGATTCGGTGCCAGACTTGACCTGCTTACTGGCCGGCACGAACTTCGCCATTGTCTCGCTGTGTATTTTGTCGAACGCCGCAGAGACGGATTGTCCCGTCTTTGCACTTACTTGCTGGGCCTTGGTGCAATTCGTAAAGAACTGGTCAAATGCTTTTGAAGCATCTGCCCCGCCCAGCAATACGCCACCAGAAGTTCGCTTCGAGGTCGCATCAGAGAAAAGGCCACCAGACTTGGTACCCATACCCACCGAGCCCATCGCCCTCTCAACAAGACGGGCCTCGGTGCGAAGACCACGAAGCGTAGCCAGTGTCCGCTTAGCGCTGTCCGTCACTGAATCGAGCCGGTTCGCGGTAGTGCTCAACCGGTCGTTGTACGACGTGAAGCCGGTCTTGAGCCGCTCAAGCTCGTCAAGAACCTGCCTTGCGTTTAGTTCAAGAGTTTGTCGAATATCGTCTGCCACGTCACACCGTAAGGTTCTTTACCGTCAATAGGTCCGACCAACCCGGCAGGACTACTTCGACGACCTCTCTCTCGAACGCTTTTGCCCCGGCCTCTTGGAAGTGGTACGGGCCCGGCCGCCTCAGATGAAAATACGGGTTGCCGTTGTCGTCCAAGAACTCGTTTGCGTTAAACTGCTCATTGATGCACAGGTGTGTCAGCGACGTTCCGTACTCAAAGCTGTAAACACCGCCTTGGGTCTTCCATTCCAGCCCAACATTCTCAAGTCCAAGCTCCGTGCGATTGTAGGCGTTAGGATCAGGGACGATGTTCAAGGCATAACCAACCTGACTGGCCAACGGAGTGAACGTCGACTGAGAAGCCCCCGTCCAGATCGGGACAATATCGACTACCGTTGTCAGCCATGCAAATGCCCCTTGCACCAACTTCTCAGTAAGCATCTCGTGCAATACACGCTTGTACCGCGTGTCGTCGATGGCGAGTTGCTTGAGCTTACTTCGGAACTTCACTGGGATCACCGCACTCATCGTGCGTACAAGTTTGATCGAAGGCCAGTATCAACTTCTGCTGGCCTACAGCGCACTTCTCCCAACTTTCAGGGATGCCAGGCGGCCGGATGCCGACCCGAATACACGCACGCCATATCGCGTAGAGCCCCGTGCGGTATTCGGGCCAGACAATCTTCTTTACTCCGTCCGCATCCCAAGTAGAAAAGACTTTCGGGCCTCCTCCAACTTGGCCTCGTCCAGGCAGTTGGCTTCCAAAACCAGCCGGTGAATCCGGTTGATTTCGACCACCGAGAACTTAGCCTGTTTCAGGTCGTCTTCCCAACTGAGCCAAGTCGACGGCTGATCGAGTCGAACCGTGTCCCATTCAATCTGAGACGGCTCCAGTGAGCGGACAATGATATACGCCGACCGCTTGCTGGCATGAGACTCAACATCCGTCTGATAGCCCTTGTCCTCAGTGTCGGGGACACGCCGCCCGCCCTTCAGCATCATGGGCGGTGTCGGAATCGGGCACAGCCGATAGAAGTCATCCATGCTATCCAAGCCGGAAGCACGGAAAACGATAGATTTGTCATTGCCCCGAGGGAGCACCAGAATGTGCTCACTCGGGACAGTGGTAGGATCAACTCCAGCGATCTTCATGTTACTCCCCTGTCAAAAGAGTCTTTAGCGTCTTCAGAGCCGAATTAGCCCCGAGTCACAGTCGGCTCAGTGGCGTTGCACTTGCCGCTGACCGCGATCGTCCCGTCCTTGGCGCTGTAGTCCAGCTTCTCCCATCGGAAGTCGGGGAAGACATAGGTCGTCGTGTACTGCGTGCTGCACGGGCGATCATCGACGACCTCGATATCACAGCAGTACGGCTCGCACGCCGTACTCGAAGTCGAAACCCACTCGGCGGCATTGCCTGTGCCCTTAATGGCCTCGACAGGCGTGATCGTCTCGCCCGTACCCGACTTCACTGTGTCGAACACAAAGTTGGAGCTAACTTCCATCGGCTGGTCGTCGCCCTCACGAACGGTGTCCAACAGACCCCGGTCCAATTCGTACTTGTACTCCTTGGCCTCGGACCACTTCATATCGCCGTCGCCAACGGTAATCTCAACCTGCTGCGGAGCAAACGTGACCACGGCACCAGAACTGTAGCTACCCGCGCCGAGGGCCGGGGTGAACGTAATCACCGTCGTCGGACTGGTAGACTCAGGGGTACGCGCCGTCACAACATGCACCGGTGCCGCACCATCAACAGCCGTCTCGCCGGCAATCGTGAATCGAGCGCCGACCGGCACCAGGTCAGTGTCTGCACTGTTCAGGACAACGCTCGACAGATTGAGCGTCACATCGGCCTGAGCCGGAGCCGCACCAGCACCACCGTCAACGGTCTCGGCCACGTCCACCGAAGGCGTGCCAGTCCCGGTGATGTCGGTATCATCGATTACCATCAGTTCGAGGCTCGTACCAGCCAACGTGCCGATGAACTCAACGACATACGACACACCAGCCGTGCCGGTAACGCTGACATTGCCCTCGCCGATCGTCGTGATCGCTTCAAGCACCGACTGCAACTGTGCAGGCGTCAAGTTGTACGGGATGTCCCCGCTCGCCACGCTGTCATACGTCACGGTGTACGTGCCGCCGGTAGCGGTCGTCAACGTGATCGTTTGCTTCTCGTTTGTCTTCTTGTTCGACGCCGCCGTGCCCGCGAGCCCGTCCTTGATGTAAATCGTGCAATACCGCAGATCAATCCGATTCATTGTTGCCCCTTCTACGAAGCCTCGACCTCCATCCTATACTTACCGTTGATCTCGACTTGCTCGACACGATCAGTAGGATGGACCTGCCCAAAATTCACAGTCTTTACCGCTACCTCACGCCGGGGCACAAGACACCCCAAATGCACCAGCGTGCTCGGCGACCCTGCCACGTAATCTCCTGCCTCACGCCCGCAGTTCCAAATGGCAATAGGTTCGCTCATAGCCTCTTGAAAAGCGCCAGCGAACCTATTGATCCGGTAAGCGTCTCTCGTTCCACCGTGGCGGCACGTCAGTAGAACACTGACGTCCACGTCCGCCCGCCAATACTCGTGGCTTAACCTCTGCACAAACGGGCCGGTGATTCGGATCTCAACAGTGTCGGCCGCCTGCGAGAATGCGTCTGTTCGGTCGCTCGTAAAATTGACGAGCACGGGCAGCCCCAACTCAGCCGCCAATGCCGATAATTCCTTGGCAATCGAGCCAGCTATCCAACGCGGCCACGCATCTCTCATTCCGAATCCGCCCCTGCCACAGGAGACACATTGGCATTGGCAGCAACAACGACAGTGTTATCTGACGTACTGCCTACCACCAACCGCGCCGTAATGAGCCACCCCGCGTCAAACTCTGACGCATCTATCTCCTCGATCTGATACCGCCACCCGTCGTAGACCACCCAATCGTTCTGGGTCAAAACTACCCCCGGTATGTCAGCACGATCGACAATGAACGACTTCAATCCAACGTCACGACTCCCAACAGGACTCGGTGCCGCCGGAGACTTCACTCTCTTCCAAACCGTTGGAAGAATCACAGCCCGCTTCACATGGTAGGCAGTTGCCGTTACCGTGACCTGCCCAGTCTCAAAAGTGACGACTGAATCAAGCTGCTTATAGACTGACAACGGGCCGCCATACTGTCGCTTCAGCATGTACAACGCGGTGCGAATATGGCGGTCTTGGTACATCTACTCAGCCTTATCGATCATCCGCTCCAAGATGGACAGCGCCTGATTCTTTTGGTCAAGCGCACGCTCCAGCCGCTGCATCACAACGGTGTTTTGAGTGATGACCGTTGCACACTGCTGTACAAGTGGAAGAATCACATCTCGCTGCTCTCGTTCGAGCACTTCCACCCGCTGTTGCAGCTTCCGTTCACGCCACCAGTCCTTCCACATGAAAAACACCAACAAGGCGATCAACACGCCGCCTATTGGTCCCCATGTGCGCAAAACTGAACAAAGAACGTCCCAGTCCATTACGGCTCCCCGGAAGAAAAGACTTGCCGCCCGCCCAGAAGCGGGCGGGCGGCCCGCCTGCCCACTTACTTAGGCGAGCACCACGACGCACTGGTCCTCGTCGAGAACCGCAACACCGGCCAGAAGGTCGATGCTCACGACGCGACCGACGTTGATAACGTCCTGCATCGCAACCCGAACGCCGATGCCGTAGGCGTCCTGGACGGCCGTCAGCATCCCCGCACCATTCTGCGGAGCGAGCGGACGAGTCACCAGGCTCAGGGCATCGCGGCACAGGGCCGGGCAGAACGAGCCATAAGGACCGGGGTACGCAGCCGCGTCATTCGCAACCGCAAGATCGAGCGGCCGATCCAGCAGCACCTTGCACGAGGTCGTATTGATGGCCTCGACCTCGATGACCGTGTAGGTGTGCCGAGTGACAGTCGTGTTGCCGAACGACAGCAACTGACCAACCTGCGGTCCCTTGTTGGCCGTGTAGCCGTCCAAGGTGATCGACTCGGAATACTTGGCCGCAAAGGTCGTGTCGGTCTGTGCGCTGGCATCCACCGCACAAGCCTTGTACCGAGTCACAACAGCGCCGCTCTCGGTCGCATACTTCAACGGCTCGTTGAGCGTGACCGTATCGGTCCCGTCGCCCGCGATAGCCGTGGCCCACGTCGGCTGATCGTTGCCAGCGACATTGCAATACTCGCCCTGGGCAACGCCGCAATCGGCAGCCGCGATCGTGCTGGCATACTCGGCCGCATACGCCGAAGTCGTGGCGTCCAACGCGATATCAGCGCCGGTATGGCAGTGGTTCACGTTCTGGGCCATGTACGTGTCGAAGCCCATGATGTGACCGAGCTTGGCCGTGGCCAGAGCCGTCCCGCCGTCACCCCGCTCGCTGGCCTTCACGAACTTGTCGCAAAGCAGCATCTTCGACTTGGCGTCAGACGACAGAATGAGCGAACGACCTTCGGTCGGCGCGTTCTTGTCGTTCAAAATCTTGTCAGCCTCGACCATCGTCTCGTAGGCGTTGGCCGAGTCCATCTCGGCGAGCACACCCGCGCGGTCAGCCGGATCGCCGATGAACTCATGGATACGGCCGAGCAGAATACGGTCGATGCCACGGGCCATCAGACGCATCTTCGGAGCAAGATACTTCTGGACGAGATCAACATACGACTTGCTCATCTCGCCCGGACGAATGACGAAGGTCTGGTTCATCCACTGGTCCAGCGGAACCTGCACGTCCGTTGCATTCACGTCCTGGATGAGAGACGCGGCCGTGGTACTGTCGGTACGACGACGCAGCTTGGAATCAGCCGGCCGCTGAGCATGGACCAAGTCGCCAAAATTCGCGACCTCGCTCTCGAACTGGCGATTGACCAAGTGGGCCACCACCATATTCTCGTACAACAGTTCCAGAGCCGACCGTGCCCACACTTCCGGCACAAAGGCGTCAAGATCATTTTCGTAGCACGGAAACTCAACTCGATTCTCACAGCAAATCATTGTTGCCCCTTCAAAGAAACAAACACAAACCTAGTCCAACCTAGTCCAACCTAGTCCAACCTAGTCCAACCGCCCGCGAGACTTACTTCCTTCCGAGGAGTCCCGGGTTCTTCTTGCACATCTCGCGGAATTGCTCATGCGACATGTTCTTCCAATCCACCTTGCCCGGCGGCGTCCCAGCCCCGGAATTCGCACCCGCGCCCGATACGACGTTGCTCTTGAAGAGATTCGCCATCTTGGGATTTCCCTTCATGCGTTCAACAGCCTCAGCGGGGGTAAGCTTGTTGACAACCGGCTTGCCGTCGACAACTTCGTTGACCTCAACGATCACCTTGAACATGCCGGTCCCCTTTCCGGCAGCGTCCTGCACTTCCACCATGCTCGTCTGCGGCCGGAGCAGCGTGAGCATCTGATCCTCATCGAACGCCTCATGCGCCCGAGCAGCGGCCCGAAGTTCACCATTGATCTGCGACGACTGATACCGCTCCTGCCACGCGGAAGCCAACTTCTCCAACTCATTGGCCTTCGCCGTCAACGACTCCTCAACCTGCTTCTTCTCCTTCTTCAACAGGTCCTCGCGGCTGTGCAGTTCCTTCTCGACCGCCGCCAACGACTCACGCAGGCTATCACGCTCCTGCTCCGTCAGGTTCTTGTTCGTCAGAAGCTCGGCATACGTCTTTTCCTGCTGCTCCAGGCGGGCCTTCATCTGCGTCTTAGAGGCCGCCTCAATCTTCTTCCGCTCATCAGCGAGGTACTGATCCACCTGGGCCTTGGTGAAGACTTCAGGCTTCGGCTCAGGCGTGGGTTGCGGCTCGGGTGCCGGCTCGCCTTCGTAGCAATTCAGTTCAGGACAAATCCACAGATCGCAGAAACTCATAGGTACTCCCTAAGAAACTCGGTTCAGTCGGATGACTTCGTCGTCCCGCAAAAACGGCTTCAGCAGTTGCCAAGCCGTCATACTCACCACACCATGAATCAAATGCTCGATTGGCGTATGATCCCGCTGATACTCAGTAGCCACATTCGCATACTTATGCGACTTGATGCCAATCGCTTCCATCTCAAAATCAGGATCGCGGCCGTCCAGCAAGGCGTGGGCAATCTCGTAGGTAGCCCGGCGAATCGCCTCGGGGACGACAGTGTCGGCACCCCTCGGGAATTCAAGCGGTTGCGCCAGTTCGGCCGCGTACACCTGAGCAGCCGTCAAATACCCGTACCCAATCGCATTTTCAACCGTCTCGACGCCGAGATTTTGCAACATCGCGTAGACAGTCGCCTTTAGGCCCTTAAAGTTCAGTGTGTCGATGATCTGCGTAGCAGCGAGCAACGCCTTCGGCCGATCGGCTGGGTCTGCACCCGTCCAAGCAGACTCGTGGAGACGAGCCGCGAAGTAGGCATCACCCTCGACTACCGTGCCGTAAAACTGTGCGTTGATCGCCATCAGGCCCCCAGCCAGTAATACTGACTGCCAGCACTCGCCAACGTCGTCTCCACAGTCACCGTGCAGGCTGCGTCACCCGCCTGCGATTCGGTGACAACCACTGTTGCCTCGTTGCCGGTCGCAACCTCCGTGATCGTGATCGTGCTCAGCGAGCCCGTGACAGTGGTCACAACCGCGATGCTCGGCGTATCGCCCGTGAGATCGGTGCCATCCGCAACCAACTCATCAATGACCGCATGAGCCAACGTGCCCGTGAACTCCACGAGGTAGGGGCCGCCCGCGTTACCTGTGACCGCCACATCGGAGTCGCCGATCGTGGACAAGGCTTTCAACGCCGTCGCCACCGTGGCCGCCGTGGCGTCATAGGCAAGATCGCCAGTGACTTGGCTGTCGTACTCCAGCGTGAACGTGCCGCCGGTTGCCCCGGTCAGTGTCACAGTCTGCTGGGCATTGACGCCGCACGACTCAGTAGCCGTGAGAGCCGCCACGTCAGTGAATCCAAGGTCGCCAACGAACTCGACCGTCCACGGGCCGCCCGCACTACCCGTGACAATCACATCGGTGTCGCCAATGTTCGAGAGTGCCTTCAACGCGGTAGCAACAGTGGCGGAGGTGGCCTCGTAAGCAATCGCACTCGTGGTCTGCCCGCTATACGTCAGCGTGAACGTACCCGACGTAGCCAAATCGACTGCGACAGTCTGCTGGGCATTCTGCCCACACACGCCGGTGAATGCGTCCATCGGCGTCAATGCCAATTCGCCAACAAACTCGATGTCCCAGCCGGTCGTACCGTCGGTGACTTCGACATTCCCCGCCCCGAAGACAGCCTCAAGAGCCGTCTGAACCTCGGCCGAAGTGGCGTCGTAGTCCAACTCGGCCGTCGAGTCCTCGCCGTAAGTCAGCGTGAGCTTATCGCCGGCCGTGCCCAGTGTGACAGTGACATTCTGGGCCTCGTTGACACCGTACCCGGTGCCCATGACCACAACGTCCGTTTTGGCCTTGCCGGACACAAACTCGATCGTGTAGGGCCCGCCGGCATCGCCGGACACCGTGGCATTGCCTGCACCCACCACGGCCTCGACAGCGGTCTGCACCGTCACAGCAGCCGCATCCGTGGAAAGAGCCGTGGTCGTGGACCCGTCGATAGTGAGCGTGAACGTGTCGCCCGTGATATCGCCCGCCAACGTCACCGTGCAACTCGTATTGCCGCTGGGGGTCGCCACAACATAGACTTTGTCGATGGCGTCCACCGAGACAAAGACTTCCTCGGTCTTGGCCAGCGGGAACCCACCGCCGGCCTGAAGCGTGACGTTGCCCACGTAGACGGTCACAGTATTGCTGTCGCCGGCCCGCACAAACACGCCCTTGCGAAGCACTTTGGAGTAGCCCGAAGCGACCAACGGACTCGGGACGGCGTCAGCGCCGCCATTACCGGCAAAGAATCTCGATACTGCGTCGTCCATTATTGCCCCTAGAATGAATTGGCGGGTTTCCCACCGGCTACCCCTAATCGTCCGGCCGGTATCTATCCGCCTTATTTGCCCCGCGTCCGAAGGGCCACCATAAAGGCGGCCCACGGGCCATTGCAGGCCCGGATGTCTAGGGCAGATCACCCGCCCTATTTGCCCTCGATTCAAAACCCGCCCATTATGTGCGTCACCATTTGGTAGGGAGTGGCACGGCGGGTATGTCTATACTTATTTGCCCTCGCCCCGCGTCCGCTCCTCGGCCGACTCCTCCCGATCGGTTTGGCGACTCAATTCCTTCTCGCCCCTACCATCGTCGGCCGCCAAGTCTTGGACGCCCCTTGCCCCCGGAACCACCCCTTGTGCCTTGGCTATCCTAAGAATACGCTCCAAGTGGTCAGTTTTAGCCCTATCAGCCTCCTCTTCATCGAAGCCCAGAGCCAATGCGGCTGTCTTAGTGCCGCAGATACCCGCCTCTACACACCTTAATATCGTCTCGGCGTCCAAAATAGTGTAGTTAGCGGCGTCGATTTCTTTAGAAATTCTCGAAATGATTTCCAGATCGACCCTACCGTTGAGTAGTGTCTGGACGACACACTTAGCAATTTCCTTCTTGACCGCCTTCCCTGGTATAGCGGCCATGATTTCCAGGAACTTTCCTGCCTCCTCTAAGCGGTCAGAATCAGTCTTGAGGCTATATCGGTCAGGATACTTGATCGTAGCCACCTTGCGTTCAGCCGGCTTCCTAGACTCATAGGCGGCCCAGTGCTCGGCAATCTGACGCTCGGCACCCTCCAGAACCAGCCCAATGAAGCTCAGGCCGGCTTCCAGCCCTTGATTGTCGAGAGACTTCGACTCAGCGGACGCCCGCGTGGCCAGAGACATGACAGCCAAGTTCACCAATTTCCTAATGTCTTGTTCGAGCTTCTCCTGAAGAGCCATCGAGGCTTGGAGCGGCTCCGGCGACGGATTGATGTAGGCCGGGCGATCGGTGTCCTTCGGGTACTTGACCCCGTAGGTGGCACCAACCTTGCGGCCCTGATCCGTCGCCCCCTGCCCTCCGGCCATGGCGGACCCGGACGCCGTCCCCTTCAGGTGGCTACCGCCCCCAAACTTATCGCCCTGCTCCACATAAAGCGGGAAGTTCGCGAAAATTGCCTGGTTCACGTCGCTCGATGCTAGGTTGAGCAAGGCAATCTGGTGCTGGCACACATCCGCAATCAGCGACGCGCCGAGATCGACCAGCACAAAGGGGATTCGGGTCAATTCCAAGGTGATGGGCCCGGCCGGCTGCCCGGTCTGGTCCGTCTGGTCGCCCATCGCGTTGTAGAACTGCAACTGAACCTTCCCGCCGACGAGTTGCAGGTGCCGATACCGCTTCGCCTCCTTCACCGGGAGCCGGGTGCCCTCGTCGTATTGGAGCACCGTGTCTCGCAGCAACAGCGACTGAAACTCGGATGGATTCTCAGGGTCGGTGCAACTGTACGACCGGATGTCCTCGACCTGATAGGGGTAGAGGTACGGCCGAACATTCATCGCATCACTCAGTCGGTCGCCCTTCAGCGTGGGGCTGTCGATATAGACGCCAACTTTCCCCATCACCAACAAGTCAGTGAGAACCTTGGTGCCAAGGAACATGTTCATGCTCGCCCCACGGCGATCGACACCGCCTTTGAGCCCGGCGACCGCCTCTTGGTAGGAATCACTCCCACCAGTTCGCAGAATATCCCGCATCCGCTGATAGACCGCGTTGCGGATTTCCAGAATCACCGCCTTGGCGAACAGCGGCCACGGTGTCAGGTCCTTACGAATCTTGAAGTCCTGCGGGTCCTCTCGAAGGCTGAACTCCTTCAGATAGCTATCGCAGAAGGCGTCACCGCCGCCAAAAGCCAGACGCCACTTCTCCCAATCAGGCATGGAATTTGCCACAATCGGGTGCATGAATTGAATAAGGTCTGCCCCGTTCATCGACTTCGCCCCAAACTTTCTGCCGCGTGCGGCACTTTATGCAAAGCAATCTCGGCGTAGTTCAGGGCGTGTGCATAGTGATCCACCCCGTCGCCGGTAGTCTTGTAAACGACACTCACCGCTCCGTCGTCATCCCGCTCGTAGGTCCGCACGAGGCATTGAATATGCGATGCGAACGGCCCGGGCAAATCCCGTGGCAGTTCGATAGTCGTCGGGTTGCATTTGAATCTGCCGAGAGAGGTCGACAACCATGACGACCGATCCACCTTATGCAACGGTGCCCCGCTGTCTTCATCTGACGTTGCGATCTCTCTCGGCGATTTTCCACGCTCGTACCGACACAGCCCCGCATACCCAGAAAACTTCCGTGCAAAGCGTCTCGCCTCATTTGTCTCCGGCTGCCAGTCCACCACGGCATACAGGACCTGCCACTCCCGCATCAACTGATACAGCGGCGACCAATCCTCGCCCGGGTACGATCCGGCCCACAACACACGACATGTAAACGCCGAACTCACATCGGACAAATCCGGCGTTACCTGTTTCCACTCACACACCACCGCATAATTGATAATGCCTTGGTCGATGCCCAGCGTAATCAGACGTTCGCCCGCGAATGCCGGACGCAAATCCGCGACTGAATAGTCGCGAATCGCGTTGTTCACCATCTCGCCGGTAATCCGGGCCCCTGCCCCAACGAATGGCAACCCGAGCTTGCTGTTGAAAAACTCCGTTGACGCCAGTTCATCGTTTCGACTCTTCAGGTAGGCCGACACCAACTCGCCAGGCGACACCGTGAAGCTGTATAGCTGATTGATATGGAACCCACGAATGTTCGGATTCGTCTTCGTCGCGATCCACCGGCCATCCGCAAGGTAGTTCGGCTTCTCCGCGTGCTCCAACCTCTTCCCACACTTGCAGCATTTCAGGTAGGACTCCGCACATCTTGGGTCCGACCCGTACTCGCCGACAATCGCAATGTTGTCCGGCCAAATCAACTCAATGAACTGGTTGCAGCCAGGACACCGGAACTGGAAGTGCTCCTGCGTCGAGTCAATAAACAGCTTGTGGATACCGTGCTCCGGCACGGTCGGCGTACTGATGCCCCACGTATGCTTGTGAATCTGCCCCGACAAACGCTCTTTGGCCAACACCAGCACACGGTCAATGTCCATCTCATCCACTTCGTCGAGGACGAGTTCAGACACCGGTGCCGATTTCAATCCGGTGCGGCTCTTGGAGCCCCGGATATAGAGAGAATTTGCCCCTGCTCTCTTGAGTTGAACGGAGTTCACATCCGTGAACATATCCCCGATGTACGGGCTCAGCGACAAGGCAGACGCAAACCGCGTCTTGCTGAAGTCGCCGGCCGCCGTCGCGGTCGGCAACACGTACATCACATCACGCTTCAACACGTCCAGTGTGTAGAAGCTCCGATTGATCGCGACCTCGGTCACACCGAGTTGGGCACCCTTCATCACATAGGATTCAGGTGTCCACGAGTCGTGGAGTTCTCGCACCCACGGGTGCCATCGCCATGAATACGGCCCCGGCAGCGGCGAGCCCATGATTCGCCGCCTTGCAGCCCACCGCGAACAGCTAGTAAGCGTCCTCGCAGAAAGCCCCTTCGCGATTGCAGCCGCAAACTCCTCACGCACGCCCCGCCCCTAATCAAAGTAAGTCTGCACGACCTCAACGTAATTGGTTCTCGCGACTACTTCACCGCCTTTGTAGATGATGAAGGTCGGCAGACTCTTGACCTTGTACTGCTTCAGAATCTCTGGGTCGGCATCGGCGTCGTACCGCGTGACCTTGTAGCCCTTCGCCTCGATCTTATCAACAATGGGCTTGGCATCTTTGCACGCCCCACACCACGTCGCCGAGAAGACCACCAGTCGTGGCTTCACTTCGCACGCCCTCGTGTACTGGCCCAACCAGAACAACACGAGCACGATCGCGAACAACACCAAAAGCAACAGTCTCATAGCATCCCCACGATCACCGGAGCCGCCACCTTGACTACCTCGACGGCCACCTTCTCAGCGACATCCAATCTCGCCTTGATGACCGCCCTGCCCTCCGGCGTCCCGAGCTTACTGTCGAGCACCCGATCAAACGTCGCGTCGAGTTCCTTCAGCACTGCGTCCGGGCCCTCGCCGAGCATTTCCCGCAAGCCGCCGAAGAACGTCTTCGCGTCCCCGTCAAGCACGAAGGCGTCCAGGATTTGCGGCACCCGCCGGAATCCACGGTACCGCAGTTGAATCGAAAACTCTTGGGCGTCCTTCCGATAGTCCGCCACCTTGGTCTCTACCCGAGCCTTCAGCTTGGGCAGCACCGGCAAGGACTTGAAATTCTTGACCACATAGAACGCCACCGCAGCCAACGCAATAATCTGAAACGTCGTCATTTACTCCCCCTTCGCAATACGATCCCGGCGATGACCGCCGCGACAACAATCAACCAACGCCAATCCACAGACAGAATCATGTACCACGGCACAGTCGGCTTCCCGCCGCCATCGCTGACCGGATCAACCGGGTCAGGGTCCTGTCCATCAGGTTCATCCCACGGACACGGCTGAATAGCCCTAGCCATGGCTCCGTACAACCCGTAGGCCGTCGCCGGAATACGGTCGCCGGCCGCCTCGTAGAGCACCCGCCCTTTGTCATCCTGCAACCGCACGGTCGGCAGCCCCTTAGCCTGATAGGCTTGGATTCCGGTCTTGTCGCTGATCGGGTGGAAATGCACCTGGCTCCGCAAGTCCTTCAGCACCCCCGCCTCGAACCACTGGACCAGTTCCTTGTACCGCTCGTCGGTTCCGATCACACTGATGTGCCATTTGGTACCATCCTCCGGCAGCTTGATGGTCTTCTCCATACCGACCACGCCCTGTGCATGGCAACTTCGGCACAGCAGAAGCACCAAAAGCCCCGCCAACAGATACACCCAGTTCTTCTTCGACCAGTCTTTCATAGATGCACAACTCCCGTTCTCGCCTTGATTGCCAGTGCTTGCTTGATCGCTTTCATCTTCGCGGCCTTGCGACTCTTCTCGCTCCCGGCCTTGTACGTGTACTTCGCGCCTTTCGTACCATACTGGTACGCCGGCTTTCCGTTCTTCGTGGTTCGATGTATAGGCACTTATACGCCCTACCCGTTATAAATTGGGACGGGAGCCATTGGGGTGTACAGCGGCGTCACCGCCCAGCCGCCGCTCGCCCGCCATTCCGCCAGGAATCGCTCACGGGGCATCCACTGCACTTTATCAATGGCGTTGTTGTCCAGAATTGCCGCCTGCTCCCCGTCAAGATGGACAAGGGTGAGCATGTGCCGACCGTTCATCCAAACCACGTTCGCGCCCCGGCGGGTACGCAGGGCCCATTCCAAAAACTGAACGTCCCCGGTGCGGGTCTCCGCGAACCGGACGCCGTCACTGTTGAACTTCGCCGCCAGACTATCCGGCCCCTGTCCGTTTCCGTAGGTCTTCCGGTAGTAGTCGGCGGCATGAATCCTGTTCTGCCAACGGAGGAGTGTAACGGAACTCGCGATGACACATGAACCTTGCCCTCGGTCCCCGAGCCAGTTCGCCTGTCGATAGTCCTGTGGGACATCGACGACTGGTGACGTAAGCAGCAACGCGATGAGTAGTTGCTTCATTCCTGGCATTCATTTACCTCCAATAGCTTGGAAATCAGACGTTGGGCCTCGCCCACTTCTTCCCAGGTCGCATACTCGGATGTGCTCTCACTCTTGCGGGCGTCACCGCGACCTTCGATGACATTCAACCTGGTGCAGCATAGGCGATTGTTGTTTGCGAGCCCGATGCTGCGGTCGGTGTTGAGCCCCATCCGGCGTGCAATGACCCTATGTAGGTAGACCATCCGTCGCTTGTGCCACATCAGCGGTGTGTACCGGTACACATACCCAAGCGGGTTGATATACCAGTCCCATTGCGTCACATAGGCTTGGTCCTCGCGGCTAAGCGTCACCACAACTTGGTCCCCAATGCGGAAACCAATGTCATGGAGTATGTGAATCTTGGCGGGTGGATCAGTAGCCACTGAGTCGATATTGCTCCGATGACAGTCAAAGCGGTTGCCGTTGATCCATGTCAGATTCATACAGTCTGGGAGGTCCATCCGGGCCGCAACACACTTCTGAAGGTCGCCCTCGGTGATCCAGTCCCTCATCCACCGATCGGCCAAGTCGGCGTCACAGTCGTCAATCTGAATGGTGTCGTTTTCTAGCCTTACTATCATTTCAATCTCTGCGATCTCAACAGGATGCCCGCCTTCCGGTATCTGTAGACGAGCCGGTTGGGGTTCCACCTGCTTGCCGACTTGGATGGGCACAAGCCCAGTGCCGAGTAAATTGCCGCCACGGACTCCGAACAGAAGATCGAGGTGAGGTCTTCCGGCCTAAACAGACTCTCGATCCATGAAAGACCTACGCCAGCACTCCTGGCCGCCCCCAGCTTGTCGTAGGGCGTGCCGATCAGTCCTTGCAGGATTGCGGTGAGCCGGTTTCGCTCGGCCTCGTAGAGGTCTCGGTACAGGGGATACAGCCACACCTTGCCGCGATATCGGTCAATGGACTGCTGTATTGGATGAGCCTGAAATCCCTCGACTCTCTTGCCAGCGATCTCGCACGGTAGATCATCAAGAGTGGTTGATTCCCACAGCAGACTGCGTCCATTAGTATCCCCCACAATGGCGACGTGGCTTATGCCCCATCTCGGAATGCCATACGTCGCCACATTCACCAGATCACTGATGATGTTCGCCCCGCTGAATCCGAGTAGGTCGCCCGCTTTCATGTTGAGTGCCCCTACCTATATTAGTTGCATGAGCGGGTCAGATTACTTATAGATTCTCCTCTGATTACCTAGAATTAGGCCAGTGTCTTAGTCATGTATTATTGGATCAGGCCGCCAGGCACTCCGTTGGGCGATACCCCTCTAACAGCGGCACCCCTCATTTGGATTCTCCTTTTACTGCCTGTCTATTACACGCACATTGAAATGACTCGTCGTCTTGGTATACCAAAAACGTGTTTTCTCCTGTTGAACGGAATAACAAGGAAGTAAAAAGGTCAAACCATCGGAGTGGGTGTCCCTAATGGTGGGGTAGTGTTGATCACGCTAGTAAGTCGCTAATATGTTGCTGTGTACTGAGTTAGATGCTGTTTTTCGGCCATTTCAACTTGAATCGTTGCCTGTTACTAATCATTACAAACAACTCATGTAGGCCCCTCTTACGGGGTAAATCCCCCCTAGCTGGCGAAAAACTCAATTACTGCAAAATTGCAGTAAACCGATTCTCAGCGGTGGGGTGTGTCCCCAGCGGTGGGGTATTCTTGTTCGCCAAAGGTGGTGTTTTTTGGTAAGTAGCATAGTGGGGATTCATATGTAAGTCCAATGAGGTCGGTCGGCCGCTATACCCCACCAATGGGGCAGGTGCTTTTGTGGCAGGTGACGAGACCATTGGACTTAGGTGCTGTTTTGCAGCCTGTTTTGCTGACCGATCCCAAACGAGTTATGGAGACGCGGACGACACCGGGGTGGTCCGGGCTGGCTGCCGGCATTTTCGTTGCAACCCGCAGAATTGACCCGCCCCACCCAGTAGAGGGCCAGAAACTAGGCACAATCGGCACAACTGCTACGCCTGGCGGGTAGGAATAGCGTGGTAAGCTATTCCAGTCTGTTGCGTAAGACCATATAGTGCAACGGGTTACGTGCAATGTGCGTTGGGTTTGGTAGCATTTGGCAGGGTCAGGCGGGTGTATCAAAACGATACACCTACCATATATGGTGGTATGGTGGGACGGCACCCACCCGATGGGGTACATCCGTTCACTTTGCCCCGCAAAGTGTTATAGCAGCGCTATAACTATGCACGTAAAGATACCTAG
>Ga0172381_10001228_pt1 | contig 30616 bp, 24 predicted proteins | sample Leawel6488metaG_FD_119754 | JGI IMG/M metagenome (GOLD analysis project Ga0172381, IMG submission 119754) | Leachate microbial communities from a municipal landfill in Southern Ontario, Canada - Leachate well 64-88 metaG | ecosystem: Engineered > Solid waste > Landfill > Unclassified | place... | reverse complement strand
TTGCCGGTATCAATGCTCTTCCCATCGTATTCAATTTCATAAATGGCGTTGTTACGCATCAAGTCTTTATTGTTGAAAATAATCTCATCCAAACGCACACCGTAAGTCAATTTAAAGTTATTTCCCAGACTCCATTCGTCCTGCATGTACAGACCAAACTGGTTAAAGCGTACACGGGCAGCCGGGTTTAATTCTCCGTCATAGCCGTAGGTAAGACATACTGATTCAGGGGCAGCGCCTGTCAGAAAATCGTCCATACTGTGGTAACGGTAGTAACCCGTTCCGTTTCTCATATAAGAATTGTCAGCCATCTGGTATTCGAAGCTGAGTCCGGCGGTTATTTTGTGGTTGCCCTTATATATGGTAATATCATCCTTCGCGTTAATTACAGTGTTATGCACCCCGTTGTTCCAAGTAAACAGTTCGTAACCGGCAGACATATAGGGCATAACATTCTGGATGATTTTTCCATTATCTACAGTATAGCCATCCAAGATATCAATGAAAGGAAATTTTGCAGAAGAAGATCCGCGGATATCATCCAACTGGGAATAGGTTACCAGAAGCTGGTTGGAAACGTTGTCCCCAAAACGGCTGTTAAGGTCTACAGAAACGGAATTAACTACGTTGTCCATAGAGTACATGGAATTGGCAAAAGCCATGGAGTACTGACCCAGGCGGCTTTCCGTAGTACGTTTTATAACGTTGGAGGAAGATGCGTTGGTGTTGTTCCATCCCCTGTTCAAGGTGTAGTTATAACGAACTGCCAGGTTGTGGTTCTGGCTGATATTCCAGTCTATACGGGCCAATATTTTCATATTGCTTTCATCGGCCGGATAATCGGTATAAGAACCTGTATCATACCCGTATTTGCTGCTCAGGAAATCAGACACCCGTTTCATATCGGCCATAGTGGTACGGGAAATATACAGGTCGGTATTGGCTACACCGTCTTCTGAAGGTCTCCAACGGTTTACGATGGTGGGTGTTTTTGTGTATTCAAAATTGACAAAGAAGAACAGTTTGTTCTTTACAATGGGACCACCCAGTGTAAGTCCGTAAGTGGTATTACGGTCTATACCCCTGTCACCCATTTCAACACCGTCAATGTTATTGCCCCGCATATTTTCATTGCGGTGATAAGCATAGGCACTTCCTCTTAAAGTATTGGTACCCGATTTTGTAATAGCGTTGACGCCACCGCCAATGAAATTGGTCTGACGAACATCAAAAGGAGCTATCACTACTTGTACTTCTTCTATAGCATCAATGGAAATTGGGGTTCCGCCTCCGGGGAGGCTGGAGCTCAAACCAAAGTTGTTGTTGAAGTTGGCTCCGTCAACGGTAAAGTTGGATGAACGGCCATCGCCACCGGCAAAGCTCATACCATTCCCTCCGTAAGGAGAAAGTTTTGCTACGTCTGTAATGCTCCTGCTTATGGTAGGTAATTCCTGAATGTTCCGGCTGGAAATATTGGTAGAAGAGCCAAATTTTTCTCCGGCAAAAGCAGAAGAAGCAGAAGCAACTATCACAATATCCTCCAGTTGAACCGCTTCTTCCCGGAGTTCAGTACTTAAATTGTAAAGATCACCAAGTTGAAGGGTAATGTCGGTAAAATTCATAGTCTTGTAGCCAACATAAGAAATTTCGACTGTGTAGGGGCCCCCGGTACGCATACCCTGAATGGTATAGCGACCGTCGATGTTGGTTACGGCAGCGTACATGGTTCCGGAGGGTACGTGGGTAGCTACTACAGTAACGCCAACAGCAGGAATCCCCGTCTCGTCAGTAATTTTACCTCCGAGAGACGAGGTGGTTACCTGTGCGTAAGCACCCACACTTAGAAACATGATCGCCACAAGAGCGAGAAAACATTGAATTGTTTTTTTCATAGATGTTTATTTAGGTTGTTATAAGTGACTAAAAAAAGGTTTCCAAACTCGGTACAAATATATTACAATTCACTAAGAGTATAAATTAAATTTTCATTACAAATTTTCAATTCAGGCCCCAGTCCTCAGGAGTACAGGATGCCTCAACAATTTCTTCAATATTATCAGGCAAATTGTGGAAGAAATCAAAGCCTGTCAGAGCTTCGATTTCTTTAATATTTTTAGCATCAGCGGCTACAGGATTTTCTGCGGTGTACGAACGGTTCTCATACCAGAAACCAATGGCGGAATACCCGTTATTCTCCGCCTGACCGGCTTTATATTGAAGCAACACCTTATAATATATCCTGGGAACAGCCACCTGATTGCCGTCGTTGTCGCTTATATATTCAACGGTTTGATCTTCGGGGGTCCGAATCATGGCTCCCGTAACCACGTATAAAGTATCGCATTCCCGGGCCCAATCTCTGACTTTTATTTCCAGTCCGGCCCATAAGTTTTGATTGAGGGACGGATCTTGTGCAGTCAAATTGGTAAAGTAAAACGTACTGGCATTAACATCCTGCGAAAACAAACGGTCAGCAGAAGGCAATTGATGTCCCCTGTCATAAGAGGATCCTCCAAAAGAATAAAATAAAGCGGGCTGGTAGCGTTTGGGAACTTTCGGGTTATAATCCCATGCATCGGTCCGGCTTCCGCTGCCTATAATATCCGTATAAAGCGGGTAAGCCACCCATAAAGCCAGGCGGTTTTGTGTGTCGTACCAGAAAGAATAATTGCGGACACTTTTTCCCCTCAGACTTGTCATGTGTGAGATATAGGCAAATGCATCTTCCGGTTGGACTTTTGGTAATTCCATCCAGGACTTCACCGGATCGGAGACCAAAGCCTCATAAGGACTTTGTGTAACGTGCAGGGTCAGTGTTTGCGTGGCAATTGCTTCATCGGTTGTGGTAAAGACGATATCAGCCGAACGGGGTTCAGAAACAGACGGATTTTGTGTATAAGTAACCGTTACCGGAGAAGAACCACTCCCTGAAGAAGGCGACACGGTAAAACCTTCCGGATCACCGGATGAGACCGTCCAGTCTACATTGCCGGCTATGGATACGGTAAATTGACCTGCTTCTCCGGAAACTTCTTTTTCTGTTGTATACAAAGAAAAAGTCGGTGTAGTATAAAAACGATCACCTGTTAACCCTTCCCAATCAGAAACCCTGGCAAATGATATCTGGTAACGTCCGTCATATACTCCGGCAATCCCTTTAAGCACTCCGCTGCCCGAGGGTACGGTAACGTCTTTAAACGAAGAATATTTGGAAGAAAAAACATCAAATGTCTCCTCGCTCCGAGCTATCATACCAATAGAAGTATGAGCCGAACCGACTACAAACGTTTTGTTCAGGTCTTCGTCCATCACCTGGACCGAAGGTATGGCAACATACATAGACTCATAATCCCCCGTAAGCAGCTGGGCTGCTGAAATTTCCCTTGCGGTAACCGTTTCTGTTCCAACCTTGGTGATGTTGGACAACGGAATACCATTCACCTGGAGGGGTCCGTTGTTATAAACGGATAAGGTTTGGCCCATGAGTTGGATCTCTACCTTATCTCCCTGTTTGAAAGTGGTATTGTTTTCTGCACAATAGAGTTGAATACCGGCCTCTCCGTCGCTTACGACAATAGCCTTCATGGAAGTATAATTGTTCAGGCCCCCGTTGTCTGTATGCATGAAATTGCTAATTACCGTAGCCTCAACCACTATTTTTTCGGTAATCGTAACATCCGTTCCTTTGTATAGGTCACGTACCTGAGCCACGCTCTGTGTAAGAACCTCCTTCTCTTTCTGGGTAACTGTAATGTGCACGTTTTTCTCTGCTGAAGAAACCGTAATACCTGCGGTACGGTCGGCCCCTGCATTGGCTTGTACAGAAACGGTCAATGTGCCGTTCCCCTGCCCCATTTGCGGTGTAACGGTAAACCACTTGCCATCACCGGAGTCCCAGGTTTCTGAAATGACCCAGTTGCAATTGGCAGAGATCTGTACAACCTGTTCACCTGCTGCGGCATCAAAGGTAACCTGCGTCTTGCTTGCGGATAGAGACTGTGGCTCCGGGACCGGCTCCCGGCCACATGCGGCAAGAAAAAACGCCAGGATCATAAGCACAACCTTGACTTTTCTGTGCTGCATATATTTTTCTGTTTTCATCGGGGTTATCACTTATATGGAATTCTGTCCGTCAAAAGGCAAAAATAAAAAAATATATACCTCTAAAAATTGCAACCTGCATGCAAACGTATTAAACAGCCGTAAAGTGCTGTTTATAAGTAAAATAAATTATCAACAAAGGCCCGTTTTTTATAAACAACAACTTTTATAATTCATCTTGTCGAAAGATTTTCTACCTTTGCCTCCCGATTGACATACTTGTGGACAGATTTGCCTGCTTGCAACCACTTAAAAATGCTAAAATGAGAACACTCTTCACTTCTGAATCGGTGTCTGAAGGACACCCCGACAAAGTTGCCGACCAAATTTCCGATGCCATACTGGATGAATTTTTAAGACAAGACCCCGAGTCCAAAGTCGCTTGTGAAGTCTTCGTAACCACCGGCCTGGTGGTAATAGGCGGCGAAGTCCGCTCCGAAGCCTGGGTTGATATTCAGCAGGTAACCCGCCGGGTCATCGCCGATATCGGATATACCCGGGCCGAGTATAAGTTCGAAGCCGAATCCTGCGGCATTGTTTCTGTAATCCATGAACAATCTTCCGATATCATAAGAGGTGTGGTCAGGGAAAATCCCGAAGACCAGGGAGCCGGTGACCAGGGAATGATGTTCGGTTACGCCTGTACAGAAACGGAAGAATTCATGCCCCTGCCCATAGTGTTGTCACACATCACTTTAATGGAACTGGCAGCCATAAGAAAAGAAGGAAAACAGATGCCTTACCTTCGTCCCGATTCCAAATGCCAGTTTACCGTTGAATACGACGAAAACAAAAAAGCACAGCGGATAGACACACTTGTTCTGTCCACACAACACGATCCTTTTGCCGGAGACCTGGAAATGCAACAACAGATCACCCGGGATGTCCAAACTATATTATTGCCCCGCCTGATTGAAAAAGTGCATCCTTCACGAAAACACCTTTTTGATCATGACATGAAACTTTTGATCAATCCCACCGGAAAGTTCGTTATAGGAGGTCCTCACGGAGATACCGGTCTGACAGGACGCAAGATCATCGTGGACACATACGGCGGTCGCGGAGCTCACGGAGGCGGTGCTTTTTCAGGCAAGGATCCAAGCAAAGTAGATCGCTCTGCCTGTTACGCAGCCCGCCATATTGCGAAAAACCTGGTCGCTGCCGGAGTGGCTGAAGAAGTCCTGGTACAGTTGGCCTATGCCATTGGTGTGGCACAACCCGTTAGCGTAAATGTAAACACCTTTGGAACTTCAAAAACAGCCGCCTCTGATGCAGAAATTTCCCGCGTCATCTCCCAGGTGTTTGACCTGAGACCTGCAAGGATTATAGAAGAACTGCGCCTGAAAAATCCAATTTACAGGGCCACCTCCAATTACGGCCATTTTGGACGGGATCCTTTCAGAAAAGACGGGATCGAGTATTTCTCATGGGAAAAAACCGATTACGTGAATGTGCTTAAATCAAGATTACTCTAAAGAAAAGACTTTCCACGACCGGCCTTCTTTGCGTAATGCAATGACAGATTCACCCGGTTCAGGCAGTTTGTCAAAATCCACCCGGTAACGGATCCGGACAGTATCCCCCGCCATTTTTTCCGGGGTCTCCACTTCTATTCCGACAGTGGAAAGATAATTCTTCACTTCAATGGCTTCCTCGTCCGTCAACGAGTCAAGTATAGCCGCAGACTGATCAAGAATACCATATAATTCAGGTGCCGCATACTCCCTTGCCCCGTTAAAATCGGAAGCAAAGAAACATTCAAGAAAATCCTGTGCCACCTTGCCCGGCTCTTCCACACGGTTACAACCGGAAAGAAATAATGCTCCTGCTAAAACGATAAGTACCTTTCTCATATTTTGAATTTAAAATGTTATTCAAGGAAGACTATGGTAATACCGGCGCCTCCCCGTTCTACGTGTTCTTCTTCGAAAGAAACAACTCCCGGAACCGTTTTCAGGAATTTCCGGATTTCTGTTTTCAAAACACCTGTACCGGTCCCGTGTAATATTTCCAATCGACCGGCTCCTGTCATGAAAGCATCATCCAGGAAACGGGAAACTTCCTGCAACGCTTCATCAGCCCGCATACCCCGGACGTCCAGGCGTGAAGAAAAATTCAGGTGTCGGGAGGCAATACCGTCAGGAATGGCTCCCTGAACACTTCTAAAGGTTTTGGTATGTTGTCTGTATTCGTTTTGTGATATTTTTTGCAGACCGTCTATATCCACCCAGGTGATGATCTGCCCGGTCCCGACGCCGGCCTTTTTCCCTTTCATTTTCAGGATCTCTCCCACGATTGTACCGTCATTGGTTTTCACCTTATCTCCCGGCCCGGGAGGCTGCTGTATATCGTTTGGTACATTGTCTTTCTGACTTTTTTTTCTTTCCGGACCTCCCTCTTTGTCTCTTCTTTGTTTTCTTTTTTCATTCGCCTCTTTTCGTTTTTTGAGCTGTTCCATCTTACGGGTAATCTTATCATCCTGCAGATCTTCACTTGCTTTTATCAAAGACTCTTTAAAATGATGAAGGTCTTCGCGGGCAAGTTTGGTCTTCTCTTTCTCTGCCTGTGATTCGCGGATCTCCTTTATGGTGTTTTCTACTTTTTTGTTTGCCGTTTCTACGATCTTCAGGGCGTCCAGCCGTGCCTGTTCCAGCATTTTTTTCCGGAGGGAACGGATCTCGGTCAACTCGGCCTGGTACTTATCCGTAATGTTTTCGAGTGTTTTGTCCGTTTGTTTGATCCGGGCCACTTTTTCTTCCCATTTACGGCGGTTCCGGGCAATGTTGCGGATATACCTTTCGGTTTCCACAAAACCGGCACCGGCTTTTTCCTGGGCTTTGCGTATAAGATCATCGGGCAATCCCATTTTTCGGGCCAGTTCAAAAGCGAAAGAGTTCCCTGGCACCCCTGTTTCAAGTTTGAAAAGCGGGCGGATGTGTTGTACGTCAAACTGCATGGCCCCGTTCAGGACACCTTTACTTGTGGTGGCAAAAAATTTCAGGTTGGTGTAATGCGTTGTGATCACTCCATAAGATCCGCGTTGCTCCCATTGTTCCAGCAGGGCTTCGGCTATGGCACCGCCGGCGGCAGGTTCGGTTCCGGCCCCAAATTCATCAATCAGGATCAGAGACTTATCGTCGGAATGATTGAGGATTTCCCGCATATTCAACAGATGGGAACTGTAAGTGCTCAAATCGTTTTCCAGTGACTGTTCATCGCCGATGTCAAGGAAAAGAGATTCAAAAACGCTTAATTCGGAGGTTTCCGAGGCAGGGATCAGCAACCCGCATTGGAACATGTATTGCAGCAAACCGACCGTTTTCAGGCAGACCGATTTTCCTCCCGCATTGGGCCCGGAAATAAGCAGGATCCGCTTTGCCGGATCGATCTTTAAAGTCAGCGGTACGATGGATTTTCCTTCTTTTTTCAGAGCCGATTCCAACAGGGGGTGACGTGCTCTTAACAAAAAGAGTCCCGTCTCATGGGACAGAACGGGTTTACCGGCTTCCATTCGTATTGCGGCCCTGGCCTTTGCCCTAAGAAAATCTATCTTGCCCAGAAATTCCGCCTGTGCTATAAGATCAGAGATATACGGTTGCAGGAATCCGGCAAAGTCGCGCAGTATGACAAGGATCTCACGTTGTTCGGCAAAGCCGAGTTCCTTTATCTCGTTATTCAGATTGACCACCTCTGCCGGTTCAATAAAAACGGTTTTCCCACTGGCCGATTCGTCACAGATGTACCCTTGGATCTTTTTCTTGTTGGCAGCAGGAATAGGAATAAGCATCCTTCCGTCGCGGACTGAAACCGAGGCTTCCGGGTCTGTAACACCTTGTTCCTGTGCTTCTTTTAAGATACTGTGTATTTTTCGCAGCACCTGTTGTTCTTTTCTTTTCAGGGAACTCCTGATCTCTGCCAGTTGGGGTGAGGCATTGTCCCGGATGGCTCCGTAACGGTCCAGTAATTTATCCAGTCTTTGCAGAATGGCCGGAAAAAAGGATACGGGAGCGCACAATCCCTTTAGTGCCGGATAGGCACCTTCTTTGGACCCGGAGAAAAAATGTAGTACCGAGCGGACAGTTACCAGGGCCGTCTGTAATCTGACCAGTGAAAGCACATCGGGATAAAAAGAAGGCTGAACCTCCATTTGTTTGAGGAAAGAAAGGGTGTCCTCATACCCGTTTTCCGGGAATTTTTGCTCAAACAGACAAATTTCCCGCATCTCGGCCGTACGTTCCAGTTCCGGTTCCAATACGGAACCATCTGTCAAAAAATCTATATGATCCACAAGATCACGCCCGGCTCTGCTCATGCACAATTGCGTGAGCATTTCACGAATTCTGTCAAACCCAATTTTTACCTCAAATCCGGCCGGATAAATCATCACAGATTACTTATGAAAGGCATTTTCCAAATCCAGACGCAGTTCGGCCATTCCGCTCAAAGTTTTGATCACACCGTCTTGCATAGTGGAGATATTGCCCGTTTCTTCCGAAATAACAATAACAAAGGCATCAGTCTGTTCACTCAGTCCCGCCCCCGCACGGTGTCTCATGCCAAAGTAAGGAGGGATCCCCTGGCTCTCGGACATGGGAAAAGTACACCTTACGGCCTGTATTCGGCTATTGGATATAATTATTCCGCCATCATGCAAAGGACTGTTCCTGAAAAAAATATTCTCTATGAGCCGGCTTTGGACACGGGCATCTATCCGGTCCCCGGTCTCGGCAATAAAACCCAGCGAGGCAGAACGTTCTATGGCCATAAGCGCCCCGGTTTTTCTCTCTGCCAAACGGCTGCATGCCTGAATGATCTCTTCCAGCACATTCTTGGAAATGGGGTCAGGTCCCTGACGGAATAAGGTTTCCAGCAATCCCCGGCGTCTTCCTTCCCGGGTATATCTTGATCCCAGGCGTAAAAGAAAACGGCGTATCTCCTGTTGAAAGACCACGATCAAAGCCAGCACACCCACACTGATCACCTTATCTAAAATAGTGGTCAGTAATTCCATATGAATGGCTTTAACAATAAGCCAAATAAAATAAACAAAGAGGATCCCCACAAAAATGCTTACGGCAGCCGTTCCCCGGATGATCTTATACACCTGGTAGATCAAGAGACCCACCAGAATGATATCAATGACATCTATTATATCCAGTTGCAGAAAGTCAGGCATAGCGTGCAAATATACGTTTTTATTCTACATAAGCGAGCGATGCGAAATGCATACGGACCTTCGGATTCTTGTCCAGAATGGCATAGGCGCAACTTTCCATTGTCGCCCCCGTGGTGATCACGTCATCTACTATCAAAATATCTTTATAAGATACCTTTTCTGCCGTAAAAGCGTGTTTCATGTTCTCTCTTCGTTCTACCCGGTCGTAGACGATCTGACTGGTTTTTTCCCAAACCCTTTTTACCGATACCGTATCCATTTCCCATCCGGATGATGCTGCAATGCCGGCGGCAAACCACTCGGCCTGGTTATAACCTCTTCTTCTGCGTTTCTGCACAGTCATCGGCACCGGAATGATCACAGGCACGTGACTACTTAAAGGAGAAGCGGCTAATTCTTTCCCGAACAATGTCCCCAGATAAAAACCGATCTCCCGTTCTCCCCCGTATTTGAAACGATGCAGTAATTTACGGTAGGGGCTGTCATCCCTGAAAAAAAGAAAAGCCGATGCGTAAAGAAATGGCAAACCGCCGGAAAACATACCGGCCAATACATTGTCTTTATCCGTCCAGAAATGAGTTCTGGGAAGATCGTACAGGCAAGACAGGCATATGACCTTCTCACCGGGTGTCAATTCTTTCCCGCATACCGCACAGAAACACGGAAAGCTCATATTCCTCAACTTACCGGGCATACCGTTCAAATTTACGAATATTTGCTATATTTGTTCGCATGAACCGGAAAGGATTTTTGGGAATCTTCTGTATGCTTTTGCTTATGGGTTGTGAAAATCCGCGTCTTCATCTTCTTAATGTATTTAAAAGCATTGAAGTAGAGGTAAGTCAAAATTCCGTAGCACACCCTCTTTTGACAGACATATGCAATCGTTACGGACCGCGAATGGCCGGGACAGAATCCGCTGCAAGAGCAGAAGAGCTGGCAGCCATTCTTTTCCGTTCTTACGGATACCGGGACGTTTTTTTTCAGCCTTTTACTTACAATCAATGGCAACGAGGAATGGCCCTGCTGCGTATAGACACGGCCGGAAGTTTTGTTGAATTTCCCTCGCTGGCGCTAGCATACACGCCTTCCGGAAATGTCAGTTCTGTCATTGTGGACGCCGGGAATGGGCTTATTGAAGATTATGAACGGATAGATGTCTCGGGAAAGATCGTCCTGATTCATTTGGGTCTGTTACCAGGAACCCCGGAAAATGTAAAGAATACGCACAGGGCTCAGAAATTGGCACTGGCCGTTGCACAGGGAGCTGCCGGGTGTATTGCGGTTAGTTCTGTCCCCGGAGACCTTCCCACGACAGGAACGGCAACTCTTGACGGAGGCATGATAAAGATCCCGGCCGTAAGCATATCCCTGGAGAGAGGCCTGCAACTCAGAAAATGTCTGGCTCAAAGGGAATGCTATGCCCGAATTCAAACCGAGAACACCTGCAGACCGGCTACAGCCCGCAACGTTGTAGCACGTATGGAAGGGTATGAACTGCCCGGAGAAACCATAGTCATTGGGGCTCATCTTGACTCCTGGGATATTTCACCCGGGGCTCTGGACAATGCTTCGGGGGCCGTTTCCGTATTGGACATTGCCAGGACGTTCCGTGCGTTGGATCTGAAAACAAGACGTACAATTGATTTTGTACTTTTCATGGCAGAAGAAGAAGGCCATTACGGATCCGAATTATATGTCAGGGAAGCCCGCCACCGGAACCGGCTGCAGGGTATACGATACATGTTCAATCATGATATGACCGTAAACACTTACGGGTTCAACCTTATGGGACGTTATGAATCAGAAGATTTTTTCAGGGAGACCGGGGATCTGATCCACCTGACCGATTCTTCGTTTTCAAACACCATTGACCATTTCACCTACCTTGGAAGTGATCATGTTCCATTTATTTTTGAAGGGATATCCACGTTTACGCCTCTTTGCCGTTACCAGGATTACCATTCCTACCACACAATTGCTGACACACCTGATTTGATAACACCCCTGATGCTGGAAAAGAACGTAAAAATATCCGCCATGATACTTTACGCTCTGGCCAATGCCCGGGAACTTCCCGCATCTTTGTTCACCTCAGAACAAACCAGGCAATACCTGATCGACAACGACCTGCAGGAATCACTGGTTGTATCGGGTGATTGGATCTGGGATTGAACTATTGTTACTAATTATATATTGAAATGAAACGTTTTTATCTTCTTACCGCGCTTATCTTTTCTTTGTTTTGGACAAGTTGCACGCCTCATGACAGCATTGATGATTTTGTCCCTGAATTTTTTGTTGAAGAACTTAACATCTGGGATTTTACCATCGGAGATGCCGTGTCTGCATTATTCAACGAATTGGAAATTGACCCGGAAGATCCTACAGTCAGTACTATTATGGGTTTTTTGAAAAGTTATACCGGCAAAGAAATTCGCGGTGTAGCTATTTCCTACAAAACGGTTGACCCGTTTGGTGAACCGGTGCTGGGAACGGGCGCCTTTTTCTACCCTAAAGACCTAAACCCCAGGGGCATAGTTGAGGTTCCGCCCATTGCCTACCTTGACAGGGGAGCCAGTGCGGCTATATACTTAGGAAGAAATCGTTTTTTTGTAGAGGCTTTCCCTCTCATACTTAATTACATAACCATAAATACGGATCTCCTGGGAGTTTTGTATACCGAGGACATACCCAGGCCTTTTCTGCACGATGCCAATACAGGGATCGTTGCCTATCATATGCGAAAAGCCGTGGAAGAATACCTGATGCTTACTGAAAATTACAGACTGGACAACCACAGTACAGTTATGGGCTATTCCCTGGGAGGGGCTTCTGCCATGTCCATTGCCAAATACTATACCACTAATCCAACCGGCATAAAAGTGGATCAGGTTTTTACCGGGGGCGGCGTTTACGACGGGATGGAAGCGTTCAGGGCTTACGCCAGAACGGGAAAAAGCGATTACCTGGCCATTCCCACGGTAATTATTGCTATGGATACTTTTTATGATCTGGGATTGGATTACAGTAAGATCTTTGCCAACGGGATGGAAAATCCCGTAAATTCTCCTGATCCTGTCGCCGGCGGAGACGGTTACGCCTATTGGTTTGACGGGACACACAGTTCAGGAAGTATTCACAGACGTTGGGGCAGTGATCTGCATAATTACATGCATGAGGATTTCTTTCATGATGAGCCGCAGGGAGAATTTTTAAAATTGAAGGAATGTATGCAGATCAATTCGTTGGTATACAACTGGACTCCCGGCCCGTTTCTGGATATTAATGTTATCCACAGCGGCGAAGACAACCTGATCCCGGTTGATTGTGCAGACCTGTTATTCCGGGTATATAAAGAAAAAGGCTGTGCCATACACTATAACCGGACTACCGGGGACCATTACGAAGCCGGAACGGAATTCACGCTTACAGCCATGCTTTACCTGCTGGCAAAATGACGTATAATTATAAAAGCTACGTATGGGTAAAAAACATTTTCTAAGGATTGCCGTTATACTACTTCTCAGTTCGTGCTGGTATTGTACTCCACACGACAACATGAAAGATTTAACCCCTCACTACTTTGTGGAGGAACTGGCTGTCTGGGATTTCACGGCTTATTATGCCCTGGAATCTATCCTGGGACTTATAGATAACCTGAACTTTGAAATTCCTCCGGAGACGGAAAACGTTTTGAATTCATTGTTCGGAAAAGGCCTGCAACGAGAAATACGCGGCGTTGCAATCTCTTACAACACCATAGATCCTTTTGGCAACCCCCTCATTGCGACCGGAGCGTTTTTTTACCCCAGAGACTTGAAGCCGGGAGGCATTGTGGAAATTCCGCCTATTGCCCTTATGAATGATAATGAAGCTCCTTCCCTTTACCTGGAACGAAAAGAATTTTCGTTTGAGAATGTCCCCTGTATGCTGGGTTATATAACTATCAATCCGGATTTTGTTGGAGTACGTCATACCCGGGACTGGCCCCGTCCCTACCTGATAGCCGAAAACGCGGGCATCGTGGCATACCATATGCGAAAAGCCGTGGAAGAATACCTGCTTTTAACAGAAGACTACCGACTGGGCAATCACAGTACCATATTGGGGTATTCCCTGGGTGGAAGTACTTCTATGGCCATGGCCTGGTACTACGAGGAAAACCCCACTGGGATAACCGTAGATAAAGTGATCACCGGAGGAGGTGTGTACGATGGTATTGAGGCATTCAGGGCTTATGTCCGTACCGAAAAAAACGATTATCAGTCAATTCCTATGGTAATCATGGGGCTTGATAAATATTACAGCCTGAACCTGGATTACAACAAGATCTTTACCAACGGCATGGAAAATTCTGTAAACTCACCGGATCCTGAAGAAGGAGGTGACGGATATGTATACTGGTTCAGCGGGAAACGAAGTCTTTCAAGCATTGTACGCCGCTGGGGGAGCAACTTGCGCAATTACATGCACGAAGATTTTTTCACCCCGGAACTTAACGGAGAGTTCCAAAAAATCAAAGAACCGCTGGAGATCAACTCTATTGTGTATAACTGGACGCCGCGTCCTTTTCTTGATATTCATGTTATCCATTCTATGGAAGACAACCTGATCCCTGTGGAATGTTCCGACCTTTTATACAGTGAGTATAAAAAAAGAGGGTGTTCCATCTCTTATGAGCGTACAACCGGTGATCATTTCCAGGCCGGATTAAAATTCATCGCTACTGCCGTGCTTTATCTTTTAATAAAATAATAAACATATGACTATTTTAACTACTGACCCTCACTGGATCTGGAAAGTATTCGCCATCGCGGGACCTCTGCTGTGTTTTATAGGCAATCTTTGGCTGGGATGGGGATTCGAAATTATTTCCTATCTTGTCGGACTGATTCTTTAACCAGAAAACAGAAATCGTTATGGAAGACTTTTTAAAGATTTCGGGAATCCTGGGATTATTTCTTACTATCCTGGCTTTTTTCTTTTTTAGCATTATGTAATAATTTGAACCTGTTATGACATTTGACTGGAACTTAATCCTCAAAATTGCAGGCATAGCCGGACCGATCATAATGATGATCTGCCTGATCATTCTGGCCTGGGGATAATTAAAATACACTGCAATGGATCTTATATCAAAAATACTGATCATCCTGGGCTCGATCATGTCCATCCTGGCTTTTTTTGTGCTGGGGTCATACTGATGTTGTCCTTCGTGTCAAAAAGGCTTCCGGGACATTTCCGGAAGTTTATTTGTTGTGTACTTATCTTGATCTGTTTTTCCTGTAGTAAAGCAGATCAGGTTGTTGATATGCCTGACGGGTACCTGGTGTCTGTCTTGCGCACGCAGGAATTCGGGATTCAGGAAATGATTGACCTGACACTCCGGGATTTTCCGGAACTGGACTTTTCCATGCTTGAATCGGTAACAGATTTGTTCAACCTTGAATTAAAAGTCAGGGGGACCGCTATCTCTTACAATACCACAGATTCCGGGAGCAATCCTGTGATAGCTTCCGGAATTATTCCCGATCTTTTAGGAAGAGGTGTGAGTAAAGACCTGCCTCAGCCTTTTCTGTTAATGGATCACTCCGGGAAGGTTTGTTATGACACGCATCTGGCTGCCATGGAATACTGCAGCAAGTATACCCAAACGCCGCTGCCTGCCAGCTGGTATGCATTAAACCTTGATTATTCCCAGGTATTCACCGGGGATTTGCTGACCAACCGGATAACATGGCTGGACAGGACAAGAAATGCCGGGCAGATGCGTGCCCTGACAGATCCCGATCTGCACACGTATATGCATCCCGATTTTTTCACTGTATCTTTGCATTCCATGGCAGAAGAATGGCACACCAAAACGCGCCTTTACCTGGGTCATGCCAAAGACGATCTGTCCGTTCCGTTTTCTGAAACACAAGCATTATATGACAACCTGAAAACGAAAGCTGACGTGACTTTGATCACGGGTAACGGAGGTCATTACAATTACGGAATAGAGTTTTTTATTACTGCCTGTCTGTATTTAACGGTTAACTGATTATGTCCCGCTATTTTATTGAAATTCTTAAAGAAGGTGATTTTTCCATTGAGGATGTTTTTGTTGAGGTAAAAAAAGATTTTCCTGCACTGGATCTCTCAAAGGCAGAGCCCGTTCTGACCACTTTCATTAAAATGAAAGTCCGCATTACGGCCATATCTTACAATACGATAGATCCCAGGGGAAATCCTGTCGTATCTTCTGGGATCGTTATGCGGCCCTTTAACAGAAGACCCCGGGGGGTATTGCATTTTCTGCCGTCTGCAAATATTGACAAATTCGGATCCGGCAGTGATGCCCTCCTGATTTTTGAAGGCGTTCTTGCTTTCCTGGGATATGTTGTGATTATTCCAGACCTGCTGGGAAACGGGATTACAAAAGACACCGTGGAATATCCTTTCCTAATAAGCGATAATACAGGACAGGTTGCTTACGATATGCATCGAGCCGCTATCGAATATTTCCTGGAAGTATTGGGACATCCCCTTCATAAACACATTTCCATAGGCGGTTATTCCATGGGCGGATCGGGAGCCCTGGCCCTGGTTCGTCATATTGAAAAAGAGAACCCCGGGGATATCATCATAGACCGGGCAATTATCGGAGGCGGTATATACGACCTGAACGTGGCTTTTGAAGAATTTGAAAAAACCGGGTTTGCACAATATCCCGCTGCTCCGGGAATTTTTAAGGCTTACGATAAATGGTATGATCTGAATCTGGATTATTCCAGGGTTTTTACCGGTCCACTGTTGGAAAATATGGACAGCTGGCTGGACCGGACCCATTTCCGGGATCAACTCATAGAATGGATAGGCCAGGATCTGCATAAGTATATGCACCCCGACTTTTTTACTACTGAAAGAAATCCTGAAATCATCAAACTTTGGGATAAATTCAGTGAAAATTCCCTGGTAGAGGGATGGATACCCAAAACGCATATACTGTTTTCACATGCCTCTGACGATCAGTCAGTACCAACACGTGTTGCTCAATATACATATGATCAGTTCAAAAAAAGAGGGGCTAAAGTTCGTATACGTTATGGAAAAGGAGGGCATTACGAATTCGGAAAATGGTATTTCCTAAGAATGGGGATTCACCTGATACTGAAACGAATGGCTTTTTGGAGGTTTCACTAATACAATAAAAAGAAAACACCATGTTACTATTAATGCAGGAAATCATCAATACCACCGCTAAGGCGGCAGAGGCGGTTACACCCGAAAAACTTTTTGACCAGATCAAAACATTATCCTTAACGGAACTTGGTGAAAAAATTTTATCATGGGCCGTGTCTTTTGGCGGAAGGTTATTGGCTGCCATTCTGGTTTTTATAGTCTTTCGGTGGGTCATTAAACGTATCCGCAGAAGACTTACCATAAGAATGGAAAAGAAAGAGAACTCGGCACTTATTCCTTTTACCAGAAACCTGGTATCCATATCGCTCAATATATTTATGATCTTCGTGATCATCTGGATCCTGGGTATAGAGACCAGTTCTTTTATTGCGTTGTTTGCATCGGCAGGAATTGCAATAGGTATGGCTTTGAGCGGAACTTTGCAAAATTTTGCAGGTGGAGTTATGATATTGGTATTCAAACCATTCCAGATGGGCGATTTTATTGAGGCTCAGGGTAAAGCCGGAACAGTTAAAGCCATACTGATTACCAATACGGTGATTCTGACACCCGATAATCAGACCATTTACATACCCAACGGGAATTTGTCCACCGGGATCATAACCAACTATTCAGCGCAGGATTTTCGCCGGGTAGACTGGACTTTTTCTATTGCATACGGAGACGATTACCAGAAAGCCCGGTCAGTTCTGGAAGAATTAATCGGTAAAGAAGGGCGCATTTTGAACGAACCGGCTGCTCCTTTCATTGCTCTGAACAAAATGGCAGACAGTTCTATTGATATAGTAGTCAGGGCCTGGGTGAACAAGGCTGATTACTGGGATGTGTACTTCATGATGAATGAAACGGTATATAAGACATTTGAAAAAATGGGTCTTAGTATTCCTTTCCCGCAAATGGATGTGCATATAAAGCAGTAAGCTTGTCACGGTAAACCCGGCCGACAGGCAGACTTATCTCGCCTTTATATTTGATCCTGATTGTATTTCGGGATACGGTCAGGATTTTCTTCCCGGCCACAATGTATGATTTGTGAATACGGAAAAACCTGTCTTCAGGGAGTATGCTTTGCAAGGCTTTCAGCGATCCGAAAGCTGTTATTCTTTGATCGGACGTATAATAGGTTACGTATTCATGCTGGGATTGTATGTAAACAATCTGATCCAGGTCAATTTTGTGTAATTTGTAATCAGCCTTAACATATATAGACTCCGGAGCCGGGGATTTGCTTTGCAGTATTTTCAGGCATTTATCAATTGCTCTGCAAAACCGTTCCAATGAAATGGGTTTCAACAGGTAATCCACGGCATTCAGATCAAATCCTTTAACGGCAAATTTTGAATGTGCCGTTGTAAAGATCACACACACATCCTTGCCCAGGGTTCTTATAAAATCCAACCCGTTCATGCCGGGCATTTGGATGTCACAAAGTAGTATATCTGCCTCATTGGCCGCCAGGAATTCAGCTGCCTGCATGGCATTGGAAAAATTTCCTGACACGGTCAGTTCCGGCATTTGGGACACATATTCTTCCATGAGTATACGTGCCGGTTTTTCATCATCTATTATCAACACCCGGTATGGCATGTTAATCATAAGTCAATTTCAATGTTTACCTTATAAATCGTTTCTGCTTCCCTGATTTCCAGTTTATGCTTTCCCGGATAATACAATTGCAAACGCTGTCCCACGCTAGATATTCCCAACCCGTCCCTTTCAGGGACTGATCCTGTCTTGTTGTCCATGGAATTTTCAATGGCAAAAATCAGCCGGTTATAACGAACCGATAACCGAATCCGGACAAAATTTTCCGGATCATTGGTTATATTCCCGTGTTTGAAGGCATTTTCCACAAAAGGCTGAAGTATCATGGGAGGGATCTTACCTGATGTTTCGTCCGGTGAATAGGTAAAGCTCAGATTGTGAATCTCTCCAAAACGGATCCTCTGAAAATCCAGGTAATTTTCAATGTATTTTATTTCCTGGACCAGCGGGACTTTGTCTGCCTGGCATTCATCGGTAATGTAACGCAACATGTCGGCCAGTTTCATGATCATTTCCGGCGTCTTTACATCACCGGTGTAACTCAGGGAATACAAAACATTCAATGCGTTGTAAACAAAATGCGGATTCATCCTGCTTTTGAGCAAAGCCAGCTCCATATCCTGTTTTTCCTGCATGAGTTTTTCGGACTGTACACGTATTTTTCGTGAACGAATGCCCGTCGCCCCCAAAAAAGCCCCCATTCCAAGCATTGTGTTCCTGAACAGCGGATATATAAACGGCATGCGCGAATAGTGATCCTGTAAAATCAGCCTTATTACCCGATCTTCCATGAACATAAGAACAAAAACACAGAAAGCAAGTATAAATATTGTAGAAAGCATAATAAGCAGCCGGGGAATTCGTTTCCTATGTGCTAGTCCCAGATAGCGTTCAATACCAAACATCATCAATATGATCCACAACGTATCAAGGAAGGCCATCACCAGTGACAACCACGGGTCTACACGCATGGCCCCCAGGAACAACAGCAGAAATATTGCTAAAAAGATCAGAAGATACTGATAAACGCGGGATTTTGACAGCATGTCCAAAGATAAACATATTCGTTGATTGAAAAAAACATGTCGTTGCTTGAAAATTTTTGACGTTGGCATAAAATCTGCTTTACTTTGCCTGCTTTTATATATATAATAGTTGGAAATGAAGAAGTTCAGTTTTATTCTTTTTATCATTTTATTTTGTACTGTATGGACCCCTTTACGGGGACAGGATTCGCTGCGTGTTGATCTGGAAGCTGCCCTGGAGATCGCTTTGTCCGAAAGCCCGATGATCCGTATCGCTGACCGGGACATTGAACGTGCCATGTATGCAAGGAAAGAATCCCAGGCAGGACTCTGGCCCGGTATTTCAGCCAGCGGAGTCTATAACAGGACGTTGAAAAAACAAGTCATGGTTATGGATTTTGGAGGAGAATCTCTTGAAATATCGGTAGGTACAGACAATAACTGGATGGGGGGCGCTTCTCTGTCTTTACCGCTGGTTGCTCCTGCATTATGGGAAACCGTACAAATGTCTGCTTTGGACATAGATATGGCCGTTGAGAAGGCCCGTTCCAGCAGACTCGCCATGATCAGTGCGGTAAAACAGGCTTTTTATTCATACCTGCTTGCCAAAGATTCTTATGCAGTACTCAAAAGGAATTACGACAACGTTGCCCTGAATACCAAAACGGTAACCGATAAATTCGAGCAGGGTATGGCCAGTGAGTTCGATAAATTGCGTGCCGAGGTTGAATTAAAAAACCAGCGACCCAACCTGATAGCATCCGAAACTGCTATTGAACTGGCATCCATGCAACTGAAAGCGCTTATGGGTCTTGATATTGAGTATCCCGTAATATTTGAAGGAACACTTACCCAATTTGAAGAAGAAGTCTCCCCGGAAGGGATGTTACCTGCCCGGGCATATTCCCTGGAACGTAATTCTGATCTGGTTCAGCTCTCCATTCAGAAAGAGCAGTTGGAACAGGCGCTTAAACTTACCAAAGCATCCTTTCTACCTACTTTGAGTCTGAGTTCCAATTTCCAGTATTCTTCCATGAACAATAATTTTAAATTTTCCGAATACCACTGGTTCCCATATTCTACGGCATCTCTGGCACTGAGTATCCCCATTTTCAGCGGATTCAAAAGACAGCAGCAGATCAGGCAAAGCCGGCTGAACATGCAAAGCCTGGAGGACAGCCGGATCAACTCGGAAAGAAACCTGCAACTGAGCGTTAAAAACTGCCTGAACAAAATGAGTAACGCTGTGGAAGAACTGGCTTCCAACAAAGAAAATGTAACCATGGCCGAAAAAGCCTATTCCATAAGCCAAAAACAATTTGAAGTGGGGATGGGGACCTGGCTGGATCTGAGTGCGTCCGAACTGGCGCTGACACAGGCCCGCCTGGTATACCATCAGTCCATATACAATTATTTATTCAACAAGGCTGAACTGGATAAAATCTTGGGTATTAATAATTATCAAAACGATTAACATATGAATAAGTGTAGTTTGATCCCGTTGTTCGTTGCTGCTGTACTTCTTTCCGGATGTCAGTTTGCAAATTCAAAAAAACAGGAAATTAAAGAAGAAAAAGTCCCTGTACGGACAACGCCCGTTATAGTGAAAGAAGTTCCACAGACATACGAATTTTCGGCAACCGTAGAGGCTAATATCATTAACAATATTGCCCCCCAGATGGCTGTCAGGATTCAGAAGATTTTCGTAGAAGTAGGCGATTTTGTTTCAAAAGGACAGAAACTGGCACAAATGGACGACAACAACCTGGAACAGATCCGGGCCCAGTTGGACAATATGGAAGTATCTTTCCAGCGCATAGATGAATTGTACAAAGTCGGAGGTGTTTCCCGTGCAGAATGGGATGCCCAGAAAACAAACCTTGAAGTAATGCGCACCCAGTACAACAACCTGATAGAAAACACACAGCTGGTCAGCCCAGTAACCGGTGTGATTACCGCACGCAATTACGACAGCGGAGATCTTTACGGAATGGGCCTGCCTTTACTGGTAGTGGAACAGATAACCCCGGTCAAACTCATCATTCACGTTTCCGAATCGTTTTTTACAAAAGTCCGCAAAGGAATGGACGTTGATGTTGCCCTTGATGTATACCCGGGAGAAGTGTTTAAAGGCAAAGTATCACTGGTATATCCGACGATCACTGCCGCAACCAGGACATTCCCCGTGGAAATTCTTATCCCCAATAATAACCGCAAGGTAAGGCCCGGAATGTTTGCCCGCGTTACCATAGATCTTGGATCAGAACCGCGTTTGTTGGTTCCCGACAGAAGTGTGATTAAACAACAGGGATCAGGAGAACGTTACGTTTACCTTCACAAGGACGGAAAAGCGGAATTCAGGATTGTTGAATTGGGCAGAAGGGTTGATACTTACTATGAATGCCTTTCCGGGCTGGAGGAAGGAGAATGTGTCATTACCACAAGTCTTAACAGACTTACCAACGGAAGTGAAGTTGAATTGGTTAACGAATAAACAATTATGAGCATCTATCAATCAGCCGTAAAAAAACCGGTTACAACTGCTCTGATTTACGTAGCACTTGCCGTAATTGGGATCTTTTCACTCTCCAGACTGGCCATTGACTTCCTTCCCAGTATAAGCGATAACACCATACTGGTCATGACAACGTACCCCGGAGCGAGTGCAGCCGATATTGAGAACAATGTCACCAAAGTACTTGAAGGCACTTTGAGCAGTGTAAGTAACCTGAAACACATAACCACACAGACCAAGGAAAATTCTTCGCTCGTCGTTTTGGAGTTCGAATACGGAATAGATATTGCCGAGGCGACCAACGATGTGCGGGATAAACTGAACCTGATAGCAGATTACCTTCCCGAGGATACCAATACTCCCGTTATTTTCAAGTTCGGGACCGATGACATTCCCGTAATGATCCTTTCGGTACAGGCAAAAGAAAGCATGAACGGCCTGTACAAGATCCTGGACGACAGGCTGGCTTCCCCGCTGAGCCGTATCAAAGGCGTAGGGACCGTTGCCATTTCAGGTGCACCTGCCCGGGAAATCCAGGTCTATTGTGATCCCTTTAAACTGGAAGCATACAACCTGACCGTTGAAGGAATAGCTTCAACTATTGCTTATGAAAACAGGAATACGCCCGGGGGAAACCTGGATATAGGATCGGAAACACTGACCATCAGGATGGAGGGAGAGTTTAAGGAGCCACGGCAGATGGAAAACATTATTGTTGGCCATTTCCAGGGAAGAAACGTTTTCCTGAGCGATGTGGCACGGGTTGAAGACACCTTTCAAGAGCGGTCGCAGAAAACTTATATTGACGGGATCCAGGGAGGGACGGTTATTATACAGAAACAGGCCGGATCCAATACGGTACAGATCTGTAAGAAAATAACGGAGAAATTACCTGAACTCGAAAAGAACCTGCCTTCCGACATCAGCATAGGAGTGGTGATGGACTCTTCCGATAATATTAACCGTGTAATAGACAGTCTGGTCCAGACCATTATGGTTACGCTGATCCTGGTTGTGTTCATAGTGTTGTTCTTCCTGGGACGTTGGCGTGCCACACTCATTGTAGCTATTGTGATACCTGTATCACTGGTTGCCTCATTCATATACCTGCTTATTTCAGGAAATACGTTGAATATCATTTCTCTTTCGTCACTGAGTATAGCCATCGGTATGGTCGTGGATGATGCTATAGTGGCGTTGGAAAACATTACCCACCACATAAAAAGGGGGACCAAGCCAAAGTCGGCGGCGGTGTATGCTACCAACGAGGTGTCTATATCCATTATTGCTTCTACGCTGACGTTGCTGGCGGTATTCATTCCACTGACAATGATAGGAGGTATGTCCGGAGAGATCTTCAGCCAGCTGGGCTGGATCGTGGCCATAATCAGTTCCGTTTCAACCATAGCGGCACTTACCCTGACTCCCATGATGTCTTCGCAGCTTTTGACGCTTAAAACAAGAAAAACAAAAGGGTTTGACAAATTTTACGGGTACATAGAAAAGGCACTAGGTGCGCTTGACAGGGTTTATGCCAGGGCTCTTAATTGGACTGTGCGTCACCGTATTACGGTAATTCTTGCTTCTGCGACTGTCTTTATAGCTTCACTGTTCCTGTTCTTGGTTGTTCCCACGGAATTCTTTCCCCAGCAGGACAATGCCCGGTTGCAATTGACTGTTAAGTTGCCTATAAATACACGTGCGGAGATCACAAATGAATTGTCTTTCCGGATTTACGAACAATTCCGCAGGGATTATCCGGAAATCGAAGCCATGACATTTACCACTGGACAGGCCAGCGAGGACAATTTATTCGGACAGCTGGGAGATAACGGATCACATATTATGACGGCCAATATACGGTTTACCCTTAAAACGGAACGGGAACGTTCCATCCAGGAATTGTCCGATTCCATGAGAGAAGACCTCAGAAGGTATTATCCCGAGATCCGCACTTTTGATGTGGGTTCCGGGATGGGAGGTCTCGCCGGAGGACAGACAACCGTGGACCTGGAGATCTACGGCCACGATTTTGCTGTCACAGATGATATTGCCTTTGAATTGGCAGACCTTATGGAAAAGGTCCCGGGAACTTCCCAGATAACCGTTTCCAGGGATGAATATTCTCCCGAATACCTGGTGGATTTCGATCGCGAAAAACTGGCTGAACACGGATTGAACTTATCCACCGCATCCCAGTTTGTGCGAAACAGGATCAACGGGGCTACCGCTTCTTATTACCGGGAAGAAGGTGACGAATACACTATCAAGGTACGGTATGCCCCTGAATACAGGGAATCCCTGGATGACATAAGAAACATCCTTATTTACAACAACCAGGGACAGGCTGTCAGAGTCAGAGATATTGCCACCATAGGAGAAACCATGCAACCGCCTAACATTGAAAGGAAAGACAGGGAACGGATCGTGACGGTTACCTGTGTGGCAGCCAAAGGGGCTGTGCTGAGTGATCTGGTGGAAGCAGCCGGACAGCAGATAGAAAAGATCGACGTTCCTTCCGATGTCATGATAGGCATTGCCGGCAGTTACGAAGACCAGCAGGAATCGTTCCAGGATCTGACCATGCTGATGATGCTGATATTGATCCTGGTTTATATTGTAATGGCTGCCCAGTTTGAATCATTCACCAGTCCGTTCATTATCATGTTCTCCGTTCCATTTGCCCTTACCGGGGTGTTGGCAGGACTTTTCGTATCCGGGACTGCTTTAGGGATAATGAGTATGGTGGGATTGATGATGTTGTTCGGGGTCGTTGTGAAAAACGGAATTGTGCTGATCGATTATATAGTTTTATGCAGAGAACGGGGCATGTCCATTATGGATGCCGTAGTGACATCCGGACGGTCCAGGTTGCGTCCCATTTTAATGACAGCCTTTACGACCATCTTTGGGATGGTTCCCCTGGCCGTAGGCAGAGGCGTAGGTGCCGAAATGTGGAACGGACTGGGTATCACTGTTGCCAGTGGCCTTACCGTATCAACTTTCGTGACTCTTTTCCTTGTCCCTGCCATATACAGTCTGAGCGCGGAAATAGGAGAAAAGCGCAAAAAACGCAAAACGGAACGCCGTGCAAAACAGGAATTATTGCATGATTAAAAATTGAATTTGCATGAAAGCTGTATTCATATCATTTTACCAGGCCTTTTATGACGAGGTCATGGAAGCACTGGAAAAAAACCAGATAACAGGTTTTACTTTTTGGGAAGAAGTGCGGGGTCGCGGATCCCGGGGCGGAGTACCTCACCTGGGCTCACATGCCTGGCCGACTTTGAACTCGGCGTTGCTCATTTTTGTCCCGGACCAAGTCGTGGATAGATTGTTGGAAGATCTGAGGAAAACAGACGAATCCGCCCCCAAGCAAGGCCTAAGGGCCTTTGTAATGGAGGCGGATGAAAGGACTGTTTAAAAACGTTTATAACAGGTTGACACCGTTGTAGAAAGCCAGGATCCTGGAACGGAACAGGAAATTGTATTTTGCCTGAGCCGCTTCCGAACGGGCCGAAGAAAGGCGCGACCGGACCTGGTCAAACGTGTAGATGTTTGAACGGCCTGCTTCATACTTTTGTTCTTCGAACTTATAGGCCAGCCCGGCAGCTTCAACTGCCATTTCTGATGATTTGTATTTTTCATGTGCAGCCAAGGCATTATAATACGCCTGCTGCACTTCTTTGTATAGATCCTGTTTTGCCTGATCCAGCAACAGCTTCTGGTTTTGTATATTCAACCGTGCAGATTGTACCCGGTTACGGGTTGCCATACGGTTAAACAGGGGAACACTCATGCTTAATCCAATGGATTGTGCGCTGTTCTGAGCCAGCTGATCGGCCATGGAGGCATTGCTTATTCCGGCTGCCAGACTGTAATTATAATAATAGGAATTGCTGTATCCGGCACCCAGCCGCAAACTGGGATAGTAAGCTCCTTTCGCCGCTTTTAATGACATTTCACTCCCTTCAAGCCGGTATTCAGCTGCTTTTATGGCCGGCCTTTCCATGACAGAATGAAGGTAAACCTGAGCAGGTAGTACCAAACCGGAAGTTTCCCGACTGATCATTTCAGGTACATGGGGTATAGCAACGTCAAAATGTTCCACGTCGGGCAGGTTCATGGTCTGTGTCAGGTCAAGCAATGCCAATTGAAGGTTATTGGCCGATTCGGTTGCATGCATTTCCTGTTGGGCCAACGAAGACCGGGCATCGTAAAGATCACTTTCCGAGCTTTTTCCCGCCTCAACCAGGATCTCGGTTTGTTTAACCTGCTTTTTATTGAGTTCAAGCTGGTCCAGTGCAATTTCATACAACTCCCTGCTTAGCAAAACCTGCAGGTAATAGCCGGTAACAGCCAAAGACAAGTCTTCCCTGGCCCGGTTCAGATCTTCCACGGCTGCCAATAATTCCAGCTTATCTGCTTTTAACTGGTTGGTTACCTGAAACCCGCTGAAAAGGTTTACACTTGTATTGATTCCCAGTGATGAATTGGAGCCGGTCTGATCCTGATAAATACCGTCCCTGTCGGGTGTTCGTCCAAAATAGAACGTCTGGCCTACGTTGGCTGAAAGATCAGGAAACCGTGAAAACCGGGTAGTCTCTACCGTTATTTCCTGATTCTCTTTTGCCAGTTCATAGCGTTTTACACCAATGTTGTTTTCCATGGCATACTCTATACACGCTTCCAGGGTCCAGTCTTTCTTCTGATTTTGTGCTGTAAGCAGATTCCCGGAAAAGAACAGTATGGTGCTTAGGAGTACTATTGTTTTCATATACCTCTTCATTTATTCTGTAATTTGCGTTCCGCGGATCTTATCTTCTGTGTTCAGACCTTCTTTGATCTCAACATTTATTCCGTCACTCAGCCCCAGAATCACTTCCTTTTCTTCAAAGAGCTGTTTATCTCCGTCCATGCCTTTTAATACATATACATAAGTTTTCTCTTCTTTGAAGACTACTGAGCTTTCAGGAATAACCAAAACGTCGTACCGGCTATCCAGTATGATCTGCGCATTGGCACTGTATCCTGCCCGTATAAATACTTCTTCCGGGACAGTAACCGCCGCTTTTATTTCAAAAAGTATAGCCCCGTTATTTTCCGTACTTTTTGGGGAAATGTATTCCAGCACCGCTTTGAAGTGTTGTTCCTGTAATGCCCCTATGGTGATATCCAGGGGCATTCCCTCACGTATCCGCCCTACTTCGGTTTCGTCAATGTTCCCGCGAAAGATCATATCGTTCATATCGGCAACTGTAGCTATGGTCGTTCCGGCATTAAAGGTGTTTGCCTGTATTACTGAATTCCCCACTTTCACCGGTACGTCCAGGATCATCCCCGAAATGGTGGAACGAATCTGCGTATTGCTGGCTTCCGAAGAACGTTTTGCGATCCCGTCCCTGACAATTTCCAGGTTGTCCTGTGCGTTACGAAGTTCTTCCTGTGCCAGTTTCAACTGGGTCTCCACATTTTCGTATTCTTCACGGACGACGACCCCGGATTCATACAATTCTTTGGTCCTGTCAAAAACACGGCGGGCCTGGGTCAAATTCAAGTTGGCCTGTGTCACCCGGGATTCCGCCGCATTTAATGTTCCCATTTCCGGTATTACCTTGATCCGGGCAATGATCTCTCCCACCTGAACCATTTGGCCTGCTTCTTTGTTAAGCTCGGAAACAATACCGGATATTTGCGGTACGATGGCCACCTCGTCCCTGGGTTCTACTTTTCCCGTTGCCACGGTTTTTTGCTCAATATTTCCCTTTTCAGGAACCACTAGTTCGTATACCTCTTTTTTAGGCCTGGATTTTTTCCACAGGTAAACAAACGTGAATACAACCCCTGCCACCAGGGCGATGATCAACACATAGCGTAAAAATTTTTTCATTGCAAACGTTATTTTTATCTTTTAGTTTTCTTCCCGTATCGCATCTATTGCTTTTATCTGTAAAGCTCTGTATGCAGGTAAAATACCTGCAAGAACACCGCATATAAGGATAATGGCGGCCGCCGACAGAGCCACGGTAAAATTGATCTGAGGATTTTTGAAAAACACTTCTCCGGTCATATTTTGGAGGAGTAGCTTATCGGCAAGATCGAGTACCAAAACCCCGAATGCCAGACCCAGAAAACCCGCTGCTACCGTTAATACCGTACTTTCCTTTATGATCTGGAAAATTATGGAGGCCGGTTTTGCCCCTATAGCCCTTCTGACCCCGATTTCTTTGGTGCGTTCACGTACCGTAACCATGATAATATTGCTCACACCCACCACCCCGGCCAGCAACGTCCCAAGCCCTACAATCCATATGAGCATGGCTATGCCCGTGAACAACATTTCAAACTGCCTGAAGATCCTTTCCACATTGATGCTTTCAAGTGCAAAATTATCTGTGGGAGCAATATTGTGTCGGGCCTTCAACAAAGTTTCCACCTGCGGTTCCAGGACACTCATACTCACTTTATCGTTAGCCACAACACCTATAAGGTGTACGATGGTTCCCGAATTCTGTATCTGTTGCATGACCGAATAAGGAATACAGATGACTTCATCGTCACGTCCGTTAATGTTAACCCCCCTGACGGAAGGTTCACAAACACCTATGATCTGAAAGTTAATGTTGTAAAGTTTAAGGTAAGTACCCAGAGGATCCTCCCCCTCCCTGAAAAGTTCTTCATAAACACGCCTTCCCACTACACATACTTTCCTGCGTTCCTGTACGTCCAAATGATTGATATAACGTCCGTAGATCATATGCTGCGGCATCATTTGATTGTATAATGGGGAATTCCCTTTGGTATTGCAACTGGTGCTTTTATCCCGGTATACTACTGTTACGTTCTGTCCCATTAAAAAAGGAACAGTATATTTAATATCTTTTATCTGAGCTTCCAGAATATCCAGGTCTTCCTCCTGCATATTCCAATACCGTCCCTTCTGGAAACCTTTGTACGGTTCAGAAGTCCTGTTTGTATAAAATAATGCCGAGTTTTCGGAAAAACCCTGAATATCGGATGCCACACCCTGGGACAACCCGTTTCCTGCTCCAAGCATGACCACCAACATGAATATTCCCCAGAAAATTCCGAAAGCGGTAAGCAGACTCCTTCTTTTATTGCGGGTAATTGTAACCCATATTTCCTGCCAGCTGTCCAGATCAAACATAATTACTCGTATCTTAAAGCTTCAATCGGTTTTACCTGAACAGCCCGGCGTGCAGGCAGGTATCCGGCCAGAAGACCGGCTATTATTAAAACGATCGTTGCGGCTATGATTATGGAAGGTTCTACCGTGGGATTCGTGAACATGACCATGTCTTCCTGTGAAGTAGGGGCATTCGGCGTCCCCATAACATTATTTAACAATTCGGTCACTGCAATTCCTCCCAACATCCCCAGATAACCGAAGAAGGCTGTTATCATAAGACATTCTGTCATTACCAAACGTAAGATAGTCCCGGGGGTGGCACCAATGGCTTTTCGTATTCCAAACTCTTTTGTACGCTCTTTAACTGTAATCAACATGATGTTACTGATGCCCACCACCCCGGCTATCAAAGTTCCTAACCCTATAATCCACACAAATAATGTTATTCCGTTGAAAATTCCTTTAAACTGTATGTATTCCCTGGCAATGTTATAAAGATATATTGCCGAACGATCTTCCCGTTCAAACCGGTGCTTACGTCCCAGGGCTCCCCTGAGGTTGTCTTCAAATATTTCATTTTCTTCTGTAGTTTCCAGGCCGTTAAGCAACATAGCCACCTGTGAGTACCCGTTTTCAGGATTGTAGATCAGTTGTGCTGTAGTCAGAGGAATGCAGCTGTTCGGATTCTGGGACATATTATTGTCATGATATACCCCAATCACCTGGTACATGACATTGTCGTAAGTAATAAATTTTCCCAAAGGTTTTTCTTCTTTGAAAAGTAATTCGGCAGTCCTGGAATGCAATACGATCACCTTTCTTGACTGGCGAATGTCTGCGTTGTTTATAAATCTTCCGTTACCCGGCCTTATCTTAACCGTTTCGATATTGCTGTAACCCGGCATCACGCCCTGCAATACGCCGGGCGCATAATCACCCTTGTAAAAGAAATTCTGATTGTAACGGGTGATCAGTGGAGAAATATTTGAAACCTGGGTAAATTCATTTTCAAGGAAGGGCGCCTCGGTACTATCCAGTTTTATGCGTCTGCCCGCCTGCAATCCCTGGTAAGCATCTGCTGTCCTTCCGGGCCACAGTTTTACGAAGTTGGTGGCCATATCGGCAAAATTGAACAAAATGCCATTCCTGAGGCCATTCCCCGCGCCCAACAGTACTATCAACATGAAAATGCCCCAGGCCATGGAAAATCCCGTCAGGAAGGTCCGTAGTTTGTTTTTTCTTAACGTGCTGAATATTTCCTGGAAATCATCAAACATATCAACATTTTTTTATTGGTGTTCAATAGAACCTATGATACCGTCGCGGATCTTTATGATCTTATGGCTCATGGCTGCCATTTCCGGGTCGTGTGTGACCATGACTATGGTCATCCCGTCCCGGTTGACCTGTTGCAAAATTTCCATAACCTCTATTGAAGTTTGTGAATCCAGTGCTCCGGTAGGTTCGTCTGCCAGGATGACCTGCGGATTGGTAACCAGGGCACGTGCTATGGCTATACGTTGTTTTTGTCCGCCGGATAATTCGGAAGGCAGGTGATCTGCCCAGTCTGTCAATCCCATACGATCCAGGTATTCCATGGCGATCTTATTGCGTTTGTTCCTGCGGATTCCCTGGTAATACAAGGGCAGAGCCACATTCTCCAAAGCCGTTTTGAAGGTGATCAAATTGAAAGATTGAAAAACAAATCCGATCATTTTGTTTCTGTATACGGCAGAATTTGTTTCGGACAAATCCTTAATCAGCTTTCCGTTCAGATGATAGGACCCTGAATCGTAATCGTCCAGTATTCCTACAATGTTCAATAAAGTGGATTTCCCGGAACCCGAAGATCCCATGATGGCAACAAACTCTCCTTTGTCTATTTGCAGGTTCAACCCTTTCAGAACATGTAA
>Ga0172381_10001227_pt1 | contig 30658 bp, 36 predicted proteins | sample Leawel6488metaG_FD_119754 | JGI IMG/M metagenome (GOLD analysis project Ga0172381, IMG submission 119754) | Leachate microbial communities from a municipal landfill in Southern Ontario, Canada - Leachate well 64-88 metaG | ecosystem: Engineered > Solid waste > Landfill > Unclassified | place... | reverse complement strand
GGCCTTGATCTTCGCGGCCCTGTCGCCGCCGTTGCTGGTACTGCTGCCGCTGTTGTCGAGCGGGATCACGCTGATCGGCGGGCTGGGCAAGGTGCTGTTCGGCGCCGGGACGCCCGGCACGCCGTAGCCCCTGCTCGCCGCCAAGGTGGCAGCGGCGTACTTCCACATTGCGGCGGTGGCGGGGCCGATCAGCTTCTTCATGTTCAGGAAGAACCCGACCAACCCGCTGCCGGCCGTCCCGGCGCCGAACAGCACCTTGCCCAGCCCGCCGATCAGCGTGATCCCGCTCGACAACAGCGGCAGCAGTACCAGCAACGGCGGCGACAGGGCCGCGAAGATCAAGGCCGCCTTGGTCCAGGCGGCCACCTTGTCGGGCGTCAGCGTCTTCAGGAAGGCCATCACGTGCGGCTTGATGTCCCGGAAGGCCTGCTTCACGCCGTCGATCGCGGCCTTCATCCCCTGCGCGATCGCGACCGCCGTCGGATCGATCTTCATCAGCGCCGACATGTCACCGCCGGCGGTGATCGTGGCGAAGGCCTTCTGAACGTCCTGCGCCAGCTTCAGCACGCCTTGCAAGCCGGACTTCCCGCCGGCCCCGAACGACTGCGCCATGTCGATCGCGATCACCTCGAAGGTGCTCTTGATCCGCTTGGCGACGCCGCCCAGGCTGGACGCCATGATGTCGGCCTTGTCCTGCACGGTGGTGGTGCCGTTGCGCACCTTGGACACCATGTCGTCGAAGGCCTTACTTCCGGCTCCCGCAAGTCCGGCAAGCGCACGGCTGCCCTGTTCGCCGAACAGCTGGTAGGCGGCCGACATCCGCTCGCCTTCGTCGGGGATCTGCTGCAGCGCCGCCTGGGTGTCGGTGATGATCGACATGAACGGGCGCAGCTTGCCGGACGTGTCGGTGATCGCGATCCCCAGCTCAGCGAACTTCTTGGCGTGGCGGGGAGAGGCCATCGAATCGAGCAACGCGGCGAGGCCCGTGCCGCCGACGGATCCCTTCTGCCCGGCCAGGTCCAGCAAGGCCAGGGCCGCGGTGGTCTGTTCGACGTCGAAGTTCATGCGGTGCGCCGACGCGCCCGCATAGGTCATGCCTTCGCCGATCGACGCGATCGAAGCGCTGGACAGATCGGCGGCCTTCGACAGCGCGTTGGCGGTCCGGCCGGCCTGATCCATGGACATGCGGAATTGGTTGATCGTCGAGATCACGATCTGCGCGGCAGCGTCGGTCGCCATGCCGTCGGCCTTCGCCGCGGCCATGATCGGCGCCGCGGCGTACTTCAGATCGCCGATCGCCACGCCGGACTTGACCAGTAGCTCGAGGGCCGCGGCGGCGTCGGCGGTGCTCTCGCCGAAGTCCATCGCCAGCGTCTTGGCCAAGCCCTCCAGCTCGCCGCGGACCTTGCCGAACTCGGTCTTGCCCAGCGCAGTGCCGATCTTGCTGATCGCGTCGTCGAAGCGGACAGCGGCGGCCACGCCCAAGCCGATCGCCGCGGTGGATCCCAGCATCGCCGGCATGGCCGCGCTGAAGGCCTGGCTGCCGCCCTGCTTGATCATGGACAGCCCGCGCCCCACGCGCTCGAGCGACTTGCGGGATCCGTCGATCGCGGCCTGGAAACGGCCGACCTTGCGGGTGGCGTCGCCGGCCTCGAACTGCAGGAGCGCCCCAAGGCCGATGTTCTCCAGTGCCATCCGTACGCCCCAGCTACCGCTTGCGGTACGCCCGTTTGGCTGCCTTCACCTCCCGATCCTTGCGATCGTTCAGCATCCGGCGCCATTCGGATCGGTCTTCCGGGGACGCGTCAGCGAGATCCCACGTGAAGGCCCCGTCGGAGTCGTAGCATAACCCGAAGATCTCAGCACGGATCTGCTTCAGGCTCCTCCACGGCCAGAAGCCTTCCCGGAGAAAAAAGCGTCGTACGTCCAGGACAAAGACTGCCGGACGCGCGATCCGCAGTGCGGGCAGAACTCTTCGATCGCCAGCTGCGGGCCCAGCGTCTCCGCGTCCAAGGCCGACGCGATCGCCTCGAGATCCCGCTTGGTGAGATCCAGGGCCGACTCCGGCAGGGGGGCGGCCAGCGGCTTGCCGTTGATCCCGCAGATCGCCTGAGCCGCGGCCCGGACCTTGAGCATGCCGGTGTTGATCGAAGCGGTCTGCGTTTCGTAGAGCGACCACCGCAGGGGGGCGATCGTCACGGTCCGCACGTCTTCGCCGCGCCAGTCGAAGCCGTCCAGCAAGGCGACCTGCTGCCGCAGATCCTCGCCGTCGTCGGCCACGTTCAGCTCGAGGGACGCGAGATCGGCCGTGTAGACGAACTCCGTGCGGCAGGATCGGCATTCCAGCTGCATGTCGAAGTCGTCGCCCATGGCGGCCCGGCGCAGCTGGATCCAGGTCTGGAATACGTCGCCGGCGTAGGCCCGGGCGAGGTACAGGCGGCGTTCGCCGATCGACAGCTTGGTGAAGTCGGCGCTGCCCCATTCCGTCAGGAAGTGGGCCATCGCCTCGGACGCGAAGGCGGCCGGGGTGATCCCGCGGTTCCGATCGCGGATAGCGCACACGGCCTTTTCGTCGGCTGTGCGCCAGGGCTTGAAGGCGAACGTGCGTCCGTGCGTCTCCCCGGCGGGGATCCCGAACGACAGCAGATCGCCGCGTTCACCGAAGGTGGTCTTCTGCATGGTCAGTCCGTGCGCACCGCCCTACCCGACAGCGCGCGGAAAGTGGCCCACGACGATCCCGGGGGGGCTACACCGGATCCATCGTGTCGGCGACGAACGACAGCGCCAGCACGGCCATTTCGCCTTCGTTCTCGATGTCGAGATCGGGCGTGGCGCGCTTCTTCGGGTACAGGCCGGTCAGGGCCCACGTACGCCGGATCGCGCCGGTGCCTGATTCCTGGATCAGCGTGCCGGCCTTCTTGTACGTCGGCGACACGGGATCGCGGCATTCCTTCCACCAGGCCTCGATCGCGGCGACCTCGACGGTGTGGTGCAGCGGCAGCTCGGCGTCGAACTCGATCGCCTTGGTGTTGCCGCCGGTCGCCGTGGTGCGATCGGGCAGCGTGACCGTCTCGAGTTCCTCTTCCAGCCCGCCGATCTTGGTGAAGGTCAGATCGGGCAAGCCCGTGACCTTCAGCTTGAACTTGTTGAGCGGGATGTGGTCTTCCTTGATGGATCCCTTGATCGCCATGCTGGCCTCTCACCCGCCCCGGTGGGGGCGGTCTCGTTCGCTGCTGACGCCCTAGGCGCTGACGTTTTCGGACACGCCCATCTTGCCGATCGTGAAGATCACCCGCTCGGCGAACCCGGTGATGCGCACCGCGATCTCGGCGTTCAGGTTGCCGGCGTCCTCGTCGGCGGCGGTGTTGTTCTCGTCGTCGATCTTGATCAGGCAGGCGTCGTCGAAGGCGTTGCCGCGCAACGCCCGCTTCTGCCACTCCTTGACGAAGAACGTGCGCAGATCGGTCTTCAGGCTGTCGCGCGTGTCGGGATCGTTCAGGGCGAACACCACGTAGTCGAACTGATCCAGCAACGTGTGGATGTAGTGCGACAGCTGCAGGCGCTTGCTGCGGAACTTCTCGCCGGTCGCGCCGGCCAGCGTCCGGCCGCCCCAGACCACCGCCGTCGTGCCGCGGAACTTCACGACGTTCAGCCCCTTCGGGTTCAGCGCCTCGCCGTTGACCGGATCCTCGCCGGTCGGCAGCGAGATCACCCGCTGCAGCACGGCGTCCACGCCCGCGGCCGGCGCGCAGTAGTGGCCGTTGGCGGCGGCGTACTTGGCGTCCAGGCCGAAGCGAGATCCCACGAGCGGCACCGACTTGAGCACGCCGGACTTGTCGGGATCGCGCACGTTGCCGTAGCTGGGAAACAGCGTGCTCGCGTCCTCGCCCCGGCCGATCGTCGTGTCGATGAAGTCGATCGCGTCCTGATCGTTCAGCTTGTTCGCCGGCTCGATCACCTCGAACAGGTGCGCCTTCGCCGCGGCGTAGGCCAGGCCGGCCTGCTGCACGGCGGTGCTGGTCACGTCCGGGCAGGCGGTCAGCAGCACGCCCTTGCTGTGCGGCACCTTGTTGAGCGGGCTCGATCCGATCGCCAGCGCTGCCAGGTAGTCCGCGTCCGCGGGTGCCGCGCCGTCGTAGCCGCCGCCGCACTCGTCGGCGAACTGCAGGCCGGCTTCGGTGCCGTTGGTGCCCTGGGTGACCGCAACCGACAGGCCGAGGATCGTGTAGGCGTGGGTCAGCTGCGTCTTGATCGCGATCGACGATCGCTTGCCGCCGCCTTCGTACCAGGCCGACGACAGGCGCAGGAACTTGTCCCCGGCGTCGTCGGTGTAGACGCTGGCCGGGTTGACCACGCCGGCGCCGAAGATCGCGTCGAAGGCGGCGTTGATCTCGCCGACGATCGCGGCGGTCGTGACCGCGGCTCCGGCGGTCAGCGTGACCTCGACGTCCTTGCGCCCGTCGGCCGACAGCAGCAGCTTGTCGTTGTTGCCGGCCACGACGGCGAAGCCGGCGCCTTCGGCGACGGTGCCGGTGACCACGGCCTGCACGGGAGCCAGGCCGGCAACCGTCGGATCGCCGTCCAGGGTGACCTTGCGGTAGGTGGCGGACCGCACGCGGATCGCGGTCAGCGGCTTGGACTTCGCGTCGGGGAGCACGTAGGCGCCCGGCAGCACGGCCGAGGGCAAGGGCGCGATCTCGACGACGAACTTCTTGGTGTCGGCCGGCGCACCGCCCGTGTGATCGATCGTGATCTTCGGCAGCCACTTGAGCCACTTCGCGTGGGTGGCGCCGGGGTTGTACTGCTTGGCGATCTGCTCACCGGCCCCGACGGTGAAGTCGGGCAGGCTGGTGACCACGCTCTTGCCGTACAGCCCCGTGGCGGTCACGACGTACTTCGTGGTTCCCAGGGCCCACGTGAAGGTCAGCTTGACCGGCAGGCCTTCGTACGCGGTGCCGAACTCGACGCCGACGACGGACACCTTGGCGTCCTCGACCGACGTCACCTGGAAGGGCAGGAAGGTGATCGATTCGGAATCGATCGCCGACGGCATGCCGTACCAGTTGGCCGGGCGGATGTCGGGGACGTTGGGCGTGCTGCCGTTCCAGAGATCCACCGCCTCGACTTCGAAGTTCAGCGGATCGTCGTTGATCACGGACTTGAAGTAGCGGGGGCTGGCCGAGTCCATGGCGAGATCGGAGTAGACCAGCTTGCGATCGCCGTCGACGTAGATCTCCAGGCCGAACTCGTTGCCCGGATCGATCGTCGCGTTGATCACCTTGACCGCCAGCGCCTTGCGGACGCCGTTGGTCTCGACCTTGGCCCCGAGCGACAGGCTGTAGCCGAGATCCACGTTGGCGCCCATGTCGGTCGCCATGGTGGCGCCGGTCTCGACGGTGAGCACGCCGGCCGCGTTGTTGGACAGGACCTTGTAGGTCTTGCCGGAAACGGCGTCGAGTTCCAGGGTCGCGCCCTTCCACTCGTTGGCGAGCATGACGGTTTCGGTGTCGATCGTGGTCGCGGTGATCTTGCCGGTGGCCGACACCGCGGCCCGCAGCTTGCGCGCCCGGCCGCCCCAGCGCCCGCCGTTCTTGGCCTTGATCTGCAGGAGGGGCAGCTTGATCTGCGCCTGGCCGTCGAGATCGGACTGGGCCGCGCCGAAGCCGGTGCCCCAGTGGCGGCTGTAGAGCTTGAGATCGGAAGCGACTTCGTGGCCGTCGGTGACGCGCACGCAGACGAGCTCGCCCGCGCCGCCACCGTGCAGCCAGTAGTCCTGCGCGCAGTCGGGAACGACCGAAGCGCCGGTCGTGGCGTCGGCGCCGATGCGCCCGCCCAGGCGGCGCGCGAAGGCCTTCTCGTTCGGGGCGTACGTCACGCCGTTGGCAAGGCCGCGTTCGAACGGGCCGATGAAGCACCCGACGCCCAGGGCTGCTGCCTGGATCGGCGGTCGCGGCTGACCTTCGCGAACCGCCGTGCCCGCCCCATTGACCGCTCCGAAGCTCCGGATCGCCATCGTGTCCTCCGCCTTACTCGGCCGTTGCGTCCATCGATCCGCTCACCGCCAGCCGCCCGATCCCGTGGCCCGCTTCCGCCGGGAAGATCCAGCACGGCACGTTCACCAGCCGGATCGCCCCTTGTGTCTCCGCCATGTGGATCGCGTCGGGACGCGGGGATGCGTCGATCTGGCGATCTACCACTAGGTCCGCGGCAGCGTCCAGGGAAGCGATCCGCAGGGTTCTGTTGCAAGCGATCCACGCCTTGACAGCATCGGACAGCCGCACCAGATCCAGCCCGCGGTTGGCGATCATCCGCAGGCCGATCACGAAGTCCGATTGGCGCGGGGCGGGGACCACAAGAGCCGCCAGCGTGCCGACGTTGACCGCGGACTGCTTGACCGTCGACTGCGCCCGGAACTGCTCGGTCACGCTGTCGATCGCGATCGCGGGCAGCCGCGAGATCTCGTTGAAGTCCGGGTGCGTCGTGTAGGCGACTTCGGGCTGGGCGGCCAGGCGGATCACCACCTGGTGCCCCGCGGTGACCGCGCCGGTCAGCGTCACCACGTGCGAGGCGGTGTTGTAGCCCGACAGCAGATCGGTCAGGTGCGTCGGATCCGCGGTGTGGTCGAATACCGCCGTCACCGCGTCGAACTGCACCGGCTCGGCCTGCGTCAACACCGCGTCGAGATCCGCCGTCGTGCCGCCCGGCCAGGGCAGCACGACTTCCACCGGGACGCGGATCGTTTCCAGTTGCACGATCAGCGATCGGTAGATCAGTTCTTCCAGATCGCTGAGAATGTCAGCGTCGAACAGCAGTTGCACCGATCGGACGGTCGGGGTGTAGCTGGCGTCGGTGGTCTTGAGGTTGAAGACCAGGCGCAGCTTGCGGCTGGTGACCGGGAAGGTAGGCAAGTGCGCCTGCAGATCGGCGTGCGTGTTCCACTGGCCGGCGGCGGCTGCGGCCCAAGCGGATCCGTTCCACCAGCGATCCGTCGTGCCGTCGTTGCACCGGTAGCGGACCGTGCCGACGATCGTGCCTTCGGGATCTCGAGCTTCCTCGGCGAACACCTGCACCGCGCGCCAGCTGCGGACCGCCGTCGGGTTGATCTCGGGCCCGCGGATGTAGAGGTTGGCGTCGGTCGGGTACTTGCCGGCCGCGTTAGGGCGCAGCCGCAGGACGTGATCGGTGGGGTGCACACGGATCTTCGCCGGGTCGCTCAGCTGCAACAGCGGGCGATCGTGGAAGGGGAACTCGATCCAGCGGCTGATCGTGCGCATGTCACGCTCCCTTGGGGCTGATCGTCCGCTGCACCGCGTCTTCCCAGTTCTTCTTCAGCTTGGCCTTCAGACCGGGCTGCCCAAGCGCGATGTTGATCCAGGGCCTGCCCTTCACGACGATCGCTGTGGTCTCGGGCTTGAGCGCCGCCCAGGCGACCTTGCCCTTGGTGCGCGCCCACAGTTCTTGTGCCCGGCCCGTCAGGTGCTTCGGATCGCCAGATCGTGAGGCTTGGGCCAACGCCTGGAACAGCCCGCGCATGGCCGGCGTGACGCGCATCGTGAAGCCTTCGTGCAGCTTCTCGCCGATGTTGATCAGGTGCCCGTCGGCACCTTTCCGGCCCCGCAACAGCCCGGCGAAGCCGGTTTTCCAGTTCGCCTTGACGCTCGTGATCGCCTTCCAGAGATCCGCCTTGTCGATCAGCGGCTTCGTGCTGCCCTTAATGTCGATCGTCAGCGGAGCGTTCGCCGGGGCGACTCCGCCCTTGATCGCCGTGCGCATTTCGCGGGCTACCAGCATGCCGTTCAGCGCCGTCGCTTTGCCGACTTCCCGCTCGAGCTTCTTGGTGAACGCGCCGGGCTTGAGCGCCGCGGACAGGTTGCGCCAGCTCTTGGACAGCTTCACGCCGGTCGGCATCGGATCACCCTTGCGCCGTCGACGTGCAGCTACTTGCCGGCCGGACGATCGTCCAGCCCAGCGGTCTTCAGCAGATCGGCGAGATCGTCGACGTGCAAGCAGTCCACCATGCAGGCGTATTCGTTCGCCGTCTGCACGACGGCAATGTTGCCGTTGCAGTAGTCGTTGCCCGGCACGGCGCCGTGCAGGACGCCGAAGGCCACGATCTTGCCGCCTTCCAGCCGGACCACCTTGTCACCGTTCTGCGCCTCGCGTCCATTGCGGTAATGCATCATCCTCACCCTTGCGCCGGGAGGTTCGCCCCCGGCCGTCGATCCGTGAAGTAGGCCCGGCGCATCGTCGCGCCGTGCCCGGGGTAGTGCCCGGCGTTGAACACGTGCGTGATCCACAAGCTCGTGACTTCACCTTCCACGGACGTGATCCGGTCCCCCCGCTTGGGAATGTACGACCGATCCGCCAGATCCTCTTGCAGCATCAGCAGGTACCCGGTGACCTTCTCGGCCGGGCCGATCTGATCGTACTCGGGCCCGCGGGGGTTGTAGCTGACCTGGGCGTCGATCCGCAGATCGGCTTGCCGCGCCACTTCCCGCACCGGCTCGCGAGCGTGCGGATCGAACACCGTCGCCGCATTGTCCTTGCGGGAGAGCACGATCTCGACCGGGTGGATCAGGTTCGGCAGCGGCATTCAGGTCACCAGTCGTTCGCCGGAGCGCCCATCGCCATCGGCGCACGGTACAGATCCAGCGCGTCGCGCACCTGCGGATCCTGCTGCAGCACGGCGAGGCTGCCCGATCGCCCGGAAGCGCCAAACGTGATCATGTGGCCGTCGGTCATTTCCGATCGCAGCGTGCCGCCCGCCGCCAGCCCCTTGCCGCCTGCACCGCGGGCGATCATCAGGTAGGCCAGCCGCACCACCGCCGTCTGCACTGCCAGCGGGGCCTGCTGCGTTTCGGCCTCGACGAAGCCCCACGCGCCGGTCAACACCTGCACCGCCCGGTGGCTGAACGATCCGCCGCCACCGCCGCCGCTGTAGATGTCCCGCGATCGCCCGGACGCGTACATGATCGACGGGTTGTGGCGCTGCGGGCCGGTGGATCCGATCACCCGCAAGCTCGTGGTGTCCGTGGTCCCCGGATCTTCGTTCAGCGTGGCCGCTGCCAGCCCGAACAGCGGTTCGGACAGGAAGAGCACGCGCGCTGACGTGCCGGGGATCGTCTTGCGTTCGTGCACCAGGTGCAGCCGCTGGCCGCAGTAGCGCTCGGCGATCGCCATGGCCTGCTGCAGCCCTTCGTGGATCTTGCGATCCGCGTAGCTGCTGCTCAGCCCGTAGTCCTTCACGTCCTGGATCGTCGCGATGCCGGCCCGTGCGATCGGCGTCACCGCCGACGTCACCGCTTCGTGGATCTGCGACACGTAGGCAGCGCTGTCGCCCTCGGCCTGCACGACTTCCCACAGCACGTGCACGCGAGCCATTGCCGTCGTCGGGATCCAGGCTGCGCCCGTCGCCGGATCGATCAGCGTGTAGACGCCCGTGCGGGCCTTGTACGGGGCGGCGGTTGCGGTCACCCAGCCACCGGCGGCTGGCAGCTTCTGCGTGCCCGGAAGGCCAGCTGACGCGTCCCAGACCTGGAAGCGCACGCTGTAGGCGTCGGTCAGCACGCCGTCCACCTGCGTGAACAGGGCCACAAGGTCGGTCGGCGGCGCGAGATCCTTGACCAGCGTGCTCATGGTCGCGATCCTACAGCAGCGATCCAGCCCTCGCCACTTTGGAGATCCCCGATGCCTCTGATCAACATGCTCACGCGCGGCAACTTCTCGCAGCACCGCAAGGTGACTGGTACGCCGGTTGTCGCGGACTCGACCGATCACGCGCTGATCGTCCGCGCGAACATCCTGCGGACCGACGGCGCGGCCGCGGTCAAGGGCTACGTGCGCTTCACTGGCGGGGTCGCGCCGACCGTCGATCTGATCCCGCTCTTGTACGACGCGGACACGAACACGTTCTGCGCCCTGACGAAGCTTTCCGGGCTGCTCGACGGCCAGGCCTTCGAGGTCAACGTCCACGAGGTTCCGGTGTACTTCCGGATCGACGCGGTGGCGAACGCCCCGACCGCGATCGAGATCCGCGTGGCTCCCGGCGAGCTGACCATGCACGCCTGATCGCGCAGCGTTCCCCCTCGCTGCCGTCCGAAGGCCCGATCCGGTCCCCCGCCGGGTCGGGCCTTTGTGTTTGCGGTAGACGATCGTCAAGCGGGATCGGGGATCAGCGGTGCGTCGGGCACGGGAAGATCCGCTGGTGCCGCACGGGGCCCGCGGACTGCACGGGCGGCGGCGGTGGGGCAGGCGTGCGGGCCGGAGTAAGCGTCTGCGCGTCACGCGCGGCAGTTGCGATCGCCGGCGCGGGCGCCACGACGTGCCTCACTTCCGGCGGCGCGAACGCGCGATCGCCGTGCCAGGCTGCGCCGCGCAGCAGTACCACCCGCTTGTGGTGGTTGTCGGGGCCCCATTCGTAGACGACTTCGCCCACGCTGAACGGCGGCTGCGACAGATCCAGCGCGCGCCAGCCGCCGACCTTCGTGTCGGTGTTCAGCGTCGGGCCGTAGGCGCAGTTCGTCACGAGGCAGAACTTGAACTTGGCGGTCTTCAGCCGATCCAGCCACCGCAGCACATCGGCGGTCGGCCAGTGCTGCAGGCAGTCCTTCACGATCAGCAGGTCGGCGTCCGGCGGCGTCCATTCCGTCAGATCGGCGCACTCGAACCGCAGATCCGGGAAGGCCTCGCGGTTGCGGCTGATCCGATCTTCGATGATGTCGACGCCGAGGTACGTGCAGCCCTTGGGCCACTTCACCGATCCGCCGATCTGCATGTCCCCGCAGGGCATGTCGACGACGGACTTGACCTTGTGCTTGCGGCAGAAGGCTTCCAGCCACGCGCGGTAGGGCGCGGTGAACTCGGGCAGGCTGCCCGGGCCGCTCGCGTCGCTGTACTGGCGGGTGAAGATCGCTTTGTGATCCGTAGACATGGCCGGCCTCTGCTCCTTTTGCGCGTCGAGGTGGTAGTGGTAGAGCACTTCGCCTTCCGCGCCGGCTCGAGCGGCGGTGCGGATGTGCGGGGCGATCGCCTCAACAAGCGCGGTGTCCTCCCCGTGGCGTACGTCCGGGAACGGCACGGACTTCGCGATGTCGGCGCGGATCGGCGTCAGGTGGCACGGTGTGCGCCACAGCACGCCGTCGCGGTGCACGGCGCCGTCGATCCCGATCGCATAGTCGAACAACTGCGGCGGGGCCCCGCCGTCGTCGCGTGTGCACACGCCGCGGAACACGATCGCGTCCACGCCCGGATTGCTGTCGATCGCGGTCAGGATCGCTTCCAGGTAGCGCGGGCTGGGCAGATCGTCGTCGTCGAACGTGCAGATGTACCGGCCCGACGCCTGCTGCAGCAGCCGGTTGCGCTTGTCGCAGACCGTTTCGTGCCGTTCGTCGATCGAGATCAGGATCTCGACTTCGCGGATCCGCGGCTGCGCCTGCAGGGCTGCCAGCAAGGCCGCCAGATCCGCCGATCGGGACTGCAACGACGCGATGCAGATCGACAGCTTGGCGCGCCGGGGAGCGAAGGCCAGCGCAGCCGCTCGGCGGTTGGTCGCCACGAAGTTCGGATCGTAGTGCAGGCCCGTCCCGCCATCGCACGGCGTGCACATCTTGCGGGCGATCACCCGGCGCGGCACGCCGCGCTGGGCCAGGTAGCCTGAGATCCACACGTCGTCGACGTTGCGGAACTCGGGTGGCGAATCCAACACGTCCGATCCGAAGAACCCGCGGCGGTAGGCTGCCCCAGCGAATCCTTCGATCACGTCGCACAGGTGCGGCGGCTGCACGAACGTGTAGCCCTTGCCTTCCACGAGCGTGCCGGTGTTCCAGCCGGCGAACCCGCACGCCTCGTCTGGCGCAGCTTCGGCCACCGCGCACAGCTTGGCGAGGCAGCCCGGGTGGTAGATCACGTCGTCGTCGACCGTGACGATCAGATCGTCTTCTGCAAGCGCCGGATCGACGGCGGCCGACAGCTTGGTCAGCGGCCCCACGTCGCGGGTCGGGATCAGCGTGCAGCCCGTGGGCAGATCCTCGCAACCTGGCCCGTGGTACAGGCGGATCTCGTCAGGCTTGCGGGTCTGCGCGTGCAGGCTGTCGATCGTCGGCTGAACCGTCCCGTTGCGTCCGGGGTGCGTGGTCAGGCAGACGATCGTCCGCGGCGCGAAGTGGATCCCGATGTCGGGCCGGTCGGCGCGGTTGGGCTGATCCAGGGGGCCGGGAACGGGATCCGCAGACACCGGCAGATCGTCGCACAGGTCACGCCGGATGTACGTCGCTTCGACGACTTGCGGACAGCCGGCGGTGACCTTGCCCCAGTTGTTGGCATGCAGGTGCACCAGCCAGTGCGTCTCCGCCATGTGGGCGATCTCGTCGAGGTGGTCCGGCACGTCGTGCCACTCGATCACCAGCTGCTTGATGTGGCTGCGGCGGTTGGCGTCCAGATCGGCCAGCCAGGCGTACTCCGCGCCTTCGATGTCCATCTTGACCAGGGCGTCCCGGCAGCGGGCCAGATCGCCGTGCCAGTTCGTGTGCGCGTCGATGTTGCGCTTGATCAGCTTCAGCCGATCGACGGGATGCGGCAGTCCAGCGATCGTCCCGTCGTACGCGGTGCAGCGAAGGCCGGGATGCCGGGCAAGGACGGCTTCTTCGAAAGACGTGTCGTTGGACACACCAGCCGACAGGAACACGTCGTATTCGCTCAGATCGCAAACGACGTAGCCGCCGTCGTTGTCCTTGCCCAGCCGGATCTTGCGGATCGGCGGATCGAAGATCCGCAGTGCTTCGCGGTAGTGCATACCGACCTCGAGGACTAGAGATCGGTCAGCGTCTCATAGGCGAAGCCGCCGGTGGCCTTCACGACGTAGAGGTGCGTCGCCGGCGGGCTGGCGCCGTCGGTGTAGCTGAACAGCTCGCCCACGCCCGGCGTGCGAGCGACCCAGCCGAGCGCCGTCGTGTACTCGGCGATCTGCCCCTGCAGGAACGTGGCCCACGAGGTGCCCGTGTAGGGCGCGGCAGCGCCGAGGATGTACTTGTCCCCGTCCTCCGGCGAAGCGGGCTGCGCGGTGACCGTCACCCCCAGCACGGGGGTCGCCGCCCGGGCCGTCTCGATGTCGGCCGGCAGCGAATCCAGGATCAAGGTCAGCAGCGCGGACGCCTGATCGAGGTTGACGCCGGTGCCGTCCAGCGAACGGCGGATGTTTTCCTTCTGGATCGCGGTCAAGGCCATCGTCGTCTCCCTAGCCCTTGCGGGGCTTCTTCCGCGCCTGCGACGGCGCTCGCGGTGTTTCGTCCTGATCCGCCGGCAGGGGTAGGGCCTGCACCGGCGGATCGGCTGGGGCGGCAAGGACCCGCAGCTGTACGCCGGCCAGCTGCAACGCAGCCAGTTCGCCGGCCGTGATCTCTCGGGTGTCGCCAGGCATCAGCCGCAGCGCCCCCCGCAGCGACCGCGGGCACCCTTGCGGGAAGGCCTCGAAGTCGATCGGGTGCGGCGTCTGGATCTGGATCGTCGGCATCGCGAGGTCCTTCTGCGCGAAGGGCCGATGGCAGCGAACCGCCACCACCGGCCCCTCCCGGTTCATGCGCTCACGGCGCGGGCTAGACGCCCGTGCCGATGTTCTTGCCCAGCACGCAGGCGGTCAGCTCTTCGAGCTCGATCGCGACCTTCACGGTGATCGCGTACTGGTTCATCTGCCGGAAGATGTCGCGATCCTTCTCGATCTGGATGTCGCGGGCACCGATGCCGATGATGATGTTCTGCGGGTGGGTGAGGATCAGCTGCGGGTTGGCGACGTAGGTGATCTTGACCGTCGCGCCGTCGGAGATCGCGCCGCCGCCCTTCTTGTTGAAGGCGCCCGTCGCGTAGTTGATCTCGTAGTCCGTGTCCTTGATCAGCTTGGTGGTCGGCGTGTTGCCGAGGGTGGACAGCGTGACGACTTCGCTTCCGGACTCGATCGGGGCGAACAACAGGGTCTTGACGTCGGCGGCGTTCACCAGCGTCAGGTGCTGGGTGACGGGCGGCGTGTGCGGCATCAGCGGGACTTCGATCGGCGGGATACCGAACGGGCTGACGGCCAGGCCATTCAGGGCGGCGTCGCCGGCCGAGGTGGATCGCGTCGAGACGCGCTCGAGCCAGAGCTGCCAGAGGTCGGGCGACGCGAGCCAGCGCAGCATGCCGCGGTTGCGGCGGAACTTGGTCGGCATCTTGCGGATCATGCCGCTGAACACCGACGCGCCGATGTTGGCCCCGGCCGCGTCGTAGACGTTGGCGGCGCGGGCCTTCTTCAGCAGACCGTCCATCAGCGCCAGGTACGTGTCCTTGACGTAGCGGGTGTCGTCGCCCTCGTCGAACAGATCGCTTTCCAGCGTGGCCGGGCCCAGCGAGTCGCCGTTGACGTACAGCTCCTCGAGGTCGTTGGCGACCGCCTTGCCCATCATCTGGATCACGTGCTCTTCGACGTTGTCGCCTTCCACGTTGATGTCGCGGAAGTCGTCGCTGATCTCGAACGGCACCATGATCTTGCGGGGCTGCAGCTCGATCTTCGCCGTGGTCACGCCGCGGCGCAGCTTGGGATCCTTGGCCTCGCTCGCCGGGACCGCGTTGCGCCGGCCGACGCCGATCTTGTCGGCCTCCCACCGATCCTTGACGCGGATCACCCGGCCGAGGTTCTTCAGCACGGACTGATCCACCACGTAGTCCAGGAACTTGTCGGCCTGCTCCGGGTTGAGCCGGCCCGCCACCGCCAGCGCCTCGGTGGTGATCTGCGCCTTCGCGATCAACTCCGCATTGGTCATCGCCATCTTCGGTCTCCTCTCTCACGTGGTGGGCTCGCGCCCGACAGGGTTCCGTCTCTCGGTCAGATCGTGCCGGCCCAGATGTTCTTCTTCACCGGATCCGGCTGGGCGTCGCCGCCCGCGGACTTCGACACGCCGGTGCGCTCGAGCGCTTCGATCCGCTTGGTGACCTCGGCCACTTCCGCCTTGGCGGCGTCGGCGTCGGCCTTCGCGGCAGCCGCGGCAGCGTTGGCCGCCGTGGTGGCGTCGATCGCCTTCTGCAGATCCACCCGCAGCTGATCCGCCGCGGGATCCGCGGGCGGATCGCGCTTCTCGACGGGGGCGGTTTCGGCGGCGGCAGCTTCGGCCTCGTCGGTCGACAGCGCCTTGGCGACGTCGGCCGGCGCCACTTCGGACAGCACCTCGTGGATCGCGGCCAGGCCGTCGGCCAGCTTCTGCACGCGGGCCTTGGTGAACTTCTTCATGCCCACGGGCTTCTCGCCGTCCGCGGACTTCTCGACCTTCATGGCCTCGCGGGCCTTCTGGATCGTGTCCAGCGTCTTGGCGGTCGCCGCCACGCCGTCGGCCGACTTCGCCACGTTCATCGCGGCGGCGTTGCGGCACAGATCCCACATGAGATCCTGGATCGCCCACATGCGCTCGCGGCAGGCGTCGGAGTCCATGCCGTTGGACAGATCGGCCACGAGCTTCTGCAGCCCGGCGGTGATCGCCGTGACCGTCTCGTCGATCAGCGCCTGATGCACCGGCATCGGCACGCCGCCACCGGTCTCCGCGCCGCCCTCGGCCTTCGCGGTCACGACGGGCGTACCGTCGGCGGGGGCGCCTTCGGCGTCCTTCTGCACGGGCTCGACGACGGTTTCGTTGCGCTTGGTCACGATGAACTCCTCAACGATCGCGGGGTTGTCGACAAGCGAGATCTCCTTGCCCTTCAGATCCCGCAGATGGTTCTTCGCTTCAGGCATCGGCGGTCTCGCTCACCGGGATCCGAACACCGGTGCCACCGATGCTGAACCCTCGGATCTCGCCCCGCTTTACGGCGGCCCAAGTTTCGTCGTCAAGAACTTTGACGGTGACGATCCATGTCCCCTTGACGACGGACCTCCCGTTCAGCTCGAAGTCGATCGGCGCGATCCAGGACTCGACCAGGGCCAGCGGCCGGGTCTTGTCCTTGTGCATGTAGGCGATCTGCGTCGCTTCGTTGTACTCGATCAGGAATGCGTGGGCGGTCTTCTGGATCTCGTCGGACGTGATCACGTCGCCCTGGGCGTCGGCCACGTCGGGGATCAGGACGGGGCCGGTCACCAGGCGTTGATCGCCCGCTTCCTCGGCCTTGAAGATCGGGACGACGCAGGCCTTGCGGATGTCCACCGCGCCCGCCCCCTCGCCGCCCTGCTGTGTCGCCAGATCCATGCGTCCCTCGTTCGGTCACAGCGTAGGCTGCGGATCCGAACGGGATCAACTTTCGCCGATCAAGCCTCTTCTTCGCCGCCTTCAAGTTCGGCGTCCTCGGAGACATCGATCGTCCCGCGGCAGAGATAGTGGTAGGGCGGGAGACACACGCCCGCGGCAGCGAGAGCCGCGCTGTCGGCGTCGCTGACGTGCCCGGGCCCGGCGGTCAACTCGCCCAGTTCCTTCGCGCTGAGCCAGGGCGCCACCGCCTTCACGGCGTCCTTGCTGTCGGCGGCCAACAGATCGTCCAACTGCTTGCCGGCCTGCTGCACGGTGAAGATCTTGCCGTCCAGCAACGAACAGCGGGTGCACGTGCGTTCGTCGCCGACCTCGCGGACCTCGAATCGCGTCACGCGGATCTGCCGCATCGCCGTGACGCTGCCGGCCACGCGCGCCGTCGTCATGGCGTTCGACGCCAGCCCTTCCCAGTAGACCGTGCTGCTGCCCTGCCAGCCCGCCGGCACTTCGTACACGTTCGGGCGGAACGGCTTGTCCGCGTCCAGATCCAGCTCGCGGCGCAGCACCGTCGCCAACTCGCCGGCCAGATCGGATCCGCTCTGGCCCGATTCGATCGTCGTCTGCGCCACCTGGGCGACGCGGGCCTGCAACGTGTCGTCCCAGTAGTCCCCCACCCAGTGCAGCTGCAGCCGGCTGACCGCTTCGATCGCGTCGTCGTCCACCACGTCGAAGGCTGGCCGGACGCTGACGACCTTGCTGCCCTTGGCCGCCTTGGCGACGTTGGGGATCTCCGGGCGGTCCACCGGATCCAGCGGCGCGGACTTCCCGCGGGCCCGGCGCCAGGCCATTTCTTTCGCCGCGCGGTAGATCGGATCCACCGCGGCGGGGATCGCGGCCTTTGATCCGGCCAGCATGATCCTGGTGTAGATCGGCCCGACAGCTTCGGCGATCGCCTGCCCCGATTCCGCGCCTGAAGCCATCGCCACGGCCCGCGCGATCGCCGCTTCGCTTGCCGCGGCGTGGGTGGCGATCAAGGCGTCGCGCAGATCTAACTCGAGATCCAGGATCTCGATCAGCTCAGGCACGCCGGCTGCCTTGGCGATCGCGGCCATGGCGCCCGCGTACTCCAGCGCTTTGTCCAGGGCTTCGCCCATCGGCTACTCCCCGTCGCCGTCGTCGTGGGTCGCCAGCGCGCCGGCCATTTCCGGCACCATGCGGGCGAGCTCGCCCCGGGCCCGATCGCCGATCTTGAACAGCCGGGCCACGAGATCGTCCTCGTTCTTGGTCACGTCGGCTGGGTTGGCGGCGGGCATGACCGGCGCCACCTGGTTGTTGATCTCGCTGCCGCCGGCCATGTTCTTGATCCGCTCGGCGACCTGGATGCTGAACGGCACGTCGGGATCGAAGCCGTGCAGATCCTTGCTGATCTCCGGCGCGTCGGCAGCGCTCGGGAACACGTCGACCACGATCCGGCGAGCGATCCGCGGCGTGATGCCGCCGGTGCGTTCGGCCGAGGCCAGCATCGCCACGAGATCCTTGTTGTCGGTCACGTTCGGCGTGCGGCTGACGTACCGCCAGAACTGGAAGCCGAGATCGGCCAGCACCGTCGAGTTGAACTCGCGATCGAACTCGTCGCGTTCCGGCGCGAACACCTGCTCGTCGGTCAGCCGGCGGACTTCTTCGGCGGCGGCCCGGTTGATCTCCTTCATGCCGCCCAAGAACAGCGACGGGATCCGGAACGTCTTGCGGATCTCCGATCCTGTGAACTCGGTGTAGTTCACGAACAGCGCGTCGGTGTGCTGGTTGGCGGTCAGCGGCTTGACCTCGATCACCGTCTGCGCCGATTCGTCGCTTTCCAGGCCCGACTCGCCCTCGAGGATCAGGAAGGTGGAGAAGTTCTGCGTGCCTTGGATGTGCGTCTCGGTGAACTGCTTGACCCGAGAGATCGATCCTTCGGTCAGGCGGCCCTTGCTGGCCGTGATCACCATGGACGGGATGTTGTTGTTGGTCAGGGTGGTGTAGTTGATCTCCTGCGCCGATCGGTTGCCGAGCACGTGCAGGAGCGCCGAGATCCACCGCACGATCCCGTAGGGCGATCGCGAGCTGTAGCGGCGGAAGTACAGCACCTCGTTGGCCTTGAACTCGTCGGGCATCGGGTTGCCCTTGCCGTCGAAGTTCGCCGCCTTGTCGGCCGGCACCACGTCGCCTGTGCGCTTGTCGATCACGCGCGGATCGCCGAACGACCTGAACCACACGCGCCAGGGAGAAAGCGTCGGCACCGCCTGCGCGGTGTCGCCGCTGTCGGCTTGCGTCGGCGTGTCGTCGTGCAGCCCCGAATAGCGCACCCGCGCGCCGTCGATCAGCTTGGCCTGCACGTACTGCCGCAGTCGGCGGTAGGCGTAGCGGTCGACATACTCCCAGGTGCCGTCCGGCTTGCGCCGCAGCTGCTTGACCGTGACGCGGGTGTGATCGGGATCCTCGCGGCCCAGGCGCATTTCCCGACTGGGCAGGTGCTGCAGGTGCAGGATCCGGCCCTTCGTGTCGCGGATCACCTCGACCAACGCGTAGCCGATCGATTCCCGATCGGTGCGGATCTTCTTGCGCAGCGCGGTCACGTCGTCGGTGTCCCCGGCGACGTCGAGAAAGTTCTGCAGATCCGCATGTTCGGCGGCCATCGCGGCCTTGATCGCGTCGCTCTCGGCCTTGTTGTCGGTCAGGTTCACCAGGGGCTGCAGCACGTAGCCGAAGCCGTCGACGTTGGTCACCATGGCGTCGATCGCTGCGGCCAGATCCGGCGACAGTTCGATCAGCCCGGCGAGCGTGGCGGGATCGTGCGGCGGCATGACGATCTTGGTTTCGATGCCCTGCCACGGATCGCTGGACAGCGCCTTGCTGCCCTCTCGGGGGGCGTCCTTGCGCGCCTTCTTGACCGGGGCCGTGGGGGCGGTGGAGTACAGGCCAGGCTCGGCGCGGTGTTTGAGGATCCGCACGGTGGCGCCGGTGCGCTGGGCGAGGGACTGATCCAGGGCTTCGGAAGTCGGCGTGCTCATGGGCGCATCCTACTGTGCGGATCGCGATCCGCCTATCAGATCAGGCCTGGCTCCTCACGGGGCACTCGGTTGCGGACGCGCGTCCCCCGGACCCCATGATCCATGGCGTCGAAGAGATCATCAGGTTCGGCGGGCATCTTCACCAGCACTTCGATCAGGCGCATGACGTGCGGGTTGCGGACGAAGAACATGCGCTTGTCCTGGAACTTCGGCTGCAGCTTCCAGGCGCGCACTCGCTTGTCCGTCTCCGTCTGGATCCGAACGATCGGGAGATCCGGGCGCTTGCGCTTGACCTCCTGGAACTGCCCGTCCTGGTAGGCGTTGACCTCGATCGCGCACCGCTCGACTTCCACTTCCGCTGTTTCCGGATCCGCACCGTCGCCGCCGCAGCACCAGCGGATGATCTTGTCCCGCTGCAGGTGGAACTTCAGGCGGCCCTCGAAGGCGTTCGTGAAGTAGTAGTAGTCCCGCTTCGAGTCCCAGGCGAACTCGACCATCGCGAAGTAGTGCGCCCGCTGCTTCTCGCTGATCGCGAGATCCACGCCGATGAACCTGGGCAAATCGGCCGGCACTTCCGACGCGTCGATCAGCTGGCAGTCGTCGAGATCGAAGATCTCGCCGCGCATGCCCTCGGCATCGCATTGGTATTGAGTATCGAAGAGGATCGTGCCCATGCGGGTACGCAGCTTCAGCAGCTTCTCGACGGGCCACTTCTCCGGCCACTGCGATCGCCAGCCGTCGGCCGCGTTGCCGATCAAGGCCGGGATGATCAGCGTGCGCCCGCCGGCCATTTCGGACTTCAGCAGGTGGCCGTAGAGATCGTCCGGGTGGTAGCGGGTGCCGCGCACCGACAGCAGGCCATTGGGCTCGAGCGTCGGCATCAGCGTCTTGTAGAAGAACGTGTGCGTCTTGCTGCGGACCGTCGGGGTCGCCGCGTTCTTTTCGTCTACGAGATCGTCGCACAGGATCACGTCGTAGTGCTTGCTGACGACGGCGCCTTCGATGCCGACTGCGGTGACGCTGTGCTCCTTGGTGACGCGCTTCTTGGGAGCGATGTTGAAGCCGCCGTCGTCCCACTGGTTGGACACCCAGTTGCCGAACACCTCGACGAAGGCGGGCAGCTCGATCAGCCCCTTCATCTCCTTGAGCATGTCCGACGCGTTCTCTCCCGACCGGGACGCCACGAGGATCCGCAGATCGTGATCCTGGCACAACAGCCCGATCGCATAGACGATCGTGCTCAGGGTCGACTTTCCGGCCCCTCGAAAGGCCAGCTGCATGTTGGCGTCGGGGTAGCGGGCCTGGTGCTGCAGCATCCGCAGGTGGTGCGGTGCCATCAGCAGCCCGAAGATCTCGGTGGCGAGGATGTCGAAGCGGCCCTGTTCGACGATCAGCCGGCGCAGCAGATCACGCCGCTGGCGATCGGCTTCTTCCAGGGCGGCGAGCAATTGCTGGCGGATCGGGCTGGTAGCGGGGGCGGACGGCGAAGGGGCGCCAGCTACGCTGCCACGGTTGCGGCTGCGTGCCGGCGCCCCCATGCGTGTCTCCGATCGGATCGCGGGCCGCGGATCAGCCCCAGACCTCGTAGTGCAGCACGTCCGACGCGGCGTTCAGGTTGCCCTGGGTGCCGATGCTGAAGCCGTCGGCCAGGGGGATGATGCCGCCCGACGTGCGCAGGTTCATCGTCCCGCCCTTGTCCTCGAACACGTAGCCGTCCGGCATCGTGTCCTGCCACACGTGCACGGATCCGTCGGTGACGTTGACGATGCGGACGGCCGACGGCTTGAAGCCGCACTTGTCGCCCTTGACCTCGAGGAGGGCGCCCGTCCCAATGACGACGCCGGTGATGTGCATGGTGCTCGACATGATTGCGGGATCTCCTGTGGAAGCGTGGTCAACGGGCGGTCGGGGCGATCGCCTTGCGCCGAACAACGGTCGGCCGGTACGGGGCCGATCCTGCTACAGCCGGCGCGGGCGGCGCAACAACTGCCCGATCTTGCCCTCTTGACGGCGGCAGGGGTGGCGGTGGCCGGGGCGGATCGGTCGGGGCGATCTCGGCGTCCATGACGCGATCCCGATCGGCCATGGTCAGCGCGGGCTGCCGCACCGGTTCGGGCGTGATGTCGAGGATCGTCTTGCCGCCGTGGTACGTCGACAGATCCTGCAGTTCGCGCAGCCGCCGGACCACGAGCTCTTGTAGGGCCGCGTCGTCCATGGTGCCGACAAGAACCGTGTGTTCCTGCGGACGTTTGGAGATCTGCCCCAAGTCCTGCCCGCGGGCGATCGTGCGGTCGAGGATGTCGTGCTTGGCGCGGATCGCGGCGACCGCAGCCGCCGGGTTCGGGGTTTCGCCCATGGCCTTGTTGTACACGTCGTCCAAGGCCTTCATGTGCGATCGGGATCGCAGCGTGTAGTCCGCGAACCAATCCGGCGATCGCATGTTCGCCTGGCGGGTCTGTTCGCCGGCCAGCAACGCGGCGTGCACTTCGGCCGCCCGGCCCGACGGCCAGCGGTTGTCCGCGTCGATCTCGTCTGCCAGCTTGCCCTGCACGATCGCCACGTGGACGGTGGCGAGATCGGAGGGTCTGATCGGATCCCCTACCTTCATGTGGGCAGGATACCGGCGGATCCGCGCGGCGTCCACGTGCAAGCTTGGGCGGAAGTACGCAATATCTATTGACAGTCGCGGCGGGTCGAGTATCGTTCGGATCGCACGTTGACCAACACCACAGGAGGATCCCATGGCTCAGGCAGCACGGAAGGCGAAGATCTCCCCCGACGTCCGATCGATCCACGTCGACCCGGCGCAGTTCAAGGGTGCGCAGCTGCGGTTCGAAGGACGCGTCGCCGAAGCGATCCGCATCGTCGTCCACGAGGGCGGGCTGGACATCTCGTTTCCGGAAGGCGATCGGCCCGCGGCAGCGCCTGCACCGAAGCCGGCCCGGGGCGGACGCGCCGATCGGTCCGCGGCGGATCCACGCCTGCCGGCGCCGGGGACCACGTTGCAGGGCCGCTACCACGGCGAGGTGTTCAAGGCCAAGGTGCTGGACGGCGGCAAGGTGCGGATGAACGGCGTGGTCTACGGCACGCTGTCTGCGGCAGCCAAGGCGGCCCGCGGCGGCAAGCCGACGTCGGGCTTCGTCTTCTTCAAGGTCAAGGGCTGATCCTGCCCTTCACGTACCACGCGCCGGCCACCAGGGCTGCGCCGGTCAGGATCCCGCCGACGTACCAGACCGCCGGGCGATCGTGCCACGCGGGGGCAGGCGGCTTGGGCTGCGGCGGCTGCGGAAGATCCAGCAAGCGCCCGCGATCGTCGGCCAGCTTGCGCCACGTCTCCGCCCGCGCTTCCGCGGCCTGGGTGGCGGCCTGGGCCACGTCGAGATCCCGCTTCGCTCGAGCGGCTGCTTCGGCCTGATCGGCTGCCGCCACGGCGGCGTCCCGCTTGGCCTGGGCCTGGCACGTGCGCAGCTGGCCCGGGCAGCGCAGCACTTTGGCGGTGACGGCGTTCGGCCACAGCACGCCTTCGCAGGGGGCCTTCGCGCCGGCCTCGACCTTGATCGCCTTGTCGCAGAGATCCGCCGCAGCGGTTGCCGGCCAGGCGGTGGCAAGGATCACGATCGCGGCAGCCAGCTTCACGGGTCGCCTCCGAACATGGCGTTGACCTGATCGGCCAGCGCCTGCGTCCCGGACGCGGCGGCCCGATCGATCGCTTCGGCTTCGGCTTCGATCGCGCGCCGGTCAGCGGCCAGTGCGGCGTCGGCTTGCCGGCGGGCTGCGTCGGCAGCCTGCATCGCGACGGCCAGAGCGGCGTCGGCTTGCTGCCGGGCGGCGGACTCGGCCTTGCGGGCGATCTCGAGGCTGGCGATCACCCGCTGGTCAGCAGCGGCAGACGTGCGCAAGACGGCGATCTCAGCTGCCTGGGCGTTGACGGTGGATCGGGCGGACCACAGCGCCCACGTCAGCAGGACGATGATCAAGAGACCCCACACCCAGCCGGGGATCTGCCGGATGAACAGGTAGGCGGACGTCCAAGTCATGATCGCCTACCAGCCCGCGGGATCCCCGCCGGGCGGCCCTTCGGGCGGGGGCGGGGGCGGCTGCGTCGGGTTCAACGTCCGGATCAGCCGGCGCAACGTGGCGTGGAAGGCGGTGGCGAACAGCCCGCCGCCGAAGCCGGCGAACACGGCGATCGCGGGATCCGTCACCTGCAGCCCGAAGGCCAGCGCGGCAAGGATGGTCAGCGATCCCGCGACCGACGACACCGTTCGCAGACACCAATCCCACCACGGCCCCATGCGCCTTTCGTACCGGCGCAGCGCGATCTTGACCGCCTCGGTCAGGAGGCCGGCAGGCAGCGACGCCCCGGCAGCCGTGACGATGATCTCGGTCCAGTCCATGGCGAACCTCTCAGCGCGGCCTCGCGATCCCGATCGAAGGCGTTGAAGCGTTGGCCGATGGGATCGCCGCGTTGGCGACCTTGGCGGGCAGATCGATCGTCGTGACCCGCATGACCACCCAGGCGCCCAAGCTGGTCAGCAGCGGCACGCCTACCAGGAGGATCTTGCCCCAGACCTTGATCGTCGTGTCGGTGCGGGCGATCTGGACTTCGACCTTGCCCATGCGCCCGTCGATCTGATCCACCCGGCTGCGCTCCCGCACGAGATCTTGACGGACATCCCCGACTTTTTCGTCCAGCGCCTCGATTCGGGCTTCCAGCGCAGTCGACATGCCAGTCCTCCAGATCTGGGGGCCCGGGGATCCGGGCAGGCCGTGGCGCCAGAATAGCCCAGCTTCCGCGGGCGTGGTAGCGTTGGCGAGGCACTACCTCTTGGAGGGACATCATGGATCTGGTCAAGGCAGCGGAGTTCAACAAGCGCAACGAGATCAACATCCAGGCCCTGCGGGCCGTGGGGTGGTGGCACTTCCGCGGGGATCCGTTCGCCGAAGCGGGTGTGATGGAGATCGCCGAGTGGCAGCAGCGGCACGGGCTGACGCCCGACGGCGCGATCGGGCCGGCGAGCTGGCGCGAGGTGCGGCGGATCTGCCAGCCGGCGTGGAAGCCGATCGCTCACGGGATCAAGGCACAGGTTGCCCGCTTCGGCGATCCGCGACCGCTGGCGACCCGGGCGGCGTGGGCCAAGGCGAATCTCGTCAAGGTGCAGTTCTGGGACGACGTGCGGCAGCAATACCGCACGGTGCACAACGTGCACCGCGAGATCGCCAACGAGTTCAAGTTCCTGATCGAACGCGCGATCAAGGCTTCGCGGTACAGCCCGGCGTCGATCCAGGTCTGGAACGTGCGCAAGATGCGCGGCGGGACGAACACCGCGTCGGCGGATTGGTCCAAGCACTCGTGGGCGGTGGCGTTCGACTTCGATCCGCAGCTGAACGGCTGGGGCAACAAGCCGTCGGCGCCCATGGTCCAGCATCCGATCTTCGTCGCGGTCTTCCGGATCGCCGGGTGGTCCTGCGGCTACGACTGGGGCAACCCGGACACGATGCACGTGCAAGGGGTTACGGGCTAAGGCGCGAACAGCAGACCCTGCCGGGCCGCTTCGGTGATCCGCCGTCGGCCCATGTCGGCGTAGGCCGGGTTCAACTCGATCCCGATGAACGATCGCCCGGCGGCAACGGCGGCAACGCCTGTCGTGCCGGCGCCGGCAAACGGATCCAGGATTGTGCCGCCCGCGGGGCAGCCGGACAGCACGCAGCGGCGGGCGAGTTCGATCGGCATGGTCGCGAAGTGCGACTCGTGGAACTGCGCAGGCGCGATCGTCCAGACCGATCGGGCGTTGCGCGTGCCGCTGCACTGATCCTCACGAGATAGGGCGTCCCAGTAATCGTTGAAGCCGTCATGCCGGCGCGAGTGCCCGCGTTGCTTGTCGGTCTTGCGAGGGCGGAACGGCGGGTTGCCACTGTAGGCGTCTGCCAGCCCGGCCTTCAGCCGCAAATCCTGCCGGCCAAGACGGGCCTCCGAAACGGCCGACGCCGGTTCAGCGATCGCGGCTGCGTCATAGTGGTAGATCTCGGACTTCGCCAGCAGGAACACGAACTCGTGAGCCTGAGTCGGGCGGTCGGTCACGCTCTCGGGCATGGCGTTGGGCTTGTGCCACACGACGCCCGACCGAAGCCACCAGCCGTCCCGGCGTAGCGCGAACGCCACTTCCCATGGGATCCCGATCAAGTCCTTGGGCTTCAGGCCTTCCGGGGCAGGTTGCCACGATCCCTTGCCGACGGTCGCAGCGCCGCCAGCTTCAGCCCACCGATCCCCTTGAGATCCGCCGCCGGTCTTGCCCGTGGCAGCGTACCCGTCGCCCAAGTTCAGCCACAGCACGCCGTCCGGACGTAGGGTGCGGCGCACCTCGCGGAAGATCGCCCCCAGTTCGTCAACGAACGCCGCCGGGGAGGCTTCACGCCCGACCTGACCGTCGCAGCCGTAGTCGCGCTGGAGCCAGTACGGCGGGCTGGTGACGCAGCAGTGCACGCTTTCGCTGGGGATCTCCCGCAGCAGATCGCGGCTATCGCCGACGTCGATCCGCCACGTCGGCGGTGCCGGACAGGGGCTCGGGGCTCGGGGCTCGGGGCTCGGGGCTCGGGGCATTGCATCGTCACCTCGCCGCAGCAAAGCGGCGCAGCAGATCCCGCTGGCGGTCGAAGTTCTGCCGTGGCGGATCCCGCATTCCGGCCAGCGTCTCGGCGATCCGCGCGGCCAGATCGGGATCCGCGTTCGCCAGCAAGTCAGCCGTCGGCCCCCAGCCGCTGGCCCGCAACCCATCCAGGATCTGCGATCGGATCACCTGCACCGCGGTCGCCGGCATGATCAACCCTCCGTCCCGAACTTCGCCCGGCGGCGTGCGATCACGTCTTCCGCCACGTCCTCCCGCAGCTCGGGCGGCGTGCCGGTCACGATCACGGGCGGCGCGGGCTGGCGGAACTTGCTGCCCGTCAGCGCGCCCAGGAAGCCCGTCAGGGCTTCGAACGACAGCACGCGGCCTTGCTTCTTGGCCGCTGCAACTTCGGGGTGCACGTCCTGGTAGTGGTCATCCAGGATCGTCACGCCTTCGCTGGCGAACGCGCACGTCGCGATCGCGTCGATGAAGGCCAGGAAGGCTTCGCCCGTCTGCCGCTTGGACTTCCCGACCATCCCGGCGGCCATGATCTGCTGCATCGTGCGGTTGGCCCGTTCGTGCCGGGCGATCACCGCGTCGAACGGCTGGCGCTTGAGCACTTCGATCCGCGTCGGGATCGACGTGCGCAACATCGCCCGGATCGACGCCACCTTCTCGGCACGCTGGGCCGCCAGTTCTTCGGGCGTCGGGACGGGATCCGGTAGTGCCTTGGGCTTGTCGGTCATCGGGCGGTCTCCTTGGGCGGCGTCGCCAGCCGCCAAACATTCGCGTTCCCCACGGCCTGGCTGACCGTGATCCCGACTTCCCGCGACCGGGCCACCTCGCCGCGATCCTGGAGCCGGTGCAAGGCCGCGTCCACCGTCGCCCACGGCAGGCCCGTCCGATCGCGGATCTGCGTGATCGTCAGCGCGTCGCCACGCGCCAGCGCTTGCAGTACCCGCGGGCTTGTTGTGTCCGGCCGGGCCATCGCTGCCTACTCCCCGTCGTCGTCGACTTCGGGCGGCAGCCGATCGGCGGGCAGGGGCTTGTTCAGCGACGCCAGCGCGATCGCCTGCCGGTGACCCGGCACGCCGACCGTGTTGATCTCGACCGTCTGCCCTCCGGGCATCACCGGGATCACGATCTCGACTTCGGGGCCGGCAGCCTTCACTGCGTCGTGCAGCTGGTGGATCGGCACGCCAACGGGCTTCAGCCCGCCCGCGTCGCGCACCGCCACCTCGCCGTCGATCTGCATCAGCCCCGCGGAGCTGCCTTCAGCCGCCGCGTGCAGCTTCAGCGTCTTGCCGCCGGCCTTGATCGCCAGCGGCGTGCGGGCGCCGGTCACGATCGCCAGCGAGTCCAGCGCGGCCAGGATCTCTGCCCGTGCCCCCGTGAACGTCGCCGCAACTTCGATCGTCGGCTTGCCGCCGCGCTTCCCCAGCACCTTCGTGAAGTCCGGGTAGGCGTCGATCATCAGCGGCGACGTGATCACCGTGTCGTCATCGATCGTCAGGCGGATCCTGGCTTCGTCGGTCGCGATCCGGATCCGGCCTGCCGCCGTGATCGCGGGCGTCAGCCGCCGCAGCAAGGCGCCGGGGATCGTCGCTTCCGCTTCGATCGGCAGGTACGCCGGCAGCACGGCCTTGTTGCGGGCCATGCGGAAGCCGTCGGTCGCGCTGGCTTCGATCGCCTGCTCACCGGCGATCGGAGTGAACAGCAGGTTGACGCCTTCCAGGGCGGGCTTGTCGCCGCGGACGCGGGCCGTGGCGTACTGCACCGACTGGATCAGCGCCAGCAACTCGTCGGCGGGCAGATCCACTTCGGTCTTGAAGGCGTCGGCGGGCTTCTCCGTCGGCCATTCCTCAGCCGGCAGACAGTGCAGGCGCACGCGGCTGCGGCCGACCGAAACGGTCAGCTGCAGCGGATCCATCTTGTCGCCGCCGCCCGTCTGCAGCACCGCGATCGCGTCGTCGGGATGCACGCCCAGCACGCGATCGAGGAACTTGCCGATCGGCAGGGCGTCGCCGTCTTCTTCGACGTCGGCGCCGGCAACCGCGATCTGCATCCACGTCTCGTGATCCGTGGCTTCGATCGTGCACTTGCCGTTGTGTGCGGAGATCAGCACGCGGGAGGCGATCTCGTTCGACGTCCGGCCCTTGCCGCACACCGCCGCCACGTGCACCGCAGCCCGCAGATCGTTCACGTTGACCCGGATCAGCATCGTCGTTCCCTCCACAGGCGCAGTAGCCGTTCACCGGAGATCCTACGCGCCAGGGCCGGATCGCGGATCAGCAACTGGACAGGACGCCGTTCGTCAGGAAGCCATGCCAGCCACACGCGTGGCTGGCGTAGAGCGACGGGCGGGCGGTCAACGTGTTCGCGGCGGGATCGCCGATCCACGTCCAGCAAGATCCCGTGCCCTGGTGCGGGCACGGGCGGCAGTTCGTCGCCGACGTCCAATGGTGCACTTGCCGGCACTTCGGGCAGCGGATCGCGTAGCCGGCCACCGGCCCGTTGCCGTCCGGCGCGTGCCAGCGGATCAGCCACGTGTCGCCCGGTTCAGCGGGCGGCACGCTGGCCGGATCGACGACGCCTTCGCGCACCATGTAGGCGAGGTTGGGCGGCAAGGGCAGCCCAGCGGCCAGCAAGCCTGCCGCTTCGGCGGCAAGGGGCCGGTCGGTCCGGAAGCGCATGCGCGTCATCGCTGCACCCGCCGCACCCGCCCGCGCCAGATCCGCCGCAGCCATCCGCCGAACGCCAGCCGCAGATCGTCTTCCGGCCAGCCGATCAGGGCGCCGGTCGGGTAGCGGACGATGTAGCCAGCCCGCGTCGGCACCGCCTTCCAGATCACTCCGCGCGGCCTGGGGATCCAGTGCGCCGGCGGATCAACGGTCACCACCACCGGATCGCCCGGGACGAACTTTCCCTTGAACTGCGCGCCTTCAGCCGATCCGTTGAACCTGGACATCGCTTCACCTCGCGGCGGGATCCTACGCGCGGCAGGCGGATCAGCGCCACCGGGCAGCCAGCGCCAGCACCTTGACGGCGTAGTCCCGCCCGCGCTTGCACTTCTTCGTGTCGCACGCGGGATCGTACACCGCCGGCCCGGCGTTATAGGCCGCTAGGGCTAGCCGCAGATCGCCCGACTCCCGCAGCCGGTAGGCCAGGTGGCGAGCGCCTTCCCACATGCCCGGGACCGGCCGGGCCAGCTGGGCGCCCGAAAGCGCGCTGTACCGCGGCAAGCACTGCCACGCTCCGCGTTCTCCGGATCCGCCTACCAGCCATGGCTTCCAGCCGCTTTCGATCTGCCCCTGTGCCAGCAATACGTCGGGCGGCAAGGGGTAGATCTCCGCGGCTTCAGCCACCGGCCACGCAAAGCCGCACCCGCGGATCTTCGCGTCGGACGGCAGCCCCGGATCGGTCAGCAGGGCCAGGCACAACAGCAAGCCGGTCATCGGGATCCCTCACGCCGCATTGCGCGGCTTCTTGACCTTCACCGTACCACGGATCCTTCACGCGACCATCCGGGCGATCTGCTTGGCGTCGAACCGCTTGCCGGTTCGCGATCTGCAGCCGCGGTCGAACAGATCCACCGCGATCTGCCGCAGGCTCATGCCGCCGCGCCGGGACATCCGGGCGATCTCGCGGATCTGGGTTTCCGTCGGATCCACCGCCAGCAACACGCCGTCCGGGCCCAGCTTGAAGCCGAACGGCACACGCCCGCCGGTGTACTCCCCGTTCGCGGCCTTGTGCTGCAGCGCCGCCGACGTGCGTTCGCCCGTCGCCTCCCGCTCCCACTGCGCCACGCTGGCGAGCACGTTCAGCACCAGCCGGCCCGCCGCCGATCGCGTGTCGATCTGCTCGCCAACCGACAGCAGCGCCCACTTGCCCGAAGCGAAGTAGCGATCCACGAGATCGCCGAGATCCCGCACGCTGCGGGTCAGCCGGTCCAACTTGACCACAAGGATCGCGTCGGCGGTGCCGGCCTTCAGCGCGGCCAGCGCCCGCTGCAGCCCGGGGCGATCCAGCTTGCAGGCCGACAGCCCGGCGTCCACTTCCACCGCCACGAGATCCAGATCGTACAGAGCCGCATAGGCCTCGAGCCTCGCGCGCTGGGCTTCCAGGCTGACGCCGTGATCCGCCTGTGAAACGGTCGAGACTCGAAGGTAAGCGATCGTGCGGGTAGCCATTGGATCCTCCCGGGTCAGATCCTCGCTGACCACGAGGGCAGATCTACACCCGCCGTCACGCGCCGTCAATACTTATTGCGCGCGAATGCGGATCTGATAGGAGTGGCGGGCGAGATCCCCATGGCGGCGCAGACGATCACCAGGGCGTCCAGAGATCCTTCGCCGCGTTCGATCTTGGTGACGTGGTTGCGGCTGTAGCCGGCGGCGGCGGCCAGGCGATCGCGAGTCCAGCCGATGGATCTGCGGCGGGATCGGATCGCGGATCCGATGCGTAGCCGCCAGTCGGGCGGCAGATCCAAGGCGGCCACCGCTTGCGGCGACGGGTGGCGGGGCATGTTCACCTCACGCGCATCGGCGGATCTCGCCGATGAACCACGCGGGGATCGCGGGCGGAACGGCGTTGCCGATCAAGTGGTTCACCAGGGCCATGCTGTCGGGCAGTCGGTAGTCCGCCGGGAAGCCGCCGAAGTGGATCGTCTCGGCCTTGGTCAGCATCCGCATCCGGTCGCCGTCGACCAGGGCGTAGCGGGCCTTCGTGGTCAGGGTGCCGATCGGGCGATCCATGGACCGGCCCGTCAGCCCCGATCCACTGCCGTAGAACGGCGCGAGGAACCGAT
>Ga0172381_10001226_pt1 | contig 30690 bp, 44 predicted proteins | sample Leawel6488metaG_FD_119754 | JGI IMG/M metagenome (GOLD analysis project Ga0172381, IMG submission 119754) | Leachate microbial communities from a municipal landfill in Southern Ontario, Canada - Leachate well 64-88 metaG | ecosystem: Engineered > Solid waste > Landfill > Unclassified | place... | reverse complement strand
TGATATGGATTTAAGCCATAACCGTTTTGCAAATAAGGGTTGATGCAAGTGTTAGGCAAATGCGCTGCCATGTTACCGCGCGGAGCGTCTGCCTAACATACCACTTATTCCCAATTCGTGTTTATGCGGAAAAAGGAACGAATCGAGGAAAACCATGAGAAAACTATACGACCCCGAAGATATGCCCGATGATGCCTACGAGCTGCGCGCTGAGAGACACAGGGTACAGCATGTCGAGGGTCCGGACTGTGAGTGCCATGATTGCATGACCGACGATTACGACATGGAGGAGGAGCCATGACCACCTACCTATCCAGCCCCCTGGCTGAAATGAACGGAGCCGACCTCGTCGTGTGCGGAATCGTCGCTCTCACCGCGCTGGGCATCGCTCTGTGGGCTCTGGTGACCTGGACGCCTATCGCGTTCGGCTGGACACTCTCCCGCCTCGCACGATGGCACGCTCGGCAGGTGGTGCGAGCCAATACACCGACGCGCTGGGAAGATCGGAAGTGACTGCCCTACTAGTCGAGCTTGCCGTCGTCGCCATCGTCCTGGCAATCATCGCGGAACATGGGGTGGGGAGGTGATGGCGTGGACGAAACAACAGCTTGAGGATCAGATGTTTGAAATCGTGGACGTCCTCCAGTTGTCGGACTCGATGATCGAAAAACATGGTCCGCTCGGGACGCCAGTTGCCGACCTTGTTCGCGAAGTCCTTGCGCGAAAAGACATGGAAATCAAGATGCTCAAGGCGGGGATGGTCGCTCTGTGACCGACCTCCGCTCTCTCCTTCGCTCCAGCCGCAAAGGCGGGGCGCGGATGCGCCTTCCTCTCGTGGAGGACTTCGCGCTCCAGCTCCAGCGGCCAGATATCCCGGTGCCGGTGCGGGAGTTCGCGTTCCATCCGTCGCGCAAGTGGCGGTCCGACTTCGCTTGGCCCGCTGCCCGCCTCCTGGTGGAAGTTGACGGCGGGACCTACGGCGCTGGTCGGGCTTCGGGGCATACCTCGGTTTCAGGTATGGCCAGGGACCGTGAGAAGGACGCCGCCGCTGCGATCCTGCGGTACCACGTGATCCGCGTTGACGCCAAGGCTGTTCGGAGCGGCCAAGGCGTCGAGTGGGTCGCGCAATTTTTCACACACCTAGCCGACCCGACAGTGATTGTCGAGGTCTACGAAAGGCAGAAATGAGCATCCAATCGATTCTGTGCTAGCTTCTTGACCACAAATAGATTTCCGGCGAACACGCAAGGCTTTGCGAGAAGTGCGGAAAGATGGAATTCAATTTTCGGAGGGAGCCGTGACAAGTGCTGTCGAAGATCAAGAATGGATTGTCGTCATCGGACGAATGGATGAAGAGCGGTTCTCGCAGCAGCCTCACGCGAAGCCGTCCGGCCTGTACTGCGGGCGAGCGCGACGGATCCGCGACGGCGCGACCGTGCACACCGGATGGCATCACGGGCCGGTCTCGTGCGCCGACGAGCTGGACCGAAATATCATGGAATCGCGATTCGAAACCAAAGAAAAAGGAAATCCAGAATGACCACCCTCGAACGTTACGCCATCACCATCGCCACCAGCGCGGACCGGCCCAAGAAGGCGCACACCCAGTCGAAGTACCTAGACAACCACGAAGACGCTTGCCGCGCCATCGCGCAGCCGACGCCCCGCAAGACCATGGGCGACCCCGGCAAAGGCCACCGCGCCGACCAGGAGGCATTCCGCAAGTTCCGGCCGATCCGCGAGAAGGCGGAGGAGATTGTGCGCAAGGATGGCGGTAAGGTGGATGTGGTCGCCGCACAGCTTGCGATCATCGCCAAGGCCAACGCTCGGCGCGAGACGACGGACAACATTGGGAGGGCGGTATGAACGAGCAGGAGTGCCCACGCATTGAGCAGACGCAGGTCTACGTCAAAGATGTTTCGCGGGGAAATTGCTTCTCCGCGATGATCGCTGGGATACTGAAAATCCCGATCGAGCGCGTGCCACTGTTTGGGAGCGAGAACGGTAAGCCTTGGCAGCACAATGCCAATGAATTCCTGCGACCGTACGGGCTCGCATGGCTTCCACTTGACGGAAACGACTTCCCTGCTGAGTGCGTCCAATACGGCATCAAAGACGTTTGGCACGAGATCGCGGGCGAAAGCGCTCGTGGCGTCGGCCACTCATGCGCAGCGAAGGATGGGGCTCTAGCGTGGGATCCGCACCCGTCGCAATCCGGCCTCGAAAAGGTTTGGTGGCACGGAGTATTCATCGCGCTTCGTCCGTGGGAGGCTGCGGCACGGATTGAGGCTGCGAAAAAGCCAGAAGAAAAGAAGACTTGGGCATGGTCGGAAACCGCGACAGAGCGGTTAGAGCGAATCGAAGCGATTGAACTGGAGCACGAATGACCGGCAAGCAATGCTTCCTCCTCGCCGTCTCCCTCCAGCTCTTCGCCGCCTTTGCCTTCGCGGTGTACCGTCACGAATGGCGCGACGCCGTCGTGATTTTGGCTGGGGCGATGGTCAATGGGGCGATGGCGGTGCCGGGGTGATGGATCACGGATCACCGCCCGCGAAATATCGCCCACCTCGCCTATCCTGCGACATTGTAGCGTCGGATGGTGAGGTTGTGCCTTTCGATTTCGCAAGGAAGTCTATCGAGGATTGCATCAGAATTTCGGCGGCGTTCCGTGAGTCGGGTCGCGAGATTCGATTCGTCGTGACTCCCCTTGCCTTTCCGCCGCCAGGAGCGTAGATTGAGGGAACAGACCCACGCCGTCTATTTGGTCGTAGGCGGGTCACGTGGATAACGCATCATCGGAGCCCCTTTGGGTTCTGGTGACCGGGAAACCGGGACTCTGCGCGATGCGAGCGGAGGACCACACCAGCAGCCAAAGGGGTTTTTTGATGCTCAAAATATGCGGAACGTGCAAGCTCTCCAGATTGGCTGAGCCCGATCCAACTACCTCGACAACGCACGAATGCAGGAAGACGAATCCAATTTTGGATCCGTCGACCGGGATCGGCGTATGGCCTCGCATTGTCTCGTCCGACTGGTGCGGGGAATGGACGGCAGAGCGATGAGCCGAAATCGAACATGGTCGGTTCGCCTTTCTGTCGACGAGCTCAACGCGTCGATTTGTCTCCTGGAGACGGACGCCGAAATGGCGGCATGGGCTCGCGGGCTGATGCGCGGCCTCAACGCCGGAGACAACAAGCCGGGGGCATCTGATCCGTACTCGGAAGGGTGGCACGTTGGGCGCGCCGCAAGGCAGAAAGCCGACGAGCTCCGAGCTCAACTATCCGAAAACGGAGGGAGCGACAAGGAAGCAAATGCTCCAGTAAATGTTCCGGCATTTGGTAAAGCAAATGCTCCAGCAAATGCATCACCAATTGGTGAACCAGAACGAAGAACCAATAACAAAGAACAAGGAACAAAGAACAAGGAACGAAAAGCGAGCGCGCCCAAGGTCGCGTTTTCCCCTTCGATGTTCGACGCAATGATCCCCGAGACGTTGGCGAAAAGTGAGGCGTTTTTGGCTAAGTGGACGGCATGGGTCGTGTCTCGTCACAGCCGCCGCAAACCGATCTCTGAGATTGCCGCGAAAGAACAGCTCGCGAAGTTGGTTGGATTCGGTGTCGCTGGCGCTATCGAGTCGCTTCAGCAATCAATCGAGGGGGACTGGACCGGGGTCTTTGCTCCAAAGAGCGGGTTCCAAACACCTAAGCCAGCTCCGGCCGCCGACGAGTGGGCTATCCCTCCCTCCCCCTTCAAGATCTTCCGATGAGCGAGATCCCCCAATATTCGGAATCATCCGAACGGTCCTTGCTTGCCGCGATCCTCGCTGGATCGGATATGTCGGCCGAACTTCTGCAGGCCGTCGAACCTCGGATGTTCTATGCGGTTCGACACAAGGAAATCTGGAAGGTTGCGGCCGAGATCTGCGCGGCTGGAATCCTCCCGGACGTGATCCAGTTGCAAGACGCCCTTGAGAAGGCTGGCCGGCTCCAACACGTCGGAGGCGACGGCTACTTGATGGAGGTGGCGAGCGAGCACATCTCGGACGCCGGCCTCGAAGGGTGCGCGAAGCTAGTGCGGGACTACTCGATCATCCGTGCAGCCGGCATCGAAGCGGCGAGGATCGCAGAATCGGCCAGAAACGGGGCTGAGGCGGGCGAGTTGGTGTCGGAGTACCTTCGGGTCGCCTCGGAGCTTTCAAGCGAAGCAGAGGGCCGCAGGAGGCACCCAGAGAGCGTTATGGCGGTGGCAGACGAGATCTTGACGAACACGATGCCGAAACGCCTTTGGACCGGGTTCTGGTTCATCGACCGCTATACCCGCATTTCCCCTGAGAATTTCATCGTGATCGGTGCGCGGCCGGGGGCCGGCAAGTCCTCCCTTGCGCTCGGTATCGCAATCGAGGCAAGCCGGCAGGGGCTTCGCGTCCTGTTCAACTGCCTTGAGATGTCGACGGCCGAGATGACTGAGTCTATGATGGCGCACGAAACAGATGTCGAGTTGAGTGCGATCATCAATCGGGAGTTGAAGCCGGCACAGATGGAGAAATGCCGGATTGCAATCCAGGCCGGCGTGAACATCACATTTTCCCCACAAAAGACGATGCCTGAACTGGTAGCTAAGTGCAGGAGCATGAAGGCAAACGGCGGAATCGACCTTGTCATCACGGATTTTATCCAGAAGATGAAGAACGAGAAATCAGAGAACCGGACGCAAGAAGTTGGATCGCTTTCCAGGGCACACAAGGAGCTGGCGATGGACTTCCAAATACCCGTGATCGCTCTCTCCCAGCTTTCCCGTGCCGGTGACGCAGAGCCGGCCTTGAAGGACCTCCGAGAGTCCGGAGATCTTGAGCAGGACGCAAATGCCGTCTACTTCCTTTGGCGGCCCGAAGGCGAGAATGATTTCCAGAGAGCATTCAAAATTGCGAAAGACCGGCGCGGTGCCGGCACGCCAAAAATGAAGGTCGATTTCTTCGGCCAACATGTCAGATTCGGAAAGGATGAGCCACGATGAAAAAGCCAGACCTAGTCAAAGTCACATGGGCCGAACCAGAAATTGCCGCGTGGCCCTATTTCCACTTCCTCGCGACGCTTCCCGAAGGGTGGGTCAAACTCAAGGGTGCCGACTACCCCGACGGAAGCGTGAAACACGATGGGTCGATCATCATCGTCCACCGGTCGGAATTGAAGGAAATCGAGGTGATTGGGTGAGTGAGAGAAAAACAATCTTTGGATTCAACTTCACGCAAGGCCTGATGACATGGGGATCATACCGGCCAGAGCAGAGGAAGAAAGCATGAGTATAACGTTTGGGATATTGATCGTTTTAATCGTCCTCGGGATCGGTATGGATGATGGCGGGAATAGCGACGGAGGAATGATGCCATGACGTGCGGATGGGCATGGAACTGGATTGTTAGGCGAAAGATTGGAGCTGATTCCTGCCAGCATTTCGCAAGTGGAATCTTTTTGAGAATGGAGAATATCATGTTCATTGGTGTGAAAATTGTTGAAGCAGTTCCGATGACCCGCGAAACCTTTGAAGCCCTGCATGGCCGTAATGTTGGCGGCGACAAGATGGGTGATGGTTACGAGGTGGAGTACGATAACGGATACAAGGCGTGGAGTCCGAAGGATGTCTTTGATGCGGCCTACCGAGCAACGAATGGAATGACCTTTGGCTTGACCATCGAGGCGCTGCGCATGGGCAAGAAGGCGGCTCGCGCTGGCTGGAACGGAAAGGGGATTCACATCGAATTGCAAGTCCCTGACACGCACTCCAAGATGTCCAGCCCGTACATCTTCATCGACACGACCGGATTGCAGACAAGCAACCCTGACGCTCCGAAGTCTCGCGTACCTTGGCTTGCCAGCCAGACGGATATGCTTGCCGAAGATTGGCAGATCGTGGAGTTCCCATGGGTGTCAAAGCGCGTCGCGATCCAGAAAGAGAAGATCGAGGCATTGAAACAGCCCCAAAGAGGACTGACAGCATGAAAAAGCCAGACCTAGTCAAAGTCACCTGGACCTCGCTGGAGCACGGCGAGTGGCCCTACTTCCTCGGACGCCTACCGGTGTTGAAAGCACGGATGCATGCGGACCTTCACCTTGCCGAGAAGCTGGAGGCCGCGCAACCCGCCGTCGAGTTCGTGGCGCGGTATGTGGAGGCCGAGAACACCAAAGGTTTGCGCGAGGTCGCGAAGGTCCTTGGCGCGTTGCAACCCAGATCAGCCAATCAGGCATGGCGGTCTCCCGCACCGAGCGCGAGGCCCGGGCGGGGTGGTCAGACACGTGTCAGTGTGGCGTCCTCAGTGCTGCTCCCATCAGAGTCGGTGTTACCCTCGCCGTTCCATGCCCATTTCCAGTCTGGGCCGACAGCCGCGCAAATTTCCGCCTCGACTCGATTGCACGACTCCTCATATTTTTCGCCATCCTCGACGGATACCGAAAAAACAATCTTGGCGTCCGTCGAGGACAGGATGTTCGCGAAGTTCTCGACGATGGCGGTGGCGGTCTGAGTGCTCATTTCGTCCTCGTTTGTTCCCACCCTGACCAGGGCGGTAGACCCCTCCCCGTCGCATCGAGACGGCTGGAGGGGGTGGAGATCAAGCGAAGAAGCGGGCGAAAGTTTCAGTTTCTTCGGCGGTTGCTGGGGCCGGGGCGGGGCGGGGAGCGGACGCCGGGATCTCCTCGACCGCGTAGCCAGCCTCGATCAGTTCAGCGCGCATGTCGACATCGCTGGCCCCGACGACCTCGTCGGCGTGGTATCCGTTGGCCTGCATGTAGGTGGCTTTGATCTCGGTGGCCTTGATGATGACCGCCTTGTCCATCTCGTCCTCGTTTTGATACTTCATTTTGGTTTCTTTCTGTTGACGGTTTGAGGGTGATGGAGGTGGTGGGTTAGGCGAGTTCGGCCATTTTGGCGTTGTAGCCACGCCAGTACTCGCGAGCGTTCGGCTCTACACCGTTGTCGACCATCCATCGGTAGTCGCCGTCGGGGATGTCGTTGGTCCCGCTCATCATCTCCTCGACATCGACAGGACCAGACGCGATGCGATCCGCGTGGATCTGCTCAGCGTATTCAGATCCAACCTGGGCCGCGGTAGTCGCGGCGCTCACCGGTAGCTCCTGACGGCGCGGCGCATCCCGTTTTTGATCGAGTCCCACTCGTAGGCGATCTCCGGCCAGTTGGCGTCTCCATGTTCGAGGACCAAGATTTTCAGGAAACCGGAGGCCACCAGGGCGTCCAGTTCGGTGGAGGATTTCGCGTTGGCGGTGGCTTCGCGGATCTGGGTTCTGATGTTGCTCATGATATCCTCGTTTGTTGTCGGGATGACCGTCCCGCCTCTTAAACATAATGCGGAACGGGCCGGAAAGCAAACAGATTCTGAAAATATTTTCGACGGTCGAAAATCCGACGACATGGGGCAATCTCGCGAAAATAACTCTTGCCTTTTGTCGGAACGGGCCGTAAATTAGCTGTATGATGAAACGCAAACCAGCGGTTACCCGCATCGACGACAACGAAGTGCTCTTGGCTCTATGCCACTCGGGAGGGCGTGCGGCGGTGGTCGCGGCCATCCTGCAGGTCAACGAGAGGAGTGCTAGGAAGTGCCTGGCGCGCCTTGAGAAGGCCGGGAAGGTTAGGCGCGTCGGGGCGGGGCGGGTGACTCGGTGGGAGGGTGTGCCAACTCAATTCACTGAATAGGGGTAGGTACTTTTTGGTGCCTATCTAGCCAAAACAACAAAAAACAGCTACGTGAGAGACGGTGGATTGTAGGAATCCGCTAGCCTCTCAGGGTCGCTACGCTGCCCGAGAGGCAGGAGGATGGTTTCCTATGAGCGCGTACACGGAAAAAATCAGCGACGGCGCAATTCGGTGTGTTGTCATCACGACCGGGAGCTATTCGCAGGCCGAAAAAGTTCCATTCCCGGCGAAGCTTGTCGGAAAATGACCCGCCTCACCATTCTCTGCTGGGGATGATGCCGTGAGGCCAGCGGTCGGGACCGACGAATGGTGCGAGCTGCCGGATGTGCGGGAAGCGGTCGTGGCTACCTCTAGGGTCATGACCAAGGCTCTGCGCGATGCGGGGATCCAGGTAGACGCGCCAAGATGGAAGCTGGCCCAGCCGAGGCCAGTCAACCTCCGCGAACAGATCACAGAAGATCTCCAGGCGGAAATAGACCATGCACGAAATGCATGGATGGCGGAAAAAGTGTAGATTTGGTGTATGGCTAATGAGAAAACGGATACGCCAGACGAGATGGACGCAAGGATCCAGAAGGCGCAAAAGATCATTGCGGAGATCGCAGACACGGGGAAGTCTCTGCGATCTGTCTGCGAAATGCAGGGCGTGAAGCCATCAACTTTCCTTCTGTGGATCAGTCAATTTGATGGGCTATCTGAACAGTACGCCCGCGCAATGCAAGTTCGGGCTGATACTCATTTCAGCGAAATCGTGGAGATTTCCGACAATCAGCAGATCGGAATCATCGAAACATCAAAAGAATGGGGAACGGAAATAAAGACTGCGGACATGGTCGAACACCGAAAGCTTCGAATCGATGCCCGCAAATGGGTGATCGCACGCATGAACCCGCGCAAATACGGTGACCGCGTCGAATTGGCTGGAGACAAAGACGCGCCTCTCCAGGTCGTAATCAAGCGTTACGCCCCTCCCGATGCCTGAAATCACCATCCCCAACAAATGGGACCCTCGGCCTGATCAAATGGGGGTTTGGGATTACCTCCAGAACGGCGGGAAACGGGCTGTCATTCGCGCCCATCGGCGATGGGGAAAGGATGACATCGCAAAAAATCACGCCGCGTCCTCTATGATTCAGTTCCCAGGGATGTATTGGCATTGTCTTCCTGAATACGCTCAGGGCCGCAAGGCCATTTGGGCGTCTGTTGACGCCCACACTGGGATTAGAGGTATTGACCAGGCTTTCCCGCAGGAGCTGCGGCGTAAAACCAAAGAAGATGAGATGCTCATCGAGTTCATCAATAATTCGACGTGGCAAGTCGTCGGATCTGACCGATACGATTCTCTGGTTGGTGCGGGGCCAAGAGGTCTTGTATTCTCCGAAGCAGCTTTGGCCGATCCTGGCGCATGGGACTATTTGCAACCGATGGTCGAGGAATCGGGAGGGTGGGTCATCTTCATCTCAACCGTTCGTGGTCGGAATTGGTTCTATCAATTGGGAGAATACGCAAAGACGAACCCAGATTGGTATTTCGCAGATATCACAGTTGACGACACGAACGTTTTCACGAAAGACCAGCTCAAAGTTATCCTAGAGCAGTCGATCGCTCGATGGGGCGACGAGATTGGCCTGGCAAAGTTCAGGCAGGAGTATTACAACGATCCTGACGTTGGCACGTTCACGTCATTCATCGGCTCGCACCTGGTCGCCAAGGGCCGCGCCTACCGATCCGAAGGCCACGAGACGGAGGCTGTCGTGTGGGGCCTGGATGTGGCTCGCCAAGGTTCGGACAGATCCGTCCTCATGGAGAGGCAAGGGCGTAGGTCAAAGTTGATCGCGACCTTCCGAGAGCCCGACTCGATGCGCCTTGCGTCTGCCGTGGCGATGCTGTGGCAGGACGCGCGGCCCGATGCCTTGTTCGTGGATGGTGGCGGCGTAGGTGGCCCTGTGTGCGACCGGCTGAAGCAATTTCTCGGGCCATCGGTGCAGGAGATCAACTTCGGCTGGTCAGCGACCGACCCGACCAAGTACGCGAACAAGCGAGCGGAGATGTGGGGAAGAGTCAAGGATGGGCTTGGTGTTGGCCTTGAGTTGCCGGACGATCCCGAGTTGTTCGAGGAATTGACTTTCCCCGAGTTCACGTTCACCAACAAGAACCAGATCCTCCTGGAAAAGAAGGAATGGATGGCGAAGCGTGGCCTCAGATCTCCCGACAAGGCCGACGCGCTCGCGTTGACCTACGCGGAGCCGGTGATCCGGCGCAAGGAGATCGAGGACGCGCAGGTAGCGGAGGAGTGGGAGACGATGGGCGGCGGGTCAAGCGGGTGGATGGGGCACTAGCGGCGCGTGATCCGGATTTCCTTGAGGATGTCGGACAGCGTGCATCCGATCCACCAGAGAACGCCGAAGAAAAACATTGCGGCGACGATTTCCATTTTTGGTCCTTTTTGTTCGCGGGCTTTTTCTTTTTCTGCCCTACAAATATCACCCTTGGGGTGGCCGTATACTTTGGTCAGGTCCCGGGTGCCTACGAACTCCCGAGAACACCAGTCTCCCGGTGCTACGCATTGAATATACGGTTTTGGCAACAAAAAAGGGAGAAGGGTAAACCCCGCTCCATTTTTGTCCTCGTTACGCAGGGCGCGACGTTCGTTCATAGGCTAGGACTCAACGAATATACCGCGAACTAAACCGATTTAGTTGCATTGACACGACGAAAAGCGTTCACTAAACCGATTTAGTTGATAGCTAACTCCTCTTCTATGCATAAAACGCATGGAAGAAGTATATTCCGGGCATGGCAGACAAGAAAATCGCGGATCCGGAGATGATCGACGAGTTTCAGCGCCGGTTCCGCCTCGCCGAGTCTGCCGACGCCACCAATCGCGAGACCTACACCACCGATCGCCGGTTCGTGTACTCCGACGACGCACAGAAAGCCGAGATGTCGGGCCGTGGCGACCGTGCGACGATCGTCGTCAACAAACTGCAGGTCACCGTCCGGAACATCGTCAATGAGATGCGGGAGGCTCCCGTAGCCATCAAGACGCATCCGGTGGACGAGTACGGCGATGTCCAGCTCGCCCGCGTCATCGATGGTCTGATCCGGCACGTCGAGCACGATTCCAACGCCTCCGACGTGTACTCGGACTGCGCGGAGCACGCCGCGTCGGGTGGGTTCGGGTACATCCGGGTCGTCACCGACTACGAATCACCCGACAGCTTCAACCAGTGCCCCAAGATCCGGCGGGTGATCAATCCGCTATCGGTCTATCTGGACCCATTCCACGAGCTGCCCGACGGCTCCGACGCGCTTTGGTGCATCATCCACACGCGGATCTCTCGGGCGGAGTTCGAGCGCAAGTATCCAGATGCCGAACCGTTCACCTCGAGCCGGATCGACAACGCCTTCTGGATCTCATCCGAGGGCGTGATGATCGCGGAGTATTTCGAGGTTGAGCAGACTTCGGAAAAGCTGCTCAAGCTCAAGGACGGAACGGCGGTCTGGAATTCCGAGGCGACCAAGAAGCAGAAGCGCGAGGCGGTGGATTTCCGCATGTCCACCCGGCGCAAAGTCTTGTGGTCCAAGATCGGCGGGCAAGGCGAGCTTTTGGAAGGGCCGATCGAGTTCCCCAGCCAGTTCATCCCGGTCGTGCGGATGCCTGGACGCGAGTGGTTCGAGGAAGGCAAGCGCCGGACCTGTGGCGTGATCCACTACGCCAAGGACGCGCAGCGCGCCTACAACTACGGGCGATCGGGCCAGCTTGAGCGTATCGCGCTCGCCCCAAAGGCTCCGTTCATCGGATACGCTGGGCAGTTCGCCGACAAGAAGTGGAAGAGCCTCAACACCCAGAATTGGCCTTATCTCGAAGTCGCGCCGCTGACCATTGCGGGCCAAGCGGCCCCGCTCCCACAGCGCCAGCAGGCCACCAACATTGACCCCGCGCTGTCCGAAGAGATCGCGCTCGCATCCGACGAGATCAAGGCCACCACGGGCATCTTTGACGCCTCTCTAGGCCAGCAGGGCAACGAAACCAGCGGACGGGCAATCATGGCCCGCCAGCAGCAGGGGAGCCGGGCCAACGCCGACATCGTGAGTAATCGGAATATCGCGGTTCGACAGGTTGGGATGATCCTCCTGGATATGTTCCCGCGCCTCTACTCGGAGCCCCGCGTAGCTCGCATCCTCGGCAACGACGGCCAGCCCGACCTTATTTGGCTCAACAAGCAAGCTGTCAACAAGGACGGAAAGAATTACCTGTTCGACCTCTCGACGGGCAAGTTCGACGTAGTCCTTGATGTTGGCCCAGCCTACGCGACCAAGCGCCAAGAAGCCGCCATCGCCATGTCCGAGAGCCTTCAGTCCATGCCGATCATTGGTCAGCTCGCCGCCGACCTTGTGATTCAGGCTCAGGACTGGCCGGACTCCGACAAGATCGCGGCCCGCGTGCGTCGTGGCATTCCTCCGCAGATCCTCGGCAAGGACGCGGAACAAGACGGCGAGCAAGGCTCCGACGGACAACCGACCCAGCCTCAGGTCCCACCCGAGATGATGCAACAGATGCAAGAAATCCAGGCGAGGAACCAAGAGATGGAGCAAGGTGCCAAGGTCGAGATGGACAAGCTCCAGCTCGAGAAATACAAGATCGACGTTCAGTCGGCCACAGACATCAAGGTCGCGGAAATCCGCGCCAATACTGATATGCAGAAAACATATATCGCGCAGATTGCCGAATCGGCACGAAGCGCGGAGCAAGCGGAACGGGAGAGCGCCCAATCTTCCGAATCTGGTACAACTGGTGGGCAGGAAATCGCACCTCAAAGCGAGGCTGAGTAATGGATCCAAACGAAGCGGAAATCGTGGCCCCAGAGGTCACGGAAGTCGAGCAGGTAACGCCGGAAGTTCTCGAAGTCCCCGCAGAAGCGAAAGTCGAAGCGGCTCCCGAAGAGACTCCGGAGGTCAAGGCGGCAAAGGAAGAGAGGAAGCGCGGTTTTCAGGATCGCATCAACGCCATCACCCGCCAAAAGCGGGAGGCGGAAGAGCGAGCCAACGTCGCGGAAACGCGGTATCAGACCCTTCTCAAGGAGATCAAGGAAAAGCCGTTGTCCCGTGAGCAGTTCGACACGGATGGCGAATTCGAGGCAGAGTTGCATGCTCGGTCGGGCCGCATGGCCGCAGCCGAGTTTCAGCGCACCATTGCCGCCGAAGCCACCTCAAGCCAGAGCGCGGAACACAGGAACGCTGTCGATGCCGGATGGAATGAAGCAGTCGCGGAAGCGGTGGCCCGAATCCCTGACTGGCATCAGGTTGTTTCGGCAGATCGCGGTCCTACAACCGCCGTCATGCTGGAACAGATCAAAGAGAGCGACAACGGCCCCGACATCGCCTACTACCTCGCGAAACACCCAGGAGAAGCCCAACGGATCGCGGGGCTTTCTGTCCCTGCCCAAATCCGTGAGGTCGCTCGTTTGGAAGCAAGACTCGAAAACGGAATCCCCACCAGACCCAGCGCACCGCCTCCCATCAAGCCGATCGCCGCATCCGCCAAGCCAGTAGTGGACCCGGTCGCGGATTATCGAGCCTACGAGGCGAAGCGAGTCAAAGAACTCTTCGGACGATAAGGAAGCACTATGCCCAATGTACAGGCAGTCACAGACAAAGTCGCGAGGGATATGCCCCTCCTGTTCAAGAATAACACGATTCTCGCTTCCAAGGTCAATCGGCAATTCGACAAAGAATTCGTCGCGTCCTCGGGCAAGATCGGTTACACCCTCCGCGTTCGCCAGCCGAACAAGTTCTCGGTGAATACCGGTGCCACGTTCAGCGCCACGGACATCGCGGATCCCACCACCCTCATCACGGTCCAAGGTCAGAAGCACGTCGATTTCCTGTTGTCGTACGCTGACCTGACCATGAACACCGAGGACCTGACCAAGCGTTACGTCATGCCCGCCATGCAGACGCTCGCCGCTCAGGCTGACCTGGAAGGCTTCCTTCTCTACAAGAAGATCGCCAACCTGGTCGGAACGCCCGGCACCGCGCCCACCGCCGCGAATGCCGCCAGCATCCTGATGGACGCCAACGCCAAGATCACCAATCAGTCGGCGCCGACCAACGACCGCCACCTGATCGTGTCCCCCAATCTCCAGGTTGGGTTGATCGACGGAATGAAGGGCCTCTTCAACAACCAGTCGATCATCGGCAAGCAGTTCAAGAATGGGGCCTTCGCTGAAGGGATCCTTGGCTACGACGACATCTCGATGGCTCAGTCGGTGGCGACTCACACCGTCGGTGCGCTGGGCGGAACTCCGCAGGTCGACGCCGCTCAAGGCGCATCTTCGGGAGCTTCCTACCAAGAAGGAACGCTGAACGTCAAGGGTGCCTCGAACTCGATCGCCGGATGGGCGAAGGCTGGCGACGTGGTCACGATCAACGGCGTCTACGATGTCAACCCCCTGACCAAGGCGACCCTGTCGAACCTCAAGCAGTTCGTGGTGACGGCGGATGCCGACTCCTCGGGTACCGGAATCGTCGCTCTGTCGATCGCTCCGGCCATCTTGTACGGCGGACCCTACCAGACCTGTTCGGATCAGGCAGCGAACAGCGCCACGATCACGATCTCGACAGGAACCACCAAGCTCAAGTCGCAACAGGCCTTGGCGTTCCACGGCGATGCACTGACCTTCGTGATGGCCGACCTCGACATGCCCACCTCGGGCGTGATCGCGGCTTCCCGCATGAGCGTGGACGACTACTCGTTCCGCATGCTCGCCTACTACAACGGCGATGAGGACCAGTTCCGCGTCCGTATCGACGGTCTGTGGGGCTGGGCCGCTCTCCGTCCCGAGTGGGCGACTCGCGTGGCGTTCTAAAAACCTTGGGCCGGGACATCCACCGGCCCTTTTATCTTTCTTTCTGGAGTGCAAATGGAATACCCTAAGTGGCTCTATCTGGCCGAAGGAAACGGAATCCTGGTACAGGATGCGGAAGAAGAAGCGACCGCACGAGATGCCGGATTCGGCGACCTGGTGGGCGGAATCCCTCCCGGCGGCAAACCTTCCGAAGATGACCGTGAAGCCCTGAAAGCCAAACTCAAGGCGGCGGGGATCCTGTTCGGCGGAAACACCGGAATCGAAAAGCTGCGCGAACTCGCAAAGGATCTCTGATGCAGATCTCCTTCCTTGAATTGGCTCGCTCGTCTCTGAACGTCCTGAACATTTTGTTCGACGGAGAGGACCCCGACGCGAATACAGGGAAGATGTGTCGGCTTCACTTCAATCTGATGCTCGATTCTTTGGCGGCGGACAAGCTCGCGATCTACACTGAGCGCAACGACATTTTCACCCTCGTTCCCGGCACGGCGACCTACACGGTAGGCCCGACCGGGGCATGGGTGATGCCTCGCCCTGTCGAGATCACGGCGGCGCAGACGCGGTACACCTCGATCAATGAGCAGCCGCTCGATATAGTTTCGAACGACACGTACAACGCGATCCGGACCAAGGGAATCACCAATAGCGTCCAGTACGTGATGGGCTTCCTCCCGTCCTACCCGAATGCCTCGGTTTCATTCTACCCGACGCCGTCCGCTGCGAATCCCGTGCGGATTACGAGCAAGGTTCAGTTTGATTCTGTGACCTCGATGACGCAAATCATCGAAATGCCTCCTGGATACCTGGAAATGTTCATTTACAATCTTGCGTTCCGTATCTCGACCGGGCAAAACAAGCCGATGTCGCAATCGGCGCAAGACCTTGCGGCAAGTAGCCTGGCCCTCATCAAGTCGAACAACCTCGAAGATACTCCGCTGTCGATCGGCGATCCTCTCGGGCGCGATGGCATGGCCTGGAATCCAAATACCGGCTACTGGGCTAGGGCATGAGCGCGAAGGTATCGCAGATCGGGCCGGTGCATGGCTCGATGTTTGTCGGGCCTTCTTATGGCCACCGCTCGACCGTTGCGGATGCAGAACGCACCCTGAATAAGTATACCGAGTACCTGGAGAGCGACGGCGCTCGCGTGGCGTCGGCCCTCATGGATACGCCAGGAATGCGCCAAGTCTCCCCAGCGGAGGGGCGCGGCGGGTGTCGGTGCCTCTACCCATCCGCAGGTGGTCGCCTATTCGGTGTCTTCGGGAATTCGGTCGTGGAGTTCGACTCCAACTGGAATCGATCCTGGCGTTTCTACCTCCGCTCAACCTCTGGCCGCGTGACGATGGTCGACAACGGCTCCCAGCTCTTCATCGCCGACGGCACCAGACACGATGGTTGGATCTACGACCTTGCTTTGAACACGGCGGCACGGATCACGGATGTCAACTATCCGGGCGGCTACTTCGCAACCTACCTGGACGGCCTGTTTGGGTGCGAAGTTCCCGGAACCGACAAATGGCAGTGGTCCGCGCTCAACGATGGAACGGTCTGGCCGGGGCTCAACTTCGTCCACGCCGAAGGCTTCCCGGATTCCATCGTTTCGGTGGTCTGTACCAATCTCGAAGTCTGGATGTTCGGGACCAAATCCGTCGAGGTCTGGTACCATTCTTCCGACACAACCTATGTCTTCCAGCGCTTCCCATCCGCCGTGATCCCGATCGGGTGCGCGGCACCGTGGGCAGTTGCAGAGATCTCGGGCGTGATCTTCTGGATTGGCTCAGCGTCCAACGGCTACGGCTCGATCTGGATGTCACAGGGCCACGGACTCCCCAAGCGGATCTCGAATCACGCTGTCGAGTTCCAGATCTCTAAAGACTTCCTCGAGGATGCTTTCGCCTACTGCTACGCGCAGGAAGGGCACACGTTTTACGTTCTCACACTCCCTACAGCAAACAAGACGCTGGTCTACGACATCTCGACCGGCGAATGGCACGACCGGGGCTACATGGTCCCGCAGACAGGCGTGATCGAGCGACATTTGAGTTCGCATTGCGCGTTCTTCAACTCGCAGAACGTAATCGCTGAATACCGGAACGACACGCTCTATGTCTTCGATCTGGATTGGTATCTGGATGGCACGACCGACCGAATCAAGCGGATGCGGCGCTTCCCGACCTACCACGCGGACCGAGCGATCGTCTCCTACTGGTCGCTCGAGGTCTTCATGGACACCGGAAACGCTCCCGTGACAGGCGTCGGCTCAGACCCCCAAATGATGCTCCGGATCTCCAACGACGGCGGGCGCACCTGGCCGGGTGAATTGTGGCGCTCGATGGGCAAGCAGGGAGAGTTTGCTAAGCGCGTGCGGTGGGGCTCTCGGCTCGGATCGGCACGCGAGCGCGTGTTCGAGGTCACCAGCACGGAGCCGGTCAAACAGCCGTGGCTCGGGTGCTACATCGAAGCCCAAGCGGTCACGCCGTGAGTATCGCCAAGCCCAACTTCCGCTCCCCTTTCCTCGCGGCGATCCCAGGATCCGGAAAGACGGAATCTTGGGGATCGCTCGATCTCTACTGGCAGCGAATCTTCGTCTCGATGGTCGACGCAATCAACGCGCAATCGAATCAAATCACAGAACTACAAACCAAGGTCGCGGCGTTGGAGCAATACAATACAGATCACCCATGATCGGTGTATATTGTTGGAGGCGCAAGCCTTCGCCCCTCGTGGCGGCTACCTGAGAAAAGAGGGTGGCAGATGAGTCTTTGGGGCGACATAACAGGGGGCCTTGGCAACGCATGGGACCAGTTCACCGGCCATGCAGGCGCACAGGCGGCACGAAAGGCTAGTGGGCAGCTTACTGACGCCTACAACCGTGGTCTTGACGCCCAGAAAGAGCAGTACCAGCAGGGGCTTTCTGCCCTTTCTCCGTACTCCCAAGCGGGCCAAACTGGGCTCCAGGGCCAGCTTGCCGGACTATCGGATCCGAATTCCTTCTACGGCTACCAGTTCCAGCAGTTCAACCCGAACGCATTCGATCCGACCAAGGATCCCGCGTACCAGTTCCGTCTACAGCAAGGCCTTGACGGGGCGATGAACTCCCAGGCTGCGAGAGGCTTGCAGAACTCGGGCGGGGCACTCAAGGATCTGACCAACTACGCGACCGGCGTAGCCTCGCAAGCGTCCGATGCCGACCTCGATCGCCAATTCCAGCAGTGGCAGGCGAATCAGTTAGGCCAGCTCGGCATGGCCCAGAATCGCGCTTCCGGGCTTGCGGGTCTCTCAAGCATGGGATACAACGCCACTACCCAAGGCAATCAACTCGGCCAGAACTACGGCAACGCCTACATGCAGGGCCAAATGGGCATCGGCGACGCGCAAGCAGCCGGAACGCTCGGCGTCAATTCGTCGCTGGCCGGTGGCGCTCAGAACGTCTTCGATCTGGCCAAACAGGCAGCCAAGGGCGCGGCAGCCTACTACACGGGTGGACTCTCTGGACTTTCGACTGTTGCGGGCGGCGGATCGGTGTCGGCGCGATGAGCCTCGCCGAACTTATCGCACAGGGCGGGCCTCTGGTATCCGCTCCCGACATTGCAGGCGGGCTGATGGAGGGCGCTCAGTACGGGCGTCAAGCAGGGCTCAATCGCCTCGAAGCTCAAGGCCTCGGTCTCTCCAACCTTGCCGACGAAGTCAAGCTCCAGCAGCTCCAGCAAGTCCAAGCGGACGCGCAACTTCAGCGTGACCAGATAAACCAGAATACCACGATGGGCACCAACGGTCCCGAGCTGAACCGACAAGGCTACCTATCTGGCCTTGTGCAGGGTGGCGCGGCTCCGATGGCCTATGCCGAACAGGGTCGTTTTGGCGCACAGGATGCCGCCGCCCAGGTCGCCAAGATCGAGAAGGCTCAGGGCGAGATCAAGCGCCGGACTCAGCTCCTTTCTGGGATCAAAAGCCCGATGCAGCTTGCCGCCGCGATTCCCGAGCTAGAAAAGCAAGGCGTGGACGTGTCGGAGATTCGCCAGATTCCGTTCCGTACAGATTGGCAAATGGCTCTTGATGGCATGATCCAGCAGGGCCTTTCCCACAGCGAGCGCATGGACATGATGAAACAGTCGCTCGCCGAACAGGCCGCAACGCTTGACTGGCAGAAAGCGGATGTTGATCTTCAATACAAGCGCGAGGGTACCAAACTCGATCAAGCTCGCCTTGCCGAGACGATCCGGAACAACAAGGCTGGAACCGCTGTCGACTGGTATCGCGCACAGAATCCCGCTGCCACCTCGACGGCGGGCGGAAAGCCTCCCATCGGCTACCGATACACGGCGAATGGAGATCTTGAGGCGATTCCTGGCGGACCAGCGGACGCTAAGGCGCAAGCGCTCGCCAATCAGAAGGCGTCAGGATCAACAGATGTTGCCGCATCCATCGCCACGCTCCGAGACGCCTACGACAGGCTGGAGGAAGGCGGTGGAATCACCAGTACGAAAAAAGGCCCGTTGGGCAATATTATCGCGGCGGGCTCGTCATCTGCGGTCGGGCAAATGGTTGGAAGGGCCACAGGATCAAAGAATCAATCGGCACGCAATGACATTGCTATGTCTCGCCCTGTTCTACTTAGCGCTCTGATGAAAGCCACCGGGATGTCGGCGAAGCAAATGGATTCGAATGCAGAGTTGAAGCTCTGGCTTACCACTGCGACAGATCCGACGCTTGATGTTGAATCGAACAGGCGGGCACTGGATGCTTTGGAGCGCAAGTACATGTCGGGGTCTACTCCCGCCGCCGCGACCACAGGACCGGCGACACGAGTCTATAAGGGCCAGACCTACACGCAGAATCCCGACGGGACTTGGAGCGCCAGATGAGCGGTAGGCCACACGTCAAAGGGGGTGCGAAGTGACATCCAGAAAGAAGCCTTATGGCGAAGTATGGACTCCACCCGCAGATGACAAAGTGAGTCCTCCGCAGACCCTTCCCGCCGACTTTGACGGATGGGATGATGCCCCCGCACCTATCCCAGTAGCCCAGCAACAAGCAAAAGCCAGAGCCAAACGCACTGCCAACGTCCCCGGATGGCAAGAAGCGATATTCCCGAACATGACGGCGGCGGGCGGGAATCCAATGCAGGATCTTAGAACGTTCGGTGCGGGATTCAAGGACCTCGCTGCACTGCCCGCGAATCTGGCAAGCGGCGCAGTGGCGGCGATTGCGGCGCATCCTGGTGACGCCAGCCAAGACGCTCGATACGCGATGGCGTCCAAAGGGCAAGGCGACATGGACCAGAACCAGCGGGCGGTTCTTGGCCTCAGTATGGCCGGTGGTCCCATTGGAAAGGCATTCGAAAGAGCATTGCCAACGATCCGTTCGTCTGCTCCGCTCATGCGCGGGCTCGCTAGACTCGTTCGCGGCGGCGGCGCTGGAGTGGCTGAATCCGTACCCGCAGCGACATTCCAGGCAGCAATTGGTGACTTTGGCGGAGGAATGGAGAATCTCGCTATCGGCGGCGCTGCTGGCGGGCTGATGCGCGGCGTGGGGCTCATTCCCAAGTCGATCGATAAGGCGGCTGGGAACATGGCTGGCAGCATGTCCGGAATCCCCCAAAGGGATCTCCGTAAGATCGGGTTCCTTGGGAACTCCGAGTACGGCCAGAAGATCCTTTCTGTCGCAGGGAATCGCGAAGAGTTGCTGAACAAGCTAGGTAAAGAATTGATCGACCGCGCTGTCGTGAACTTTGACGCTTACTTGCCAGATGCCGCAAAGGTTGACGCGATTGTCGAGAACTTGCCCCCAATCGACGGGAAGCGAATTATTTCCGCTCTTGAGAAAGCGAAGCCTCCAGTCAAAGCCACGCCAGAAGGGCGCACGGCTACCAGCGGGATTGATGATCTCATGTCCATCGCTGCCGAATCAATGGACGCCAACGGGATGATCCCCGCGAAGGTGGCCCGCCAAATCAGGCAGGAGTACGACGCCACTATCGGGGATGCGTTCGGGAAGCAGTCGAAATCCTACATTAACGCTCTGAAAAATGGGCGGCATGAGATCGCGCAAGCCCTCGAAGATGTCGCCAAAGACAAGCCAGAATACGCTCAGGCGATGCAGAATTACACCAAGCTGTACCGCGCACGCAACAAGGTGTTCGAGGATCTTGGGTTCGATGAGAATACGCAATCAAAGCGCGTTGACGCCTACTTGTCGAACCTTTTCCAGGGAACGAAAGCAGAAAAACAAGCGCGACTCAAGGAACTTTCTGAACTCCTCGGCGAAGATTTCGCGGGCCGCGCCAAGCTCCTGTCAGACGCCAAGCGCATCGCGCCAACTGGCGAGATTCCATTGGTTTCCGCGCACAACACCGGGAAAGCCGGAATGGGCGGCGGCATCGTTGGCGGCATCGGCGGTCTGATGTATGGACTTGGAAGCGGCAACCCTGGGCTGATGGCGGCAAGCGCTGGGACGCTAGGTCTTTCTGCTCTCGGCTCTCCCGCTCTTGCCCCCGGAATTCTGTGGGGAACAGAGAAGGCCGCGCAAGCCGCCGCAAACCCCTACGCAAGAGGCTTGTCTGGCCTCGCCGGGCGCTCCGCTCGCTCTTGGCTTCAAGCAGAAAACGCAGGTCAGTAATGTCGATCGGATTCCTCCTTCCCTCCGTCTTCCCAAAGTGGTTCACTCCTGCCGGTGACGCCGTCCTTTCGGGCGGCTCTCTGGAGTTCTACGATGTCGGAACCACCACGCCGAAATCTGTCTATGCGGACTACCAGCGGACGGTCGCGATTGGCAACGTCGTCACGTTGAATTCGGCGGGCGACGCTACAATCTTCCTCGGCGATGGAGGCTACAAAGTCATTCTCAAGGACGAGTCTGGTGCCCAACTCGACCTGGTCGATGGAATCTTTACGGGCGGTGGCTATGGGATCCTCGGATCGAATGCGTCGGCTGGTTTCTTCAAGACCTACGAAGACCTTCGGGCCGTAACCATCGGGCCGGATGTCGCCTATGTCTGTGGTCGCACGGCAGAGGGTGACGGCGGGCAAGGACTCTTCCAGCTCATCCCAGGATCTAGCACGCCAGACGACGATGGCGTCTATCTGGTCGCGGCGGGCGGAACCTACGTCTACAAGCGCATTTTCGATGAGTCGATCAATCCGGAGTGGTATGGCGTCAAGTATGGCATCGCCTCCGATCAGTCCGCCCGATTCAATGCAGCGATGGCGGCATCAGTCTACCTGAATTTCCCGGTCCTGGTGACGGCCCAAGTCTACCTCGTGGCAAATGTCACGATTCCGGCGAATGCAAGCCTCCGGAGCACGGAAGACGGATACTTCAGCTCTCCCTCTGCCGTCACGATGACCTTTTCTTCCGGCTCGCGCTTTTCGGGCAACGGCCCCGCTTTCCGCAGCGCCGTGCAGCCGATCTTCGTGGCAGGTACGGTTGACTCTATCCGTCTTTCGTGGATGGGCGGCACCGGCTCGGAAAAGTGGACGCGGTGCCTTGCCTCCACGGCTGCCAATTTCCCACTCCTGATGGACGTAAGCACCACTCTGCAGGCCGACCTAACCGTTCCAGCCAATCTAATCCTGGAGCCTGTAGACGGGGCGATAGTGACGTTTGACGGGGCTGCGAATCTATCTATTGGCACACTCAATCACCCGTCCTCCACGCAGTTCGCGTCGTTTGTTGTTGATACTTATGTTGGATCAGTCTATATCGGAAATGATCTTTCCACGAAGCCGGAATGGTTTGGGGCGATCGGAGATGGAGTAGCAGATGATAGCCTCCCGCTATACGTAGCAGCAAAAACTGGGCTAATATTTTTGTCACACGGAAAGATATATAGGCAAGATACAGCATGGCCTTTGGTCCCAGTAATTCTAAAAATGGAAGGGTTGGGGTCGTTTCATTTGGGCGCAGGAATCACTCTCGGAAATGGATATTTATTCCTGCATGATTGCAAGATATTCCAGGACGAACCTGGGACATGGTTTAATGGGGTGTATCTTCAGGCATACGATGCGTTTTTTCCGAGTACATTCACCGCAACAGATAGATTCTGTAGCGGATGCACATACACAGACGATTACCGCGCCCCAATGTTTGATGGAAAGCCAGCGCTAAAGAATGCGCATCTTCCGTTGATTACTAGTGCTCAATTTCTCGGCACGGATGCAGATGGAAAAATTATTGAAGGGATTAAAGATATCTCTCTTGATTCCCTAAATGTTATACGCCTAATTCTTGCTTCACTCAGTTCAAATTCGTCGCACATTGACGTATCAAGTTTTGGTATTACTCTTGAAAACCCTCTTCCTCTTTTTTGCGCTGTTAATTCCCTTTTTACACACAATACGATTACTCTTCCGATTCCGGAAAAATCGAATAAAGACCCTAATCTAGTCTTTTTCTTTCGGCGTGGTTTATATGATGGATCGGACTTTAAGCTCCATAGCCAACACGGAAATTTCTCCAGGACGGGAACGGCAGATAGCGAGGAATGGTCAGATTACATGATCGCCTACTTCGACTTTGATGGACCCGGATGGGTCACTTTTGGGAGTCACTAAAAATGTCTGGATTCACTTTGATGCCGTGGGCTCCCTCGCAATGGACAGACAGCAGCGGAAATATCCTCGAATTCGGAATCATCCGATTCTACGAATCAGGAACGTTAATTCCGAAGTCCACCTTTAAGAAAGCGGACGGGAGCGAGGCGAACGAAAACCCTCTGGTCCTTGATTCAGCGGCGCGCGCGCGCGTCTGGCTCATAAATGGCGAAGCATACGACATCGTCGTCCACAACAAGGACGATGAGTACGAATACTCAATTCTTGATGTGGTCGCGAATAGTGGCGTGACAGGAGGAACGACGTCTCTTTTCCAAGATTCCCCTACGGTTACATGGTCGACTATGACGGTTGGTGAAAACGTCTATAACATTGCGACAGTAATTCCGGATGGTATTCTAGACGGGAAAGTTAAATCTCTTGGAACACAGGGGGACGATCCTGGTTTTTTGGCAGAGAAATTGGTTAATGGAAATGGATCGACGTTTAATGTCGATAATATCAAACGGGTAATAATTCCCCTCTCAGAATATCTGAAGAAAACAGGTGGAGTCGTCACGGAACCCACTGAGTTTCAAGATTTGACGGTACTAGAATTAAAAATGGGAGAGGGATTGGCTGGAATCCTCGCTATTAATACTGATGGCATAGTGACGCGCATTTCTATTCCGGAAGAGTCTGGAAAAATCAAGGCTGATTCTAGCGATATATCGGGCTATTTCGTCGAAAAAATCCGCCCTGGGACTGGCATCGAGATTACCCAGACGACCGACGGCGTGAATGGCGTAGTCCTGCACATTTCGAAGACGGACGATGGCGCGTTGACCGCGCCTCTCCACGAGGTCATCACTGGTGATGGCGCGGGCGGGGTCCTGAGCGATCCGGGGTTCACCGCGGTCGGTGGCGACGTGTTCACCGAGACGGTCACGGCAAGCGCAACCGGCCCAGCGATCACAGCGCCGAACGGATCAATCATCGCGTCTGGGGTTGCGGAAGCAGCTCAGTCGGCATGGGCCGGCACTGGCTTCGCGTGGTTTGGTCCGGAAGGACATAATCCAGAGACCAATGACGGCACGCTTTCTGGCCTCACAGCAGGCGAGTTCTCCGCAGTCGTCTACGCTCCATGGGGAGGGTCCGCTGGGCTACAGTGCGGTGAGGGAGCCTTCGCGGTTTACGGCGAGCAAGCCGCGTGCAGTGTGCCAACTTCCGCCCCAGCATTCCATCAGGGCGATGCTGTGATTCTGGCGGGAGCCTCGTACCCTTCCGTCTACCATGCCACGACATGCTTCTACGGCACCGGGACAGCCTTCATCATGCCTGCTGGCAGCTCGATCAACAAGACGGCGCGCCTGAGCAATAGCTCTTCCGTGCCCATTGCCGTGACGGGCGTGGCGACCGCATTCACGCTTGCGGCAGGCGCTTCGCGGGACCTCTATTGGAGTGGTGGCGACGAAGTCACCCCGCGCTGGTACTGACATGATCCTCCCTCCTGGCGTCTATCAGTCCATCGACAAGAACGAAATCGAGATCGGCGAAGGCTGGCTTTATAGCTCCCTCTCAATCTGGACAGTGACCTACGCGCAGGAGCTTGATCAGCCGGTGAGCGTGTCAGCCGTCGGGCTGTCGGATCTCCGCTTCCTTGGAGAAAAGACGACCATCGTCATCCGCCAGGAGCCGGACGACATGAGCGCGGTCATCTGGTCGGGCGTGGCGAAACTGATCGCGGACCCGACCAGCGGCGGCGGGCCAACCGAACTTCCGTTGCACAACGACCTGCCCGGGCGGATCGCGTCGGATGCGCACCCAATCGCCGCCATCTCTGGGCTTGCGGACACGCTGGCCGATCTGATCACCTCTTCCATCAGGGAGATCGAGGCGTTTCCGCGCGGAGAAGTCGTCTGGCAGATTGACCCAGGTGGACTCTGGGACTCCGACCTCTGCTTCGTGCAGGTGTTCCCGACCATCGGGCGGCGCGCGCTGTCGTGGATCGATTTCGAGTTCGGCGCGGATGGCTCTGGGTCCGATGGGAAATGGGCGCTGTGGGGTGGCGTTGACTCAACAGGGGTGTGGACGCTCCTGGACCAGGGTGACCTGCCCAACGTCGTCCACGGCCTTGCGCGGTACGTCTTTGGGGCGGAGATCGACATCAGCGCGTTCAACCAGATCGCCTTGGCCCAGGACCCCGGCGCGGCAGGCGTGATGCAGCCGGTCCGGCAGGCCTCGACCTATTTCTCCCCCAATCCGCCCAGCGGCCCTCCAGCGGCCTATGCCTATCTTGGCACGCACCCCCACAGCGCGATGTTTTCGACGCTTCCTTCCATCCCCGCAGCTGACGCAATCTACCTCATGCAAAAATGGTCCTCGATCGGAGTTCGATGATGTTTCGCGCAATCCTTCTTCTCTCTGTAATCCTGTTCGCTGCGCCCGCCTACTGGACGCAAAAGAGCATCGGGACAAATCCTGTCGGGCCGTTCACGCTTGCGCGGCTGGATACCACGATCGACGGGCAGATCCACGACACTGCCGACATCCTACGCAAGTACACCCGCGACCGCGCGCATGATACCGGAGACGTGGTCCGCACCTATGCTCGATCACGGATCTCAGACTCCCTGGCGGCCAACGTTCGCGGGTGGGTCACCAGGGCGGCGATCAGCGATTCGATGCGCGTGGAGCGCACTTTCGACAGCACAACGGCGCGGGCCATCGTCCACGACACCTCCCTAATCCTTCGGCAAAGGCTAACGGATACCGCATCCTCCGTCCGCACCTATGCACTGGCGAAGATCCACGACACGTCGCTCGTCCTCCGCGCCCGCCTATCCGATACCTCCGCCGCGCTGCGCCTCGCCCTGACAGATCCCGCCGAAGCGCGGGCCATCGTCCACGACACCGCCAACGCACTAACTCCCGCCCGGATCGGGGCTTTGGCCGTCAACGGTACTGCGGCGAATAGCTCGGCGCTGGGCTCCGTCCCGTCTGATAATTTCGTGCAAGGCAGTGGTGGTGGCGCACTAGGCCACCGAACGACTGAGGTTGCCAACTTTGGGATCACCCAATCTGGGTTCTACGACGCAGGACTTCCAACCGATGGCCCGCAGGGGGCTGTGTGGACCCACCTGATACGATCCACGCATTCCAGGGGCAGTCTAACAAACCAGTTCACATTCGACCTCGCGGCCCCATTCGGCGGGACGACGGGAGGGCAAGAGGCATATTACGTCCGCACCAATACCGCTACGGTGCCGAATGCGCCCTGGCGACAGTTGTGGCACTCTGGGAACCTGACCTCCGCGACATTGCCTGGCGGACCTTATTTGCCGCGCTCGGCCGGGTCAGGCCAGCCGCTTACCGGTGATCTTTATCTTGGAGGCAATAATTTCCAGCTTGGGACAAGCGTCGTTCTTGGTACAATCTCGGGGGCTGGTGGGTATTTCTCCGGGTCCTCCACGGTATCCGGAGACATGGGTATCCGCGCTGGCACAGGGCGCTCGATCTGGCTGGGCGCGGGCACAGGGGCGACCCAAGCATCGGTGCAGGTCACGCCAACAGGACTTGCACTTCCCCAGCTCACCGACTCCACCACCCGCCTTGCCACGATCAACTCGGCGGGGCAGATCGGGGCGACGCAGTATCAGGACGTTGCCACCAACACAGGAGACGTCACGCTGTCGCAAACGAGTGCGCGTTACCAAAAATTCACCGGAAACTATACCGTAACCCTTCCCAATGGCCTGACCGATGGAACGACATTTGTCATCATCCTTAATGCGAATAGCATAACCATATCCTCCCCAACTAGCCTGCAATGGAATACGAACACCGGAACGTCGCACGCATTTTTTGCGGGAAGCGGCGGGATCAGCGCGGCGGTGACATGCGTCCAGATGGGGGGCAATAGTTGGGTTGCGTACTGATGTCCACGAACTGCGATCCCGGATGTATTTTTCGTTAGGATGGTACACATGCCGAAACTGATCCTGATCCTCGCCGCTTGCGGATTCCACCTCGATACGGTGACGGCCAAATAATGGCTCGTGGAGATCTCCAGATTTCCGCATCATGGGCCGGTGTAATCCTCGTTCTAGTTGGTATGGGTGTTGGTGCTGGACGGTGGATGTTTGCCCCACGCGGAGACTACGCGACGAAAGCTGATATTTCCGAATTGAACGGAAAGATTTCAGGGATGAGTGTTAAACTAGACCTTTTATTGCTCCAGTCACCCGACAAGACGCAAACTCGCACTGGGAGACGCCCATGAAAGCCTTTCCGCTTCCTCTTGACATGCGAAATCTTGCTGATGGATCTAAGGAGCATTGGGTTACCTTAACCCCATTTGCTTTTCGAGACGCTTCCGACGGGGTTCTATACATCGTCCCTGCTGGCATGCGAAATGACCTTGCCAGCGTTCCCCGGATCTTCTGGGTAGAGATTGATCCATGCAATGACGTTGCCTTTGGTGCCATCGTTCACGATTGGCTCTATGCGACCCGTGGCGTCGTACGTCCTTGGCTCCCCCAGATCTCGCGCTCCAAGGCTGATGCGATCCTCTACCGCGCCTTGCGCGCCAATGGCGTTGGCATAATTCGAGCGCGAACCATGTGGGCAGCGGTGCGCATCGGAGGCGCATCGGCGTGGCGGACCGGCGAAAGCCCAGCGCACCTGTTCCACAGTCACGTCGAGCCCGCAACGCTCCAGATGATCGCTGATGCGGACGCGGCGGACGCAGCAGTAAACGAACCTGGCCCCGAGGAGATGGGATGAGCAGTTATCTTGCCTTCCGCCTTGTTCGTGAGGAGTTTAGCGGCATATCGACCGTTGGGCGCTTGTTCTTCCGCCTTTCTGATCGCGGCTCATGGACGTGGCTTTGCTGGACTCTGGAGGACATAGTTCGGGAGGTAGAGGGCCATCCGGTAGCGATGTGGAAGGTAAAGGGAAGAACGGCGGTTCCGCGAGGTACATACTGCGTGCGCGTGACGTACTCCAACCGGTTCAAGACCTCCTTGCCACTCCTGCTCGACGTGCCAGGCTTTGAAGGAATCCGAATCCACGGCGGTAACACGGCGTCCGACACTGAAGGCTGCATCCTTGTTGCCCACCACCACCCTCACGAAGACGTGATCAATGGCAAGGCGACCAGTGATGTCATGGCAATCCTCGGAATTTGCGGCAACAGCGGAATAATCACCATTTGCGACAAGGCATCGTATGAACGGTAAGCAATCAGCAAACGAAGCGGCCCCCGGCGAAGGCTCCCGCCCCTCCTGCAGGCTCCGGAGTGCGTAGCGATGACTTCTGGGATGAGGCCCGGAAGTGACGGGCGCGGTGCGGTTGCGAAAAGACCTGGTCATTCCTGCTGGTACCGTGTTCACCCGGGCTCCTTCGGTGACCCGGCGTGACGCCAGTTTTGGACAAGCAACCATTGGCCTAACCCCTGACACGTTTGGCCACGTGGAGTACGAGATCTGGGGCGATGACCAAAAACGAGTTGCTGAATGGTTCGAGCCCGTCCAGGAGGCTGAGAAGTGAAAGCCTCGACAGCTGGGGCGTTAGCCATTGCGGTTGCGTCGTGGCTACTTTTCTTCTGGCCTTGGATCCACCCGACTCGCCTATCGACGCACGCAAGTAACCAAAAGGATTCACCATGTCCGCAACCGTAGCCTGGAAAACCTTCGACACCGGAGCCTCAGCCTCTCCCATCGTCTCCAATGGGCGCTTCCGTCTCGCGTCTCCCGGCTCCGTGCTGGGATCGCCTTCCCTGGCCATGCAGAGCGCCGCACAACTCGCCGTGGTCAACGTGTACAGCGACGACAGCGAGCGGATCGAAGCGGTCCTGACGGTCTCCGGGACGACCTTGACGCCCATCGTCAACGCAGCAGGCCAGCCATTCGCGGCGCAGCAGCTCTTCGGGCTCTCGATCGAGGTTACCGGCATCACGACAGGCGAAGTCCTGTACACCACCGACGAGCCCAACGGTTCCCCCTCCGCCCCCTTCGCCAGCACGGCGGAGCGAAACGTGACCTTCTCTGAGGCCCTGCCACCGCCACACGCACGAGTATGGGTCGGTGGCGTGGAATACGAGTGGCTGGGGGGTGTGAGTGCCTCGAACGATAGTGACTGGGGTCAACTGGCGAAAATACTTCCATCCAGCGACGTGCAGTTTGCGGGGGCGGTACTCTCGAAAAACACCCCCTCCCAAATCAGTAGCATTTCGGCATATACCCCAAACGTATTCCCAGAGTCAGGTGTCGAAGTCGGAAAAATTGTCACAAACGATGGGCAAGTTGTCGATTTTGATGCGACGTGGGGTTTGTCAGATTACATCCAAATACCGACAGAATCCTACGCAATTGTGCGTCATAATGATGCAAATGAATTTTTTGGGAGTGATGGAGGGTGGTATGACGCTAATAAAAATTGGGCAGGGAGACTAAACGGAAGATTTGAGTCCCGCCCACAAACAGCAGTATTTGTTCGCATAAACTACGTGCTCAGCGTTCTCCAATATGTAGGGTTTGTAGATGGGGAGAATAAAGGATTCAACGAATCGAAACTCACTGTGCTTGGGGATTCAATTATGACGAAGGTTGGGTCTAATTTGTGGGCGATACCAGATTTGATAAAGAAATATCTTGGGCTCGGGGCTATTCAAAATCTGGCGGTTGGCGGCAAAACCCTGGCCGGAGCAAATGCAATTTGGTCACTATGTCCACAAATTAGCACAAAATCTCAATTCGTACTTCTTGAGGGAGGCGTAAATGATTATATCAATACTGTTCCGATTGGCGAGATCGGAGTAGCTATTAATACTGATACAGTGTATGGGGCGCTCGAATATATCGCAAACTTTTTCGCCGTATCTAGGCCATATCAACGATTGATTATGACAACTCCTCTGAGGACATTGATTCCGCTAAGCGGGCTAGTGCCTCTCTCAGACTATGCAGAGGCGATTAGATCGGTTGGAAAAAAATACGGAATCCCAGTGATCGACAACTCTGAATGTCCAGTCAACATCGGATCGGAAGTTGGTGCTGCCTTATATTCGATAGACGGCCTACACCCCAATAACGCTGCCTTACATCCAATTGCTTCATTTTTGGCAAAGGAGTTTTCAAAATGCTGCTAAAATTACTGAGATTTTACAAAAAGCCACATGGTAGCCCCCTCCCTCCCCCTATCCGCCCTGATCCTCTCCATGGTCGTGGGGGTGGGGGCTCTGCTGTGGTGGGCGGCATGATCCGCCTCCGCATCGCATTTACCCTGCTCGTGCTCCTCCCGTGGGCGCTATGGCAGGACGCCAAGCTGTTTTCCCGCCACTCCGGGCAGATTGACCACGGGCCATGACCCGCCTATCCCGCACCCGGATTCTCCTAATCCTTTTAGCTAACCTCCCAGCCGCGCTGTGGTACGACTGGAAGATGCGCCATTAGGCAGTCTCCGCGCAAACACGAATTGGGAATAAGTGGTATGTTAGGCAGACGCTCCGCGCGGTAACATGGCAGCGCATTTGCCTAACACTTGCATCAACCCTTATTTGCAAAACGGTTATGGCT
>Ga0172381_10001225_pt1 | contig 30708 bp, 41 predicted proteins | sample Leawel6488metaG_FD_119754 | JGI IMG/M metagenome (GOLD analysis project Ga0172381, IMG submission 119754) | Leachate microbial communities from a municipal landfill in Southern Ontario, Canada - Leachate well 64-88 metaG | ecosystem: Engineered > Solid waste > Landfill > Unclassified | place... | reverse complement strand
TTGGCATTGAAGCGTCGAAACCATTTCTGCTCGAAGGCTATGGCGTTGATCATACAACAGGGCTAACCGATGACGACCTACAGGCCCTGGTAAACAGGCTTATCGATATGAAGGCAGAACACGACGGATGGGCAGATCGCGAGAAACGGCACTGGCGCTCAACATTGCTTTCGTTGTTGAACAAATACGGTGTCTATGTTACAAATGAAGACTGGACGGAGGTGAACCGTGTGCTTCTCAACAAGAAGATCTCCGGTAAATTGATTTACGAAATGAACATAAAGGAGATCCAGGCAACCTGCATCCGCCTGCGCATCATCCTTGCAAAGCGGCAGGAAATCATGCAGGAAAATGACCGTCTCGCAATACTTAACTAATATGAAGATATTCCAGTTTACCTCTACAGCTTTTACAGGTTACGTCGAGTTCGCGTTCAACGACAAAGGGTTACTCGATAAAATGTCAATCCACGCCCAACTGAGCGAACCACAGCAGGTTTATCTGTTGAAAAACATGCCCCGCGAGATCATTGAGCTCGATAAACTGAAATCTTCAACCGTCACTATCACGGAAATCAAACAAGAGGTGACCTTTGCGATGTTTTGGGAAAAATACGATGACCGCGTCAACTCTTCAAAAAAACGCACCATGGCCAGGTGGGACAAGATGTCCCCTGCAGACCGAGCCAGGGCGTTCTGGTTCATCGCGAAGTATTTCGCGAGCATCCCTGCAGGTACAAGGAAAAAGTTTGCTGAAACCTATCTAAACGCGGAATTATGGAACAACTAAATATCATACCTCAGAATCAAACCCAGGGCCGGATGATAGAAGTGGCAATGGTGATGAAAAAGGTAGAGCTTCGATTGTCAAGAGAAGAGCTCGCCGCATTTGGCAGGATATTAAGTAGTTTCCTGGCAAATATTGCCCTATACTCAATTTACGAAAAATCTGTATTTTTCATCCTTTATAATGTGTACGAAAGCAAGATCAGAAAGAAAGCAATCACAATGAAAAGCGAGTATAAAATTTCGCTCGAGATGCCCCAGGCGTGGGCTGTTACAGAAATGCTCGAAGGTATGGACCTTAATTGCTTCCCTTACGAATATAGCCTGCAGCGAGGAATTATTTCTGAAATTGACCACCAAACCGCATAAATACTAATTTTGTATGAAACGGGGAAGAAGCGACATATTGCTCAATAAGCGTAACCTAGTCATGGTTGCGCGATATTATTATTGGAGCGAAATATGGGAGCGTCGATATGATAAAGTGCTGGACACACTCTCAAAACATGAGTTTTTCCTTGCAGAGTCAACCATTGAACGAATATTATTGTTTAATGAGGGTTATTTGCTTGAGCTCCGTAACCGGCGCCCAGAAATCAGGGATTTTGCATGTAAATTCCCCGGGTTTAGCTGGCAGGAAAACACCAAATTTGGAGTACCAAAAAAACAATATACTTTAGAACTTAAATAATTCAGTATTCACCTAAAACACAAATCTATGGAAACATTAATTATCCCTGTTATCATCATTTTGGCGATTATTCTTGTGGCTTTTTTAATTCTCCGTCAAGTAATGTTGTGGTATTTCAAAATCAATACAATTGTCAAAAACATGGAGTATACCATTAAATGGTTACAAAAAATATACATTCAAATGGGGGGAAACCCAGTTGCAACACAGTTTAATTCTGATGAAATCAATAATTCTGATTGGGTTGTTTTCAAGAATAACACTACAGGTTTGACAGAAACAATTTCCGGTTCTCTATACAAACAAAGGGTTCATAATGGCGTCATAACGGATGATCATGAAATTATTGAAATTAAGAAAATATGAAAAATCACCTTCCACTAATCACTCCTTTTATTGATATTTACTCTTTGTAATATTCAGTATTCACCTAAAACACAAAAGTTATGATTTGGTTATTACTTGTTATCCTGCTCATCGTTGCCATAGTGGCAATTAGCAGAAGTGGGAAAAAGAACAGAGTTGAAATGCAGAAATTTCAGTCTGAAATTGAAAAAAACAATGCCACACCCCCTCCCAACATTAGTGTTTCTGATGAAATTACAAAACTCAAAAAACTCTTTGATGATGGGGTTTTAACTCAAGAAGAGTTTGATAGTCGTAAAAAAAAATTGCTTGATATCTAACCCCCTTATGTTAATAATTTTATCCCGTTCCTTGACATTTTAGAGTATTCTGTTGTATATTTGCCTCGTCTGTTACTTTCAAACTTCGAGGCATGTACCGAGATCAGAAATTAAAACCAGGGTGGCTATCTCCGAAAGGGATAACGACTTCTCAAGCCTCGCTTGAAAGTGACAGACACACCCTGGTTTTTTTATTAACTAAATTCTTTTCAAAATGTCTGTCAAAAAGAATGAACACGAGGCTATTTGCCTCGAAGTAACCGAGGGTTTGAAGGTTACAGTCCTTCCTGATTCAAACCATGAATTCCTAATGAGTACAAAAGAAATTGCCGCCGGTTACGGAGTTACCGAATACAACATTCGGCGACATAAACTTGAACACTCTCACGAGCTGCTTGAGGGAAAACATTTCATGAGCAACGTGAGTATTCCTCACGCAGCTGCACCTGGCACATCTAGGGGAACTTTATGGACTAAACGTGGTATAGTCCGTCTCGGTTTTTTCATCAAGAGCGAACGTGCCAAACTATTCCGCGACTGGGCAGAAGAGCTTATCATTAAATTTAATGAGCGGCCCGATCTTTTCGGGCAAGTTCAAAAACCCTTGGTTCGGAGTTTGCCCAAACCACGTAACCATAACCGGCTTACCCACCTGCGTCTGCTCGGTATTATGAGTGATGTATGTCGCATCGATGACAAGGATTTAAGGATCAGCTTGACTGAGAAATTAATGAAAGGAGCTGGAGTATGAAAACGCGAAATTTAAAAGAATACCTGGAGTGGGACAAGAAGAACCTTGCCGACCTGGCCTGGACCTACGAACGTTATATTGCCGCCCTGGAATGTATGCTCTACATCCGCGATGGCGAGTCTTATCCTATAAAGCCCGTCGTGCCGGGATATGATTTTTCAAAGAATTGATAAGTTGTCAGTAACAAAAAACCCCGGGAAGCCGGGGCTTTTTTCGTTTCTAACGAAGGTTACTGGCCCCTTATTTTTATGTAAAATCATAAGTATCATCCTGTGTTGTGGCCGGTATCCCTCCCTTTTCAACCGACAAATCACCGGGATCTTCTTCTTCAAATGTTTTGCAAGCGGCGTAATCCCGGATAAGGCCGGAGAAAGTCTGGCTGTAACACCATTCAAACGGGGCTGCTTTTTCGCGGGCCATGGCCACGCGGGACAGTTGGCTGAAGTTATCCCCTGCTGTGCCCTGGAGCAACTTGTAGAGGTCGCGCAATAAAGCGCCGAATGCAGAAAGATCACCATTCCCTTTTCCGCTCTGGTGTGTGTCGCCGGTTGGTATGAAAAGAAGGTAAACCTTAACCTCGGTTGTCAGGTCCTGGACATTTTCTCCTAAATCATCGATTTTTTGAGCATTGAACTCAAGAAATACTGCCGGAAGCGGAAAGGGATATTCATCTTCCGGAAAGTCTGTTTGCTCTGCCCACAGATCTATAAATTGGATGGCAGGTACGTTGTCGGCGATAAGGCCCATGATCTCCTGTGCGGCGGCGATCCAGTCCTGTTGATCATTCATTGAAGTTGACATAAAATGCAAATTAATTGTCTTTAAATGCTAAATAATTGGCGTTCTAAAGCGGATATCTCATTTCCGATAATACGGCCGATCTTTTCATTGAGCATCCGGCTATTGCCCATATACTGCCGCCGGGGGAATTTGCTCATATCTTTTGTGTATGATTTCACGGTCGTTGTCCCGGTCGTTACGCGCCTGCGCCGGGATGTCGTTTTCCTGGTTTTCAGTGAAGAGGACGATACCCTCATTACTGTCGATACTTTTCTACGATAGCCCGGTACCGTAACCTTGCCGATAGCCTTGCCCCCTTCATTATGTATCTGTGCATAAGGGACGAACTGGTTCCCGGCGGTGATCTCAACAATTCCCCCTGCGGCCTGAGCGGTACGGATGGACCGTTTGAGCTTACCGGTCCCGATCAGGATGCCCATCGAGGGTTTCCCGAACCTGTTCTTCTTTCCGCTTTTTGTATCCCTCCATGGCTGTAGCCCCTGGTCGGTAAAACCCTGGTTACGGAAACTATCCTTGAACCACTTTTCTGCTTCTGAAGCTATTTTTACCGGCAAGACACGGTCATAAAGTTGCCGGACCAATTGGGAGGCCTTGTGAAAATTTGGTGTATGTGGTTGGTTTTGCATCCTTTTGTATTATATTTGCAGTCACATTTTGAATGCCGGAAAAGAGAAACTAAGCGAAAGTGGACACCACGAGTACCTGAAGACGTAGGCATGGGCTTAAAACCTTACGCGCCTGGACCTTTTCCGGCATATCTTTTTATCAAAAGTCCATTACGATAATTATCATCGATTGCATTAAAGAAGGTCTTCACCTCCGAGACCGTTCCGGTTAAAGAGTCTACGATTACTATCATAATGTCTTTTTCATAGAATTTAGTGTAAATATGCCTCCAGCCCGTGTTTGCCCCGTTCCAGTGTATCCAAACTTCATCAGGATTTGTCAGCACCTGTGGGATTGACTCAAGCAAAGTAAAGCGAAGGGCATATTTGCCTTCAGGCTTAATATGACGGTCAATAGTCTTTTGGTTTAACCTTACGGGCCTTGACTTATAATCGTTAAAAGCTGCAAAGTTTTGATCCCCCTTAAGTTTATCAAACCACTCATTCGCCTCCTTGTCATTGTTAAGTGTGTTTGTCCTGGCCAAGAATTTACGATCCTTGAGATTTTCCCATGCCATGGAATCATCGCCGTACATATCCCTTAAGTTGAATTTACTATTAAAACTTTTTATGTACATCTGATTTTCAGTGAATACAGTAGCAATCCTGCCCCGGTTCACATCAAACCCGCTCTTTACCATCCGGTCCCATTCGCTATTTCCATTGGGATCGATACCAGTGGTTTTCAACAGGTCAATTACCTGGTCCCCATCTTCAATCTTTTCCCATTTTTCGGGCTTATCGATTGAGAGTACTTCGCACCTGCAGTTCCAGGAGTTTGGAGGGTATATTGAACTCCAGGCCGGATCATCAGCAGGGAGTACCTTCCCGTCAAGTACCTGGTGTGCCGGCCTGACCCGGTTATCGCCTGCAGTCTGGTATTTCCAGTACTTGAGCACGTCCATCGTCCCGACTTGTTGCCGGTACCTTGCCGCATTGATCCCGCTCCCGATGGCAGTTTCATACTCTGTCTTCAAGTAGCTTGCGTCATAAGTGTTAAGGAGGCACCTGGCGGATTCCTTAAATTTATCAAATGACAACGATCCCCTGAGCAGTTCGTTGAGTTGCTGGCATATTGCCACGTCCTTGGCAGCCGAAAACCGGTAAAGGCTCGCCTCCATCATCGTGAGCAGGGTATGGTCCATGTCGGAGTACTGGAAGTTTATTTGCTTCCATCCCTGTTGGAGTTTCTCTAAAAAACGTCCGCTCAGGGCATGATAGTAATCAGCAGAAAAGACAGCATTATTTTCAAACACCTCTCTTAATAACTGATCTTCTATTCCACGCAGGACAGTATCGTCCTGGGCAGTTGGCCCGCAGTGCTCAATTTGATAATCAGGAAGGTTTAAAGCTAAAGATGACGGCTCAGGCTTTTTTTTTTGAGGTACCGGAACGGTTTTTTTTGTTGGCCCCTGGGCTGGGCCGATGGTCCCTGGCTGAGGGCCTGGTTCGGGATCAGGATCAGGATCGGGATCAGGATCAGGATCCAGCGCCGGTTGTTTTTTTAGTCCTAAGATATTAATGCCGGTCTTTTCACTGATCTGGTTTGTGTCAAGCTCATACTTGTCGCTGAGTTTGACAACCGCTTCAACGTATTTGTCTGGATCAAGTTCTACTGTGTTATCCCAGTCAAACTGGTGTCCCTTGAAAGGATATCCAAAGTACGTAATAAGCCGGGGGATAAGTTCAAAGTTCACGTTATTGCGTATCATCATCCGATCCGATTCATGACGGTCGTCAGCTACCTGCTCCAGTACCTTCAGAGATCCATACGTTCCTTTTGCATCTTTATTATCACTGGTACCGTCCTGCCCCAGGACGCCCTTTGATATTTCACTATTGAGACGACGAATAAAAACATCAAAAATATTCTGCTGCCCAGGACTTGCAGTTAGTGTTTCAAGTTTTTCTCCATTCCCAAACACTCCATATCCTGCCCCCGCCATCATTTTGAGGATGTTGTTCAAGGCCTTTATCCGGACATCGTCTGTTGAATCTGTCGTAATCCACCGAAACGGGATCCCGAATTTTTCTGTGTAGTGGCTCCAAGCGCCCATGGCAAACTTTTTAGCAATTACGACAGGTCCAAGGCGTGAAAGTAGCCCCAGGTCTTTATCTTCACCAACCTGGATGTAAAATGCATTCAGGGGTGGATCTTTATAATTCCATCCGGATTCATCAAACACTTCTTTTACTATCAATCCCAATGTAGGTTTGATGTGTGTTCTTGGGATGCATGTCACTGTTTTTATTTGTCCAGCCTCATCAGTTTCGTAAATCTCTATCACAGTAGTTCCCTGAAAAACACTTGTCATAGCATGCAGCAGATATGCACTGAACCAGGGCTTTTTGAGCATGGTTGTTAATTCCGGATTCTCCTTCCCGCTTTTTTCATTAACCATCCGGAATTTGCTCCTGGCCACCCTGAGTATCCTGCTATCGACAGCCGACAAAAGATGTGTGTCGTTGAGCATATTCTGATAAAGCTCCATCAGTTGGGTGCGCTGGGGGTTATATTTGCTCCCGGCGATAGCGACAGCCATTTGCCAATGCTTGATTTCCTGTGGTTGTGGGATATAGTCATCGTCGGGGGTGATCAATCGTGAAACCTGTTTCGTGTTTTTAGCGACCGAACGGGCCTGAACTGATTTTTCAACTCTTAAATTTTGCCCGTTTTTAGGCGATCTGGCAGGGGCTTTTGTTTTTATGGTATGTGGCATCAGGATTTGTATTTTAATTGAAATTGAAACGGCATTTAAACAATACGGGCCTAAATTGATTAGTAGTAATGGCTCCTGGGGAGTTGATCAAACCCATATTGAAGGTCACCGGGAGGTGTTCCTTCGATCAGGGGAAGATCAGGGCTTTCAATTCCATCCTGAACATCATTAAGCCACCTGAGGGCATCATCCTTGCGCAGGACCCTCTGTTCGGTAATCCCACGGGGATTGTTGCGGGCATGAAGGTGGTAGATCATCAAATCACAACAGATTGTCACGATATACGGATCCCTGGGGTCATCTTCCTCCCAGAAAGTGGTTTCCGTTTTCGGGTCATTTCCCGTCCCATTTTTCAAGGCAATATAGAATTTATCCTCCCGCGAGCATCGTGAGAAAGTCGTATATGGAACTGCCAGGCCCCACACCGGGGGAAGGGCAAAAATTGCAGCAACATCATAACGCTGCCTGATTTTATTACTGATCTGTTTGATTGCCGCAGCTTCGGCTTTAAGGATAAATGTTTCCCTTGTCTCGTTAGCGGCCCCCGAATTTGTCATGCCGGTTTTGAACTCTTCTTTGAGAAAAGTATGTATATCGGCATCGGTTAAAAATTTGTATGTCATGGTTAAAATGCTTGAAACGGTAAATCATAATTTCCAATTTCAGGAATGAAGCTACCTATTTTTACATATCGCATAAGCCGTTCAACGGCCTGATGGTCTGCATCAGGCCCATCGTCATGGCCACTGTATCCTGGTTCTATCCCCTTTAACTGATTAATGCCTTCGTTCATGTCGTTGTTCGCCCGCTCTTTGATGTTGTAATATATCCTTCCGTTTTGATACAAAGGGTGAAGTGTGAGGATGCGGTCAAACTTCTTGATCTTTGGGGTATCGATACGGATTATATTCAGTGACCCATTGTATGCGTCTTCGACCTCCTGGATCGTTTGCAATACGGTTTCGTTCCAAAACTGGCTTTCAAACTGCCAGTGAACTTTAACCGATGTAGGAAGGCTTTCAGCGAAATCCATCATGAATTCGATAGCCGCTTTCATTTTACATTGTCGGCAAAAGGCTTTGATGTGATAAAAATTCCGCTCATAAGCCCCCCAGACTTTTACCGCGTTATAGTCGCCCTTGCCGCTATACGCTACGTCCCAATGCCCGATGATATGCTTAAATTGGTTCCACCTTGGCAACGGTGCCCACTGGATCATTTCGTCAGTGAAAACAGTCCCTTTTACATGCGGCCGGTTGTTATATTCAGCCTGGGCGGCCAGTCTCCCGATACCATCTTTAGCGTTCTCGATATTGTCGTAATATTTTACGTCATATTTTTCCTTCCAGGCGGGTTTATACTCGGCATCATAAGCTGACACCTCGTCAACCGTCCATCCGGGATGGCGCTGCTCAAGGGTTGATTGAATTGTTTTTGGCGCGTAACGGTTGTTTGGGACCAACAGTCTCCGTATTGGGCCGTCCATGGTGGGGATCAAATCCTGTTCGATCCAGGTAGCTGCTTCATCTACCCTCTTGGGGTTCTTAACGATATCCTTGTCGTCAAGGTCATCGCACACACAGAGGGTCGGCCTGCGGTTTTTATAGCGTAACCCCCTGGGGGATTGCCCGAGGCCAAGCGCCTGCCCAATGAAGCCCCCGCGTGTGATAAAGTAGCCATCTTCCCAACTGCCCATGGTGACCTGATCGCCGAAATCATGGATAATTGCCGGGTTGGCTTCGAACTCTGCCTGGACGTCGCTTAACAACTGTTTTGATTTATCCTGGTTATTCCCAACCATGACCAGGTAAACAGGCTCACCGTTGAGCCACAGCCAGAATGGGATAAAGATATCGCACCAGACTGATTTTGCCAGACCCCGGCCCCAGCGCACGAGGACCTTGCAAGTTTGGTCCTTCTTTACCCGGTGTGCAAGGGAGATTTGAAAATATGCGCTTTCGCTTTGACAGTAATGTGGAAAGTAGTATTGTACGCAGTATCGAATATCCTTTTTCGCCTGATCGACGCGTAGCTTTTTAGCTTCAGGGGTTTCAAACGGGTCTATATGGCCGCTCTGCCTGATTAATTGCAGCTTTTCAAGATAACTGTCTTTGGCCTTTTTGTCGATCTGACGCTGTGTGGCCATCTTATTCGTATTGAGAAGCGACCTGGTTAATATGCCTTTCCTGGAAATCCAGCAATTCCATATAGAGTTTTGGGTGGGCATCGCGGATTGCATCAAAGATCTTGTCCATGACGTTCAAATAAGTACCAAGGGGGACCCTGGATTCATTCTGTGCCGCTTCAAGCGCCTTGGTCCACTTTGACGCTTCATCTGCCAGTTTCGCTTTCCGCTTTGATTTCTGTGATTCGTCAAGGTCGGTTTTGGCATCAAGTTCCATCCTCTCTTCCGCCAACGACCGTAATAGGTCCTTTATGTTAATGACCATAAGGTCCGGAGAGTTGGCTTTTGCGTCACGGAGAACTTTCCAGTTGTATTTTTCTACCCACGCGCCCACGGTTTTCTCATGTACACTGGTAACTGTAGCAACTTCTTTTGCTGTTTTGCCCTGATCAACATACAGGATGCGGGCAAGCTTTATTTCCTTTTCTTTACTCATGATGTGCAAATATGGTATGTAAAAGGTTTTTTTAAAAATCAGGTTTACATGGTTGCGCCATACAGGCACGTCATTGCGCCACACGGGCACACCATGTAACTCCGATTTGCAAAAGGTTTTTTTGGGGTTCATATTTGCAGCCTCAAGACCAACCAAAATCTGATTATTCATGTCAAAACCCCGTTTACTTACAGTCACAAATACGGCCGGGAAGGCGCAAATCCGGATCATTGGCCGTATATCAGACTGGAGGAACAATTCAGATGATTTTGAAAGGACTATCAATGACCTGATAGCACAAGGCGTTAAAGACGTTGACCTGTATATTAAAACAGAAGGTGGAAGCTGTATTGAGGCAAACGAGATCGCAAACATCATTAAGCGTTTTCCGGGAACGATAACCGGGCATGGTGGCGCAATCGTGGCCAGCGCAGGTACCTATATCGCTGTCAAATGTGCCTCATTTTCAATGCCATCCAATGGCCTTTTTATGATCCATAAGCCATATCTTGATACCGGTGGGAACATCGATCAGATCGAGGCTGATTTGAAACTACTGAGGACCATCACAGATAATTATAAAAAAGCATTCGCAGCAAAAACAAAGAAAACGGAAGAGGCAATCGATTCTTTGTGGCGGACAGATTTTTGGATGGGGGCCGAAGAAGCAAAAAAGGAGGGTTTCATTGACAGCATATCAGATGAAGAGCAGATTGACGAAGACCTGATACAAAACCTGAAATCTAATTTCAAAAGCCTTCCAAGTGCTTTGATCAATTTTCAAGTGCAAGATTTAAAACAAAATATTGAAATGGATAAGAAAACAATCGCCGTGGCCTTAGCTATGGTAACAAATGCGGCTGATGCAGAAAAGCTCAGCGATGCGGAAGTGATTGCGGCTATTAGCGCTATGAGTGCAAAAGCAGCAAAAGCAGATGAACTTCAGCGTAAACTCGAACAGATCGAGGCTGACCGATCGGCTGAAAAAATCAAAAACCTTCTTGATAAAGCAGTTACGGATAAAAAAATCATGGCAAGTGAACGTGCCCACATGGAAAAACTTGCAAAAAATGATTTCGCCTCTGTGGAAGAGATCATCAAAGCCCGTCCGGCCATGGAAAAAATCTCAAGTCAGATCAATTCTGAAAGTTCTGAGACCGTCGTGGATCATAAATCATGGACATATAAGGATTACCAGGAGAAGGATCCAAAAGCGCTCGTGGCACTTGCAAAAGATGACCTTCCGCATTTCAAGAAACTCTTCAAGAACCATTATGGCACAGAATACCAGGATTAATAACTAAAAACCAAAATAGCAATGGCAAATGTTGTTCTGCGCTCGGCTTACATTGCTGAGCTCATCAAGGGATTCGACAACCTCAATGAGGACTTCCTTGCAAACGTACCCGACCACTCGGACAAGGTTGGTAACAATGTGATTGACATGACCGAGATCGGGGCCGACCCCGCCGTGTTGATCGATAACCACGTCTATCCGCTTGCTGCAGCGCAGAGAGAGGATGAAGGCAAAGTTGTTTCCCTCCGGAAGATGGAAACAGAAGTCACGATCATCACCGATGACGAACTTTACGCCCTTCCTTATGACAAAAAAGGCAGCGTCCTGGACAGGCACAAAGTCGCCTTGAGGATGGAAGCCCTTAAACTGGCCCTGTATTCTTTCTGCCCCGCGGGGCATACTTCCGATACCCCGGTATTGGAAACCACAGGGAGCGTGCGTAACGGGCGCAAGATGCTCACAGTTGATGATGTTATTAAATTTCGGGAAACCCTCGATGGTCTTGGTGTCCCCCAGGATGGTTGCAATATGGTATTATGTAATGAGCATGTTGCAGACTTGCGGCTCATTGATCAGACGTTCAGGGACCAGTATCATGAAATCAAAAATGGTAAGATCGGTGATATGTATGGGTTTACGATCTTCCACAACCATTACGCCCCAACCTTCGATGCTTCACTGGCAAAAGTGGCATACGGCGCTGCACGCCTCGATGCACACAAGACCGCATCGGTGGCGTTCTATGCCCCCAATGCGATGAAAGCGCGTGGCGATGCAAAGATGTACTATGCGGAAGCTGCTACCAACCCCAGGTACAAACAGAATGAGGTTTCATTCACCCTGTACTTTTTGTCGACTCCTAAAAAGGTCACCGGATTCGGCGCCCTGGTGAGCGGAAAGAACGGCTAATAAACATTATATCTAACATAAATTCAAAAACATGAAAAACAGATTAATTCCCATTGTCTTTAGCCTGATACTCATGTGTGTGGTATCAGGTGCCTTCCAGCAGGCACAGGCGCAGAAACGTTATGCATTCGGTGACCGGACGAAAATAGCGCTCACTTCTGCCCTGACTGTGTCAGTATCCCCGGCTGCAACATTATCACTCTACACCCTCACTGCTGATACAAACGTGACCTTTAACGCGGTGACGACTTACGCGGTAACGGCAGATCAAATCGTGTTCCGTATCAAGGGGAATACCCGGCAACGTATTATTGCCTGGGGGACAAACCTTGACAGCCCTAATGATACGATAGCAACTAATAAAACGTGGACTTATTCCTTTATTTGGGATGGCGCAGCATACAAAAAACTATGCAAGGCGGCCACTGACTAACAGGCCGGCAGCGGCCTAATAATACTGAACGGCTTGCGCGATAGAGCAGGGGCAGCTCGCAAGGTCCATACCCTTGAGGCCGGAGGTCCGAATCCTCCTCGCGCTACTAAGTTTAAATTGATGACAGAACGGGATTATAGGAACTTCAGGCGTTACGTTGTATTTATACCGCTTATTTCGATCGTTGCAATGGCATTGATACAATGGGGGACCTTGAGCGCTAACTCGGTCAATACACAGAAAAGCCTTGACCAGCAGCGGATAGAATACGACCGGCGGTTTGAAAAAATTGAACGCGAAAAAGCGGATGCCGCACTGGTTGAAATTAAAATCAACACGCTTGACTGGAAACTTGACCTCATCATGCGTAATTTCAACATTCCCTATACCCCGCCCCCAGTCAATAAAACAAACAATAAATGATGTCAGGACGTTTCGATAAAATATTCCCGGTCATACTTCAGAACGAAAAGGGGTTCGTTAACGACCTAAGTGATCCTGGGGGCGCAACTAAGTACGGGGTTTCACTTCGTTTTTTAAAGTCGGTCGGGGATTATGATTATGACCTCGATGGGGATGGCGATATAGATATTGATGACATCCGCCTGCTCAAAATCGAGGACGCGAAAGAGATTTTTTACGGGCGTTTTTACGCTCCCCTCAGATTAGATGAACTAAAGAACGAAAAACTCGCGCTGGAGGTAATTGACCACGCTATCAACGCAGGGATGAAGTCAGCGGTTAAGATCCTGCAGTCCATTGCCGGTACGAAAGTAGATGGCATCATGGGGCAAAAAACGATTGCGGCGGCAAACACTTTCCTGGACAATATCGCCCTCAGGTATGCCGATGCGCGAAAGGATTGGTACCTGGACCTGATCGAAGACAAGCCTCATTATGCTAAATACCAAGCCGGTTGGATCAACCGGGTCAACAATACATACAAAAAAGCATGCCAATTATAGATAAAATCATCAGCCTCGTTTCCGGTGGCCTTGTTGGCCAGGTCGGAGGGATCATCGACAAGTTCGTTACGACCGATGCGGAAAAAGAACAGGCAAAAAAAGAACTCTCTAACCTGTTCCTCCAGGCAGAGGCACAGGCACAGGACGAACTGACAGAACGTCAACGGATCGACATGAACAGCGATTCGTGGATGGCAAAAAACATCCGTCCCCTTGTTTTGATCTTCATCCTGGTCGTGTATTCATTTTTTTCTGTCATCGACGGGAACATCGGCGGATCGTTCAAGATCAATACCGCCTATGTTGAATTGTTAGGCCAGTGGGGAATGTTGATTATGTCGTTCTACTTTGGCAGCCGTGGGGTTGAAAAGATCATCGAAACGATGGGCAAGTATGGCATCGGCGTCAAGAAAGAAAAACAAAATACTACTAAATAATCATTATGAAAAAATCAATATCATTAGAAGAGTTAAAAGCCTTGGCACGGGAAGTCCTCGAAAAGAACCCGGTCGCCGATAAAGTCTATGCGACCCGCAACGGGCAAGTGTTCCTGCCCCATGCCCTGAACGCCGCACAGATGCACGCGCGGGACGAAGGCGGCGATAAGCCCTTAAAAATATATACAATTACCAGGGAGGAAGCCCTCAGTGAAGAAGGCGCCCTGAATGAAACTCTTGACGGCGATGGGGATGGCAAAGATGGACTGACCGCAGTAGATGACCCCGATGAGGGCATCAGGGAGATGATCGCGCAAGCCGTTGGCCTTCAGGTTGTCAAAAAGGCCGGTAACTTCTACTCGTTTGGTGAGATCAGGATCGGACAAGGCTTAAAGCAGGCAGTTGCTACCCTGAAGGAAAATGCCACCATACAGCAGTCGATCGCTGATGGTATTGCAAAAGTAAACGTTCAATAACCCTTTAGCCATGTTCAAAGGACCAAATCCACAAAAAGTAAATGGTCAACTCGGTGGCCGTGAAAAAAATACCGATAAGACCTTTGCCCTCATCGCGGGGGGCGTTGCAGTGACCGATAAGGTCACACTTGGACAAATCATCGAATTGCTCCAGGCGGAAGACGCTACAGCGTATGGGCTTGATGCCGCTTATGACGCAAACCACCACGTGTTGGTCCGCTATCATATTGATGAATTTTTCACCTATTGCCCTGACGGAATCCTTTTCGTCATGCTTGTCCCACAAGGGACAACGCTTGCTGGAATGTGCGATGCCGAAGGCGATAATGACCCTGTTGGGGCCGGGGCGCTGATGGCGCTGATGCGTAGTGAAACAACGCGCAGGGAGATAAAGACGGCCGGTATTGTACTTAATCCCGCGAGCGGATATACGCCCTCACTGTCGGACGGCATCGATAACGATGTGCTCAACGCAATCCCGGCCGCACAGGCCTGTATCGAGGCGTTGAAACAACAGTTCATCTACCTTGACGCAGTCATTATCGAAGGAAGGGAATTTGGCGCGACAATTGCTTCGGCGAAGGACCTTACGACCCTTTCAGGGCCTAATGTCAGCGTCGTGATAGCAGCCGACCCGGTCATCCAGTCGCTTGATGCCCTGTATGCTAAATATGCTGCCGTGGGGACTGCCCTGGGGAACCTTTCCATACGCAAGGTCAATGAATGCCTTGGTTCGGTTGACATACTTAAAAAGCCGGACGCGAAAAAGGCGAACACAAACTATTCAATCACTAATACTGCAAAAGGCAGGTGGCTTAAGGCGTCCCTGTCGTCAGGGGTTAAGTTTGAGGCCCTCACCTTGAACGACCAAAAGGCGTTAACCGATAAAGGTTATATCTATGCCGGGTCATACAGCGGATATTCAGGCGTGTTTTTTAACGAATCGCCAACCTGCACGGACCCCACGGACGATTATTGCGCGATCGAGCGTAACCGGACGTGGAATAAAGCAGCACGCTACCTGCGAGAAGCTTTGGTCCCTAAAATGAAAAGCACATACAAAAAGGACCCTTCGACCGGGTACCCTAAGCCATCCGTGGTCGCAGCGTGGGAACAAATAGCGAAAAAGAAGCTGGAACTCATGGTCATCGACGAAGAAGTGAGCGGTATCGACGTGTATATCGATCCCGAACAGGCCCCTTCCAAGACCGTGCCACTTACTGTTAATTGCCAGGTTGTTATCGATGGCATACTGTATGAGATCAACATCCCAATCGGATTAGCAAATTCAATTTAAAAAAAATGACACAGAAAATCGTTAATAAATTCGGGACCCTCATCGGCTGGAAGGCCATCACGTTTAACCTCATGGGCAGGGATGTGGAAGGGATTACTGAAATAGAGTATGAAGATTCTATGTCTATCGACAATGAGTACGGCGCAGGCGACATGCCCGTTGGGGAAAGTGAGGGGAACTATGAAGCAAAGGGGACGATCAGCTTGTTGATGGAAGAACACGTTGCAATGCTGCGCAGTATCCCAAAGGGTACCCGTCTTCAGGACGTTGCAATTCCGGCCATCCCGGTCATATACGGCATCGCGGATGTGATGACCAGGGACATTTTGAACAACGTAAGGTTTAAGGGGACAGGAAGGTCGGTAAAGCAGGGAGATGGCAAGATCGTAATGAAATTCGACATCAAGATCTCGCATGTTGACTGGAATGTTTAAAAGTCATTTTAAAACCAATTTAATAACATATTTATGACAAACAAGGAATATCAGACAGCCGCACAGGTTACCGATGCGATGATACAGGAGTGGGAACGGAAGTTCAACTGCAAAGTACGGTCTATTGAAGTCCCTATCGGCTCGCAGGATGAGAAACCCCGCTTCTTCCTTCGTAAGCCCGACCGGGTGATCTTAAACCAGCTCACAAGGCTCACGGGCGATAAAGATTACGAGAAAGCAAACGAAACATTGATAAAGAACTGCGTCCTGGGGGGCGACATGCAATATCTCGATACTGAAGAAAACGGGGGAAATGACGAGGTGTATTATTCCGTCCTGGACGCGGTGGGCGACCTGGTGGAGAAAAAAAAAGCGATCTTTCTCAATTAAAAGAACAGACAAGGATTGCTGAGGACGACAGCATCGACGAAATACGGAAGATCAGCGCCCTCGTCCGAGGGCGCTTTTTATTGGACCCCGATACCCTGACCGATGAGAAGTTCTTTTCGCTGTATATGGATTACCTGTACGAGAGGCAGGAAAATTACAAACTGATAGTTAACGCCTTGCGCGAAGTATTGAAAAACTAATGGCAGACAAGACCACCAATTGGACGTTAAAGCTTACCGACCTGGTAAGCGGCCCCATGTCGCGGATAACTTCCACAACGGGGTCGGCTACCACGAGGGTCAAACAGCTTACCGACCTATACGATAAGCTTGGAACGGTCAGTTCTGTGGCCTCCAGGTCACTTGGCGATGCCCCCGGGGCAAGGGGGGCGTCCGGGATGCTGGACGGCCTTAACCAGCGTATCGAAAAACTCAACCGCCTTCGCGCTTCAGCGCCCAATGAACGCTGGCTAACTAAATTCAACGATACGTTATCAAAAAGCCAGCGTGAGGTACAAAGGCTCAATTCCCTCACGGGCAATGTGCCGGTACAGCGGGTTACTGGCAAGATAGAACAGTTAAGCCTGCGGCTTGAACACCTTCGCACAAAACAGGTACAGGCTTTCGATACGCAGCATATTGTACGGTATAACCGTATGATCGAAAGTACGCAGAAAGATATCGACAAGCTCTCGCGGATGGGGAATTCAGGAAAAGGGGCCGGTGGGTTCGGGGCAGCTTCCTTAATGGGGGCTTTTGGGCCTTACATGGGGGTGGGGGCTTTGGTCGCCGGGGCCACCGCAGGTATTAAGACGGTTGCCCAGACGACCGCGAAATACGAGCAGATCGGGGTCGGGTTCGAAGTTATGCTCGGCTCAAAAACAAAGGCCGACAAGATGGTATCGGACTTGATAGCCTATGCGAATAAATCGCCCTTGCGGAGCGAAGACATATTCCAAAGCACACAGACCCTACTTGGGTTTGGGGTGGCAGCCGAAAAGATACTTCCGTACGAAAAAATGCTTGGCGACGTCTCCCAGGGGAATGCAGAAAAATTCAATGGGCTTTCATTGGCATTCGCTCAGACCCAGGCCGCAGGAAAACTCATGGGACAAGACCTGTTGCAGTATATCAGCCAGGGATTTAACCCCCTGCAGGAGCTGGGAAAGATGACCGGCAGGTCAATGGGACAGCTTCGAGCCGACATGGAGAAGGGGGCAATTAGCGCACAGATGGTAGAAAAGGCGTTCACGGTCGCTACCTCTGCCGGGGGACGGTTTTATAACATGGCCAATAAACAGGCTGAAACCCTCGGGGGGAGATGGTCGACCTTGAGCGATTCAGCGGACATGCTCTCATTGGCCGTCGGGGAAAGGTTGAAACCTGCGTTTGGCGGCCTTTTAGGCGTTGCAAGTTCTGTCGTTGGAAAATTGACGGAATTCGTAAAAGTTCCGTTGATACAAAAATTAGAAGACGAAAAGTTTCATGTTAATTCTTTAGTTACTGCGCTTTCACGGCACAATTTATCTGCGGCATTAAGAAATAAACTCTATGATGAACTTAAAGAGATAAAACCGGAAATACTTAAAGGAATTGACAAAGAAAATATATTATATGACAAGCTCCGGCTTAACGTATCGCAATACAATGATGAAGTGAGGCGTAGTGTAGGGCTTGAAATGCAGAGGGAGAAACTGCGCCCCTTTGAAGAGAAAGTTTTTAACCTTCAAACAAAAATTGATAATACCGCAAATAAATTATCTGATTTATTCACAGCAGCTGCTACATATTCAAGCAATCCAGATAAAATATACTCAATTGTCAATAACACAAATTTTCCCGACGACCAAAAGATAAGAATTGTTCAGTCAATGATTGCTAATGAGAAAGGCCCGAATTATTCAAAATTGACCAGCGTCAATAACCAACTATCAGATTTAATGTCACAAAATTATTATATATTTAACACTTCTCTACCTCGATTATACAAAGATTTAAATACCGCCCAGGAAAAGCTAAATCAACAGCGAGATATTACCAATAAAGCAATTAATAACCTTTATGGTAAAACAAATATAAGTGACTCTACATATAAAGCTGTAACCCCCGGCGCCGATGACACAAAAAAAACCACAACGGTTACGGAAGACCTGGACAGGGCTACTACCTTAAAAACCCCCGATAACAATAATGTAAACACTAATACTACCTGGAGGCCCCCGATGGCTATGCCTGGAGAGAAGAAAGTAACACTCAATCTCACCGTACATCAAACCAATAACTTGCAGGGGGTTGGGAAAGAAGAGCTGGATAAAGTGAGGAGGGACCTTGTTTCGATTATAGTAGATGCAGCCGGTGATGGAGCGGCCTCATGGTAACATGTCCAAATTCGAATATGCATTACCGATGCTCGTTAACAGCTTCCAGGGGTTCCGGAATAAGCTGTTTTTTTATCCAGGGCTTGGTCATGCAGAAAAGCAGCAAGGCCTTTTACAGAATTATCCTGAAGTTGAAGTTGTAACGCATGATGACCTGCACACGGAAAAATGCTACCTGGGCACGCCGGTATATTTCCCGGTATCCTTAAAGGCTGGTGATTACAATGTCTACAAAGATGGAAAGGTAGTAAAGACAAGCGTCAGCAGTTTTCGACTGCCCTTGGCCACCCTGGTATCGTTTGAGAGGAACAAACGCTCAACGGAGACACCCACGGCGGGCGGTACCGGATCGGTAACCGAAACCTACTGCATCGAAAACTGGCAAATTGAAATCCATGGCCTGTGCCTTGATGAGCCCGGGCACCCTGACGGGGCAGAAACCTTCTGGCTTCAACAAAAGAGGTTGCTTGAATTCGACGACATAGTTGACGCGATCAATGTTGAAGGGGAGTTGTTTACTGTAAAAAACATCTACGCGATCAAAATAAACAAAACATCGTTTCAGCCCGTACCCGGAAAACCACGTGTGTTACAATATACAATTGACTGCAGTTCTATCACCCCTGTCGAATTGATCTATAAATGAAAGCGCTCATTATGTACCTGGCAATGTGTTCTTCGGTAATTTTTCCTGCGACCGCATCCCGCGGGGAAGTGGAAATCCGCCGCATTGCTACTTGCAAGGTCGAATCCTCCTGGTCTTCGCTTACCGATACCGCTGAGATCGTTTTGCCATTTCATGTGAAAGCGTTCGAACAGGGCGTACGCAATGTGTTTCGCCGTGGAGATCCAATTACGATCAATTTAGGGTATAATGGCAACCTGGTAGAAGAGTTCAGCGGTTATATCTCTGAGGTGTCGGCAACTATCCCGGTGGTGATAAAATGCGAAGACGAGATGATGAAGCTTAAATACATGAAGGTGAATAAGAGTTACAAGAGCGTCACCCTGGAAAAGTTCATCAAAGATATCGCGCCCGGTTACACGGTCGATTGTGCCGGGATCGACCTTGGCGCAGTGCGGGTACAAAATGGGACGGCAGCATCAGCGCTACAAATGCTCAAAGATAAACTTAAGATCTATTCGTATTTCAAAGGAAAAACATTGGTGGTAGGAAAAATCTATTCCGATGACCCAGGACTGGAGGTTGTAAAATTCGGTTCCCGTAACCGTGTCCTTCCTGACCGTAACCTGATGTTCGTTAATGCCGACGACATGCGGTTAAAGATCGAAATTGTATCATATATGCCGGGCGGGAAAACGATAAAGCTGGAAACTGGCGACAAGGATGGGGACGTGAGCAGGTTAGTACATTACAATATCACTGATACGACAAAACTGAAGGCACTGGCCGATCAGCACTACAAGAGCATGAAAAAAGACGGTTATACCGGTACGTTCACCGCTTTCGGGATCCCGGTTGTCCGTCATGGGCAAAAGGTGGAAATGGTTGACGATGACTTTGAGGACCGCCAGGGAAAGTATTACGTTGACGCAACGGTATTAACATTTAGCGATAACGCGACAATCCGCAGGGATATCACACTGGGAAGGAGGGCTTCATGAGCGGGCAGGGACAACACCTTGACAAAGAAAAGATCCGGCAGGCAATACATAAGATTGCCGGGGACCTGGTACCTGGCCAACCCTTTGCGTGGGCAACGGTACAAAGTGTGGATAAGGATGCAAAAACGGCTGTTTGCAAAGACCTGACAACCGATCTCGAATATTATGATGTCCTGTTAGGGCTTGGAAGTATTATACCGGTCCCGGCCAAAAATACGACTGTCCTGTTAGGGCTGACATCCGCGGGTGGAGAAGCTTCATTTATTGTCCTGGCAGATGAGATAGAGGAAGTGACAGTGAAGATCGGTACACAACAGGTAATTATTGACAAGGATAATGTTTCAATCAATGCAAATCAGGGGAAGCTGGAAATAAAAAACAGCAAGGAAAATCTAAAAAAGCTCTTGCAGGACCTTATCAATGAAATTATGAAGATCACGGTGACCACCCCAATGGGGACCAGTGGGACGCCAATTAACATAGCACAATTTCAAGTTATTGCGAAACGAATTACAATGCTATTGAGCTGATGGACGGACACACCGACATATTAATAGACCCACTGACCGGGGACTTGGCTTGTGTAGATGGGGACCTGGTAATTGGGGGATCCTTTGACGAGGAGGTGCAGGAGGTGCTTTTTTCCGTCACGGGAGATTATAAGGAAACGCCCTGTATTGGGCTTAACTTAATCAAACGGTTGAAGGGGAAAATTAACATATCGGCAATTACACGCGATGTGGCAATCGCGATGCAGATGGATGAAAAAATACTCGAATCGCTGAGCATTGAGGAAAACAAGAATCTCAAGTTACAAGTACGATGAAATCTATAATTGCTCAATCCGGACAGACATTATTTGACACTGCCCTGCAGGCGATGGGCGACGTGTCGGGGGTGTTTGACATCCTCGCATTGAATGCGTATTTGAGGCTGGACATGGCTATCCCGGCGGGGACGGTGGTATTTGTCCCGGACGCGGTGATCAATGCCCAGGTAGTTGATTACTACGAGCGAAACGGCATTGTGCCTGTTTCTGGTCTTGGCGAAGAGGTGACCTTAAACATTGAAGATATGATCAACATTAAACAGTCCTTGGATTATCTTGTTTCATTAGGGCCAAAATCCTTTGACCCCGTCAGATTGTGGAACCTCAAGGACGTATTGACATTGCAGGTCAACTATAGCAACCTGGAGGGCACCCCAACGGAGGCCGGTCAGGGGGCGCACATCAGCCTCGAACAGAGCCTTGACGGTACAAACTTCAGCCCGATTGCCGGGGCGACGGTTTTGCTCGATGTCTCATTGTCAAGCTATACCTTCAATTTGACTAACCTGCAAACGAATTTCGTCCGTGCGCGCTTGGCGCTTGACATACAAATGACCGGGATCATCAATAATATCATCTACAGGGTATGAGCACGATTGCTGAAATATACAACCGGCTGGCGCTGTCAAAAGCCTCGATGCAAGAGCTGCACGATTACGTTACAAGCTCATCGGTCCCGGGATCTGTCCAGGATACTGCAGATAACCTTGTAATCGACATCAAATCCGGGTCGAAAGTTGCTATTTGGCGCCTCTGGCTGTGGATCATGGCTGTAGCGAGTTGGATCGTTGAGCAAATGTTCATCTCTCACAATGCAGAAATCACGTCGATTGTCGATACTAAACGGCCACACAATCTTCGGTGGTACGCCTCAGAGTGTAAGAAGTACCAGCGCGGCCATGCCCTCGTCTGGAATGGTGAAAAATACAGCTATGAAAGGGATGATCCGGAAGCGCGGATCATAAAATACGCGTCGGCCAATGAACGTCTTGGGAATATCATCCTCAAGGTAGCGAAGGAGGTCGGTGGGGTTAAACAGCCTCTCAGCAGCGCAGAGAAGATCAATTTCACAGCCTTTTGGGAACAGTGGAAGGATGCTGGTTGCACGCTTGAAATCATCAGCAAGGGGCCGGATTTGCTCAAACTCGACGTTACGATAATCCGTGACCGGATGGTTTTGAATTCAGACAATTCACTGATAGCAGACTCGTCATATTTCCCGATCGCTGCAGCTATTGAGAAGTTTGGAACGGCCCTTGAATTCGATGGAGTCTTGAGGCTATCAAAGTTGACCGATGCGATCCAGCAGGCAGATGGGGTTGTTGATGTAAAAATCAACCAAGCCTGGATTAAAGAAGAAGGCGGTGTGTACAATGCGATCGACCTTTACGCGATCGCGGCATCAGGGTATTTCACAATCGATAATAACGATAGCACCTTTACTTACATCGACAATGTTCAGTCTGTTTAAAATAGCGCAGATACTGCTCCCACACTTTAAACGTACTGCCAGGATGGTGGCCTGGGTGAAGGTATTCGTGTCGTACATGGCGATGATAGCCGAAAAGCAGCGTCATTACCGTGACTTGTCAGTCGTCGAAGCGAACATGACACCTCAGGTGATCTGCATCGAAGGGATGTTGAACCGCCGGTACGGGACAACTTCGATCAGAATAGTCCCCGGGTATGAGATCGGGGTATGGGCATTCCCTTCCCAGGAGACCGGGGAGCAATATTATGACAACGAAGGGTCTTATATATTTTCCTCTGCAGATGAGACTGTCATTGCCTTTCAAGTCGAAGTGCCAGGGGCGCTATCTTCAGAATCCCATTCTATCGTTGCGATCGTCAACAAATACAAGTTATTAGGTAAGAAATTCGTGATTAAAATTATGTAATATGGACAAATTGCTCAATGTGCCGGGTGGGATGCCGGTGCGGACAACAGATTTTGAACTACTTCAGCAAGCTGTCGCCGACGCGCTCAAGGGGATCCTCAGTTCAGTAGGGGCAACGACCTTCATCCTCAAGGGGCTGGCGCCGTCGATTGGGGGAGGCAATATAACTATTACGGAAGGGTGGGTTTATGCACAAAGCGAGATCTTCTATGTCCCCGCGGCCACGTTCGCGTACGATATGACAAAAAGCTTGTATCTATCACAGAACGTATATCAAGAAGAGCAGCGGCATTTCAGCGATGGTCACTATCATAATTGTTTCGAGCGTCGCAGGTACGCGCTTGGATACGCGACAGAGGTCCCGGAAGGGTCGATCGCGTTGGACGAAATCACATACATCAACAATTTAATCAATAATCAAGTCATTACCGCGCTGAAGGTACGCCAGCAGACAATATCAAGTGAATTGCTTGCGTTTGGCGCTAATTTCACACAGGCCACCGGTTGCGCGGACATGAAAGTTTCAAAAAACGAGTTTGGCGATTGTGTCCTTACAGCTGCCTTTCTATGCAGCGACCCGGCGTCATCGCTGCTATGTACGTTGAGTGAGGAATTCTGGCCAAAAGGAGACTTACACTCGACCTTCGTTAAAGGGGATTACACGTTAGGCCTGATGGTAGTAAAGTCGACCGGGGAGGTGCTCGTCATAGGGGCGGACGACGAACGCCCAAACTTCATCCGTTTGCAATACAACTGTATCATGACAAATACTTGCGAAAACAACATATATGATGTCCCCGTTGCGGCCATGGCCCCGATCGTGATCGAGGGAGGGCCATTCCCAGCAACCTAAAGATTAACAATAAAATTTACAAGAAATGGCAAAAATATTGATGAAACGCGGATTGGCCGCGAGCCTCCCTACCTCAGGGATGAACGTAGGGGAATTCCTTTTTTGCACGGATACAGGCGACCTGTACATTACCACCGGCGCGGCTACGAAAGTCCTGCTTGGAAAAAAAAGCGACATCGACCTGGCATTGAAGAAAGCGTCAAACCTGAGCGACCTTAATAGTGTTTCGACGGCCCGTTCCAATCTTGATGTATACAGTAAAACAGAAGTCGATAGCCTCCTGGCCGGACTCTCATGGAAAAATCAAGTCAAATGTGCGACAACTGACAATCTCGCAGTGCTGTTAGGGACGCCAACGATCGACGGCGTCGCGACCGCATCAGGGTACAGGATACTGGTCAAAGACCAGACAGATAAAAAACTAAACGGGATATACGTTATCCCCGCCACGGCGCCCGATACGACGGCCTGGTCTCGGGCAACAGACGCGGACTCACAGGTCGAACTGACCAATGCCGCCGTTTTCGTTATGCAAGGGACCGTGAATGGGGATACAGGCTGGGTGTGTACCTCAAATGCGCCCGTCATAGGGACAGATAATATAGAATTCGTCCAATTTTCCGGGACCGGTCAGGTGGCGGCAGGGCTGGGGCTTGACAAGAGCGGAAATGAGATGTTTCTCAAGCTCGATGAGCTCACTGACCTCGCCGCAACCCCCGCCACGAACGACATGATTGTCATTGTAGATGTCAGCGCAACAGGACAGGCAAAGAACAAGATCGTAAGTAAAGCGAACCTCCTGGCAGGTATCGTCTCAGACACGTACAAAGTCAGGGTAAACAACACGACGGATATCACGCCAGGCTACCTGGGCGATAAGATAACCCCATCCGCTGAGGCCGGATACGAAGGGATCACGATGACACAAAGCTCAGGGGCTGACCCAAAGGTGGTTGTTGGGCTGAACCTTGCTGCCCCGGCGGCCGCAACAGCAATGAACGCCGCGGCGAATGATTTCGTTGCGGTCAATGTTTCCGGTGCAAATAAAACGATCACAGTCAACAATATGCTAAAAGGGGCAACTATTAGCGATGCTACTGCGACGATTGACGGAGGGACTTTCTGATGGCAGCGGTAGCAGGTGTGAAAATCACGCTGAAGCGCAACCTTGTTGCTGATACAGAGCCTAAGGCCGGTGACCTTGAACAGGGCGAGCTTGCATTGAACGTCGCGGATGGGGTTATATTCATGAAAACCGTCGCGGATGGGGCCGAGGATGTTAAGAAGTTTTTTCCATCGTCGTGGATACCTATCGCGGGAACTTGGGACATAACTTATAAAGGCCGATATGTCGGTATCGGAATTGACGCCCCCACCGCAACACTTGACGTCGTTAATAGTAACATTGAGGAAATGGCGATAGTTTCCTGCAGGAGCACGGCTGGTGACGGTGGCGCAAAATTTCTGTTATACGAGTGCGCATCAGAAGCCGCATGGTCGGCAAAATTGGACAAATCTGGATTCTTAAAAATATTTGACGAAGTTGCCGGCGTCAATATAGTTGTAATTGAGCAAAAGGCCTGTTCTGATGCAATACATATAAATTCAAAAGGAAGGATTGGGCTTGGTTTGTCGGAGAATATTGACTCAAAACTCACATTTCCCGAAGACACAGGTGCAATCGGGGGAATATTATTTGGGAAAGACACGAACCTCTACCGTGCCGCTGCAGACAAACTTATGACGGATGACTTAATGTCCGCGGAACGCTTTAAGGTAAACAATCTGAATACCGCCCCTGCCTCGTCAACCGCCCTGGGCGCGATCGGCGAAATCCGTATAACATCAGATTATATATATGTCTGCGTTGGAATTAACGCCTGGAAACGCGCGGCATTGTCCACCTGGTAATCATTAATATTCAAATAAAATGACACTGATAATCAATAAACCAAATTACACGATCCCCTCCGGCGATCACAATTTCGATCCACAGCAGGTAAGTGGGGATAAGGCTATCGTACAGGTAGTATATAGCGGTATTGACACCTCTGATGTGCAACTTGAGCTTCATCAGTCTGTTGCGGGGGCTTCTTACGACCTCATAGAAGATACCGCGGTGGTAATTGACAAGGCGAAGCCATCGCACTCCTGGAACGTCAGGGGGCTTGTTCCGGGCGTTTTTCTTCGCGTTAAGGTCGTTAAGGGCACGGCAACGGCAGGTGTAATCGATTCAATAAGTTATCTATATGAGTAACGATATCGGAACTAACCTCTTGATCGACCTGATCGAGAAAAGATACCCACGGGAAGATGCGTGGTACGGGGTGGAATGGGACGTGACAGTAGCATCTTCTGTCTGTATCCGTATTGGGCGGGCTGATATGCATATTGCACTTCCTATACAAAGTCAAATAAAAAGCGCAGTGGTCAGGGACGACCAGACAATTGCCTATTATCTTGATCCCCTCGATGCAACGAAAAGGGAAAATGGCGCCGCTGCAATCCTTGACGGGACGGATGGACAGGTACTGGCTATTTTTCCGACCCATTATAGGAAATTTGAAAGTGATGGGGTAAAGCGAAGGGTAAAGATATCTCCATATCCCCTGAAAGATTATGTTAAGGTACAGAGAAACGCGACCGGCCGGTACCTTGGCAGTGTAGCAAGCAATAAACTGCTGTCCGTTTCAGGCGTTATGCCGACTACCGGTAAAACAAGGGCTCAATTCCGATCTTATGCCGCCGCCCGTGGCGCCGGTTGGAGCCAGGTATATTATTCAGCTTACGCTGACATATTCTGGTTGTATCTCATCGAGTATGCAGACTTCAACTCTCAGCTCAAGCTCGGCGATGGCGCGACGAATGCTTCGTCAACAGACTGGGCCGCTTATAACAGTTATTATCCTGTTTTGAACAATGGTGTCGGGAATGGGCTCGGGAACCGTAGTGGATCTATTCCTTTCACGATTACAGATTGGTATCGAGGTATAACAACCGGTGCCGGGTCAAACAAATGCATTGCCACGGGAAGGTTTTCTTCTTGGAACGCTTCTTATGTCGGAATGACGATCAAAAATATTGCGACGAATGCTACAGCTTTAATCGTTTCAAAAGACACAAACGATCAGATATCTATCGACGCTGATATATTCACTGCATCCGGGCAGGGATTCGTGATTTTAAACTCAACTTTCACGAGCCAGGCCGCCGTTTACCGGGGTATTGAACATATATTCGGCCAAATTTGGTCATTTATTGACGGGATTAATATCAATTACATTGATGACAACAACCGGTTGGCTTATATTTGTAGTTCCCCGCTCTTTTTCGCAGATAATACCGCGACTAATTACATCCTTGCTGGCAACATTTCTGCAAATGAAGGATACGTTAAAAGTTTAATCCCTGGCCATATCTTACCGGAGTCTGTTGGGGGGTCTTCCTCGACATGGATGTCAGACTATCACTATAAACCAGCGCTAAACACGGCCGGTTGGCGTGTGGCCCTGTGGTTTGGCAGTCTGAGCGTTGGGGCGTATGCCGGGTTGCTCTTCGCGAATTGCCTCTGTTCGTCGGGCGATTCGCGCGCGAGCATCGGGTCTCGCCTTAATTTGACATTCACGCAAAACGCGTAACGCAAAATGCAGAACGCCCGAAAATATTTGGTTTTGCTGCTCTTGTTGTTGGCGTGTGGCCCTGTGGTTTGGCAATCTGAACAATGGGGCGAATGCCGGGTTGCTCTACGCGAATTGCAACTATTCGTCAGGCGATACGAACGCGAACATCGGGTCTCACCTAAACTTGATAATGATCAATTGACCTTCGAGTATCTAAACCATGCCTCTTGGCAAAATACAATAATGAACATGCCGCGTTGGTAAGCTTATGAAGGCCCGGCATTATTCAAGTTAACATGAAACGACACGGAAATCTCTTTGATCAAGTAGCTTCACTCGAAAACATCGAGCGAGCTTATATCTCAGCGCGAAAAGGCAAGTTGCATTACCGTGAAGTGCGTATGATAGACAAGAACCCATATACGTACCTGAATGATCTTTCAAGAATGCTCAATACAGATACTTATGTCCCGTCTGATTATACAATTTTTGAAAGGAAATGTAGTAATGGGAAGATCCGTCAGATCTACAGATTGCCATTTTTCCCCGACCGCATCATACACCATTGCATTGTCCAGGTCCTTCAACCGATATGGATAACCCTATTGATCAGGGATACATTCTCAACAATCCCTGGTCGTGGGATACGCGATGGAATGATGAGACTACAAGATGCTTTGAGAGATCGAGCCGGTACGGCGTATTGTTTAAAAATCGATGTTAAGAAGTTCTATCCTTCTGTTGACCACTCAATTTTAAAAGACATCATCGCTAAAAAGGTCAAAGACGAGCGCCTTATAAAACTGCTTGCGCAGATCATCGATTCAGCGCCAGGGATCCCAATAGGGAACTATATAAGTCAATGGTTCGGCAATATATATCTCGCTTACTTTGATCATTATGTCAAGGAGGATCTTTCTGTAAAGTATTATTTCCGTTACTGTGACGACATGGTTTTCCTGGCTGACAGCAAGGATCGTTTATGGAGCATTTTAAAGCGTGTTAAATCGTATTTAAACGACAACCTTCTGCTGCAATTGAAGCAGAATTACCAGGTATTTCCGGTTGCTGCTCGGGGTATTGATTATCTTGGATACCGGTTTTGGCACGATCATACCCTTGTGAGAAGAGGGATTGTCAAAGCCTTCAAGGCAATGCTTAAGGACAAAGGGACGCTGGTACAAAAACAGAAATCGGCAGCATCGTATTACGGCTGGTTTGTACATGCAAACACAAAAGGTTTAATCTACAAATATTTCGATCATGAAACAAAATTGCTTAGAGCGCCAACCTGCAATTGTTGACCTCAAAAACGGTAAGTTCCAGTTCATCTACAATCAAATAGAGGTTGTCAAACAAAATCCTGACGGTACCTCTTTTACAAGCTACGATTATGACTATGTTGAAGTCGATGCGAACGATGAAGATGTCATCATATCAACTTTAATTCATAATCAGTTCACGCTCGACGATGAAATCGCGCTCATTAACAATTACCTTGCCGGGGGGCAGCAGGCAATCGATGAATTTAACGATTATCAATCCTTCAGAGCCTCTATCAAAACACTCGTTAAAACTACACTTCAAAATGACCCGCTTCAGTGATTTTGCTGATGAACCAACATCCCTTGAAGGTGATAAGATTAAGATTGATGACATTTTAGGACAAGAGGTCGAAATCCTTCAATACAGGGTACTGGATTCAAAATACCCAAAAAGCAACTCTTCGCAATGCCTAACAATTCAATTCCGGTTCAATGGTAAGGTTATGATCTCTTTTACGGGATCCAACGTGCTGATCAAACAGATGAAACGATACGGGGATAAATGTCCCTTCTTTGCAAAAATCATCAAAATAAACAGGTACTATTCTCTTTCATGACTCAAATACGATATGAAAACTCCATTAAGCTACTACGGTGGAAAGCAAAACCTTGCATCCAGGATTGTTAAGTTGATTCCACGTCACAATCTATACTGTGAACCATTTTGTGGCGGTGCAGCAATATTTTGGGCAAAAGATGTATCTGGGGTCGAAGTCCTAAACGACACAAACCGCGAACTCATTAACTTCTATAAAGTTGTTCAAAATGACTTTGTAAGTCTTGAAAAGATGATCCGTATTTCTCTTCATAGCAGGGCGATCCACCGCAATGCTAAAACGATTTATGAAAATCCTGACCTGTTTGACGATATCAAACGAGCCTGGGCAGTCTGGGTGTTGGCTGTCGAAAGTTTCTCGTCAATACTCGACGGTACATGGGGTTATGATATTAAGATGAATACAACATCAAAAAAGATAACTAACAAAAGGGATTCATTCACAGAGGATTTAGCCATTAGGTTGCAAAATGTCCAGTTAGAATGCACTGATGCGATCAGAATTATTCAATCAAGAGATACAGTTGATTCATTTTTTTATTGCGATCCACCGTATTTTAACTCCGATATGGGCCATTACGATGGCTATACTGAGAGTGATTTTGAAGGACTTTTGAACACATTATCGAAAATCAAAGGGAAATTTTTATTAAGTAGTTACCCATCTGCACTGCTTTCAAGATATGTCAAAAAGTTTGCCTGGGATAAGGTTCAATTTGATATGACAGTTTCGGTTAATGCCAAAGCCACAGGTGCCAGAAAAAAGAAAATTGAAGTGTTAACCGCTAATTACCCTTTGTCAAAACAATAACTTCTATACAATAATATTTTTCTTGACTTTTTTTATTTTTGTATTACCTTTGCTTTTCAATCGAACCATCGTGGAATTGAAATTTATAAGAATAGTATTTGTGTATTACTCCTAGAGTATCTTTCACAAATTAATTAATCGTACCAGCCCTTAAGTCCTGGGCAAGATGGAAGGCGAACCCCGGATATTCTCCGGGGTTCTCGTTTTTATACAGTACTGTTTTTTTTGAGATTACAAGAGCCGACTCCGAAACGTCAATCAAAAAATTAATTCTCGAAGAATTTTTATACATTTCGTTTTGAAATGCTATACAATTCGTTTTGCAGATTATAAAGGTGTTTGACTTGATTATTAACAATGAGAAAATTTCTGAAACGAACCTGGCATTTTTTATTCTGGTTTTTAATTTTTTATTTTGGTTCTACCCTGTTTTTCGTCATTCTGTATCGTTTTAT